>Ga0316203_1001869_pt1 | contig 12748 bp, 18 predicted proteins | sample 6monrhotite_MG_FD_204940 | JGI IMG/M metagenome (GOLD analysis project Ga0316203, IMG submission 204940) | Microbial mat bacterial communities from mineral coupon in-situ incubated in ocean water Damariscotta River, Maine, United States -... | ecosystem: Environmental > Aquatic > Marine >... | reverse complement strand
GGGAGGGCAGAACCCGTCACCGAGGCAGTCGTTCCAGTGGGTGACCTTCCACGGCACCTCGACCGAGGGCACAACGAAGAAGGGCGACCCCAAGTCACCGGCACCGTACTTCAGCCATCCGACAGCCACGGCCCCGCGCGGGAACTCGTCGGCCATCTCGTCAAGCCGCAGGAGGACGTACCGCTTCTCGGGCGGGAGGATGTTCTCTGGCTTGAACTCCACCCACCCCGGTTCGGTCACCTCGTCGGCCTTCAGCCAGCGGGGGGAGGGGGGCTCCCTCTCATCCGTGAAGTTCGCACGCCCGCACTCGGAGCAAACCCAAGCTCCGAACGGGCGGCCATCGGCAGTCGCGCCGGAATCCCACGTCACCTTTCCCGAGCCGTCGTCGTGGGGGCAGATGGGGGTCTTCGCTTTCTCGGTCTCCCGCGCCGCCGTCAGGAAGGCGTCGGCAGCTTTGAGGCAGTCCCGAGGATCGCCCTGATCAGCACCCTCGCGCTGGGCAATAAGCCACTTCGTGGTCTCGGTCCAGATCCGCAGGGCCACCTCTTCGCGGTCGGTCAGCATGAGTCCCCCTTGGCCGCGTCGTAGGCTTCGAGAATCGCGCGGAGCGGGCGAATGGAGATTGCCTGCCACTCGTCCGAACAAGCGATGATGATTCGAATCTCCTCGACAATCTCGTCAGCGGTCGGAGCCTTCGGCGGCGTGGGGAGCAGGGCGTGGAGGGCGACCTCGATGTCGTCGCTCCACGTCGTCTCGTCTTCAAGCCAGCGCCGAATCTCAGCCACCGGCACCGCCACCTCGCCCTCGTCCAGCACGCGGACGCGGTCGAGCCAGTCCTTATGAATCCCGCCGCTGTCCATTCCGGAGGCCCTGACAGTGGGCTCGGCTTCGGTGGACGGTTCCTTCAGTGCCCATCGCTCGCTGCTCATGGCTTCTCTCCCTGTCCGATGTAGTACGGCAACCCCAAGAACCGACGACCGGCCTGGGTCTGCGGAATGGCCTCGAGCAACTCAAGCGAGCGCATCGCGTAGACGATATGCGGGTAGCCTCCGCATGCCTCGTGGGAGAGGCGGGTGGTGTTCCGGAGTAGCCCGCCCGGGTTGTACGCAGGGTCCCAACCGAACGTCTGCCCCTCCTCGTGGTCGTGGGTCCAGAGGGTCATTTCTCTGCCTCCAGGTTCCCAGACACCTCGTTCCCGACGCACGCCCCGTCTTGAATGACCGTTGCGCCGTGGTTCTTCGGCAGCAACGTGAAGACGTTCCCCGAGACCTTCGTGTGCTTGACCCCCTCGAGTGACACGACCGGACACCCGACGTTGTGGATCTCGTTGCTGGAGATCACGTTCCCGCTGCCCTTGAACCCGGCGGCCGTCCCGATCCGGATGGCCGCGGCGATGCCCTCGCAGCGCCCGATACCGTTCCCGGTGATCGTGGTAAAGCGGCCGCCCTCGAGCTCGATGACCCTGCCGGCATCGCCCCGGACGATCCGCTCGATGCTGTTGTTCGCGATCCGGAAGTGGTGCTGTTCGTGGTTCGTGGAGACCATCCGGATGATGGCCCCGACCGGGCTGGCCTCCGTGCCGATGTGGGAGAACGTGTTCCCGGTGATCGTCCCGCCCTCTACGGCGTCCGTGTCGAGCACCCGCCAGGCGAGCGCCTGCGACCCGTCGCGGAGGGATGGGGGACCGGCGTAGCATCCGGTGACGTGGAGGTCGCGTCCGTCCATCGCCTGGATGCAGGTCGTGCTCCCGTGGTTCGGGATGAACCGGACGTTCTCTAGCCGGGCGGACTCGAAGCCCATCGCCTGAACTAGGGCTGACGATGGGGCTGCTTGGTCGGTGATGGTCACGTCACGGAGGAGCGGGGCTGTCCCCTCCAGATCGACCGTGAGGACCGGGTGGCTCTCGATCACCGGACTCCCATGGCCGACGAGCGACTGGCCGGAACCGATCCGGATGGTCGTTCTCGGCGGGGGGTAGGTGCCTCCGAGGAGGGTGACCCGCCCGTCCCCGATGCGTAGGGCGTCCTCGACGGCGAGGCCGAGGTCGCTGTCGTGGTCGAGGATGTCGACGTCCCCGCAGCCGTGTCCGACGGTGACGGTGCCGAGAGATGTTGCGAGCGTCATGCGGTCTCTCCTAGTTCGCGGTCTGTCTTGCGTAGGTCTCTGACGGCCTGGCGGGCGATCTCGGCAGCGAGGCAGGCGGCCGCGTAGGTCTGGGCGTTCCGGACCCAGGCCGCGTAGACGGCGGCGTAGAGGGTTCGTTCTGTGTCGTTCACGGGGTCTCTCCTTCTTCGTGGTCTGGTTCGTCGTACCGGCGGGCGTGGTGGGTGGTCTTGTTGCCGGACTTAGTGACGCATCGGTCCCCCGGCTGGACTCCGCACCGCGGGCATGGGCGAGCGAGGGTCTTTCTGCGGTTCTCTGCGACTCGGTCCTCCCAGTTGCGGTGCTCGGCATCTATCTCCTGCTGGAAGACGGCCCAGTAGGCATTGCGCACCAGGCTGTTGGGATGGTCCAGGTAGTATTTCCACATCCTGTCCTTCACGTCCGCGACCCCTTGGCGGTATCCCGCCATCCGGACGTGTTCGATGACCCCCATCATGGCTTTGGGAGCTTTCTGTCGTCGATCGGGAGGTGCGGGGCTGCTGCTCCGGTTTCCTCGTGGTCTCGGATGATGCGGGCCTGCCGCTCCGCGTCGGGCTGCTCCGCCACGACCGGGCCGGATTCCGCGGTGAGGAACTCGGGGATCCAGTCGGAGCGACCGGGGAACCGGTGCATGGCGATGCCGACCGACCCCGGTGGGGCCGTCTTCCCGGTCTTCTCCTCGTAGAGTCGAACCGGGACAACCAGCAGGGAGTAGGCGTCCGTCGGGGGTCCAGCCATAGCAGCCTCCTTCTCTCTACAAGCCTAGCCCGGTTTACCACCCTCTAATAGAGGTATTCCATTAGGACTCACGAGAGGCTACGTTTCCAGAGATGAGCGAACGCCTCAAGCACATGAGCCGAATGCGGCGCACTCGGACCACCGGCATCGGGCCGAGGTTCTCTATCGACGCCGAAACGGGGGAAATTGCAGACCCTTTGGGCATCCGGCCGGGTGTGCTGATTTCGATCCTGAAGCACCACATCGAACAGGTCGCGGCCGGTGAAAAAGTTCGATTGCGAAAGGACGTTCTGGAGATGATCGGGCACGCGCTCGAGCACGGGTGGTATCGCGACCCTGTCACCGGGCGACAGGCTTGGGTCCACGGGCGACCGTTCCAGCGGCTGACGAAGCTCTGGCAGGCGTTCACGGATCTACCCCCGACGTCGGGACCGTACACGACACGGACGGACCAGGTCGGATGAGCGTTTCCAAGCCAGCCCCGATCCCCCGGTCCCCCGACGAGGTGGCCGCGGGGAAGCGCCGCCGCGAGGAGATGATCGGGGCGATGGCGGAGAACGGGATCGACCCGACGGCCCTCGGACGGATCATGGCCGAGATCATCCAGCACCCCCGGATCTCCCCGAAGGAGCGGCTCCACGCGGTCGGCGTGGCGGTCGACCTCCTGGGCATCAGACCACCGAAGGCGTCCAGCGTGAAGATCACGTCGGAGCAGCGGCAACTACGACTAACGCTCGGGGATGGTCACGTCTCCGAGAAACTTCTGGACGCGACCGTTTCAGAGCGGCGCGAATTTCTGAACGGAGGCGGCAATGGCCGCGACGAATCTATCGGGCAGTTGCGGGGTCACGATCGAGTTGGCCCTGACGGAGAGGACTACAGCTCTCGGTTCCGGCCCACCTTCGGCGACCCTGAAGATGGGGAAGACGTCGCGGGTGACGTTCGGGACGTCGGACGCGACGGATGACGCGAACGAGCAGGCGGACATCCTCTACTTCACGTCGGCCTCGCGGGCCTCGGGGGCGGCGGACGACTACGACCTCGTCGCGACCCTGACCGACGCTCTCGGCGCGACGATCACGATCGTGGATCTCACGATGATCTACGTCCGGAACAAGAACACCACGACCGGCGAGAAGCTCGTCGTCGGTGGTGACGCGGCGGCCCCGGCGAATGGCGAGATCTTCGCGGACACGTCCGACATGATCGTGGTCAACCCGGCCGGGCAGTGGTATTGGTCGTCCCCGATCGACGGAGCCGCGATCACGGGCGGTGCCGACACGATCCAGGTGAACAACACGTCCGGCGCGGCGATCCTCTACGACATCGTGTTCATGGGCCGGTCGGCATGAACCGGCGCGAGATGGTGAAGGGCGGGGCGCTGCTGGCCGGATGGGCGACGGCACGCTTGCTCATCGACTCGTCCGAGGAGGTTCGACAGGACGGCGTGGAGACTGCGCTTCTCGGAGTCCGCGGAACCGTCATCGTCAAGGACGAGGTCGTCGAAAGGTTTGAGTCGATCGAGCGTCTGAACGTCCCCATCGGCGTCCCTGTCTCGTTCGAGATGGACGTTAACGAGAACCGGTTCGGCCCTGTCGCGCAGGAGCAACTCCGCGCGGCACTCTCGGACCTGGGCCGGTCGGCCTGATGGAAGCTGACACCGCAGCGATGGAGCGGGCGCGGGAGCGTCTCCTCCCGTCGCTGTGGTGCGAGCGTCGGCGGGTCATCCGTCGGGCGGCGTGGACGTTTGACGGGCGCGAGTACCTCCGCGACATCATGGATGACTTCTCGGAGCGGGTCATCGTCCGGAAGGCGGCGCAGGTCGGGGCGACCGAACTCGCCCAGAACATGCTCGTTCACGCGGTGGACTTCGGGGTCGACGCCATGTGCGTGTTCCCGACGGACGACACGGCCAAGCGCCACAGCAAGGCCCGGTTCGACGCGCTGATCGAGGAGTCGCCCTACATCCGCGAGATCTTCCAGGAGGTCGACAGCGTCGACGTGAAGCGGTCGCTAGACACGGCGCTGTACTTCGAGGGGTCGAACTCCGGGGACGCCCTCTACTCGGTCCCCGTCGGCCTGCTCGTGGTCGACGAACGGGATCGGTGTAACCAGGACGCCCTACACGCGGCGGAATACCGGCTGACCGGTCAGGAGCGGCCGCGCTCGATCTGGATGTCCACCCCCACGATCCCCGAATTCGGCATCGACTCGGACTGGCGGTCGTCGGACCAGAAGGAATGGATCATCGAGCACGGGTGCGGCTGGCGCGGCTCGATCTCTGGCGACTCGCCCGCCCTGTCAGAGTGGACATCCATCGAGTGGGAGGGGAAGCCGAAGGTCCCGGCCACCCGCGAGGAGTCGGAGCGGATCGCGGCGACCGCCGTCTACGTCTGCCCCGGCTGTGGCGTCGACATCGACGACGAGCGGCGGAAGATGATGGACGCGGGCGAGTGGGTCGCCGGACGTCCCGAGTCCCCGGTCTCCGGCTACGCCATCTCCCAGGCGATGAGCCCGACGGTCTCGGCTGTCGACATCACCCGCCGCTACTTCGCGGCCCTCCTCGACCTGAACCCGGAGCGGCTGCGCCAGTTCGTCAACCAGACGCTCGGCCTGCCGTTCGTCGGCGAGGGCGAGCGGATCTCCGACTCCGATGTGGCGCGGTGTGTGGTTCCACGTGGAACGGTCATGCCTGATCTCCGATGCGCGGGGATCGACGTCGGCAAGAAACTACACGTCGCCCTCGGCGGACTCCGCGGCGACACGCTCATCGTCCGGAAGACGCTGACGCTCGACTCGTTCGAGGAACTCGACGCGCTCATGGCCCGCGAGGACATCCGGTCGGCCGTGATCGACGCCTACCCCGAGACCCGCAAAGCTGAGGAGTGGTGCGAGCGGTGGCCGATCGTCGGCTACCGGGCAGCGTTCCCCGAGGCGCGGAAAGACACCTACAACTTCGACATCCATCGCCAGTGGGTCGACATCCGACGGGTCGACGCGGTCGACCTCCAGCAGGCCCGCGTCCTCCGCGACCGGTTCAAGATCTGGGAAGGTGGCGACGTCGAGGAACTCAAGCGCCACCTGACGCGAATCCAGGTCACGCTTGAGAAGGACCGGAACGGCGTCCCCCGGCGGGTCGTCCACGGGAAGCTCGGCGGGGCGGACGACTACGCGTTCGCCTGCCTCTTCCTCGAGTGCGCGGCGTCCCGCGTGCCCGGCGAGCTCGACAGCGACACGATCGAGGCCGACCCCGCTCTGGGACGGAGTGGGCATGACCTCGTTTTCGACCATCAACCGGATCCATGCTGGAGCGACAGCCGCCCGTCGTGGGACTCACAGCGGACGTATGAGGAGTTCTGACCATGGCCGCGAAGAAGAAGACCACCCGCAGGCCGACCAAGGGGCGATCGAGCACGCCCGACCCGGACCAGGTTCCGGTGATGATGGAGTCCGCGCCGGACCCCTACGTCGAGGCCGTCAACGCGGAGCTCTCCGGCCTGTCTCAGACGTTGTCGGAGTACACAGACTCCCTTCACAGCCCCTCGGTGACCGAGGCTTACGAACTCCGAGAGCACGACACGCCCCGCCAGGCTGCGAAGGAGCGCGAGTCGATCACCGAGGCGATCATCTTCAACCCGAAGGTGAACGCCGTCCCCGTCGGGACCGGGTCGCAGATGGCGAAGCTGGCGCTCGAGGATCTGCTTTGGCAGTCGGGACCGTCGAACTCGGTCGTGGCCCTCCACACGATCAACCTCGTGAGCGTCGTCAAGGCGTGCGTCGTGGCGTACCAGACGAACCCGCTTGCGAAGAACATCATCGAGACCTACACGCGGCTGACCGTCGGCGAAGGGGTCCGGGTCGCGTGGACCGGGGGCTCGAACGGTCGCCGGGTGGAGAAGCTGAACAGCGAGTGGAAGAGGATCGAGAAGCGGGTCGGGTTCCAGCAGTACGTCCGCAAGATGGTCCGGATGACGTTCATGTGCGGGGAGTGGTTCAGCGTGACCACGCCGATCCGCAAGACCCGACGAGCGCGAAAGCTGGCGATCCAGGGCGTCGAGCCGGACCTGATCGAGCGGATCTTCGTCGCGCCGGATGACATTTCGGACGTCCGAGGCTACGAGCGGAAAGGGCCGAACGGAGAGCGTGCGGTCCTGCCTCCCGAGGACGTGGTCCACTCGCGGGTGAACGTGATCGGGAACATCCCCAGGGGGCTGCCGGTCCTGCTCCCGGTCCTTCTCCCGCTCCGCTTCTACGAGCTGTTCATCGAGAACCGGCACTGGCTCGGGATGTCGCGGGCTCGTATCCCGATCATCCGGAAGGTTATGGGGAACTCGTCGAAGGTCGCCGCGGAGAAGTCGCGGATCCAGAACCAGGGGCTGCCCAAGCCGGGGACGATCCTGACCGACCCAAGCGGCTACGAGTGGGAGTTCCCCTCGTTGAACCTCGGAGCGTCGGACGCGGCCGTCGATCGCCAGGCGCTCGTTCAGATGATCTCGGCCGGCGTGTCCTTGCCGGAATGGCTGGTCACGGCCGACCTCCAGAGCGCGAACTACTCGAGCGCGATCGTCGCCGAGTCGCCGATGGTCCGGATGTTCATGGACTATCAGGAGCTCGCGAAGGAGTGGATCGAGGAATTGATCTGCGAACTGATGGACGTGAACTCCGACCAGTTCGAGATTCAGATGCCGCCGGTCGTCCGTCGCGGGGTCGGTGAACTCTCCGCCGCCCTGGGGGTAGCGGTCGACCGGCGCTTCCTCTCGAAGAAGTCCGCGGCAGAAATGCTTGGGAAGACGTGGGACGGCCCGAACGGCGAGAAGGAGCGGATTGCCGACGAGGCCGAGTTCGAGTACGGCATGGACCCGTTCGGAGTCGGGACGTCTACCCCGATGGACACCGACGGGAAGAAGGTCGACGGGGGTATCGGGTCGGTGCCGACCGGAACGAGCCAGGGGGCCGCGGCCAGTTCGCGATCCCGGCCGACCACGGACCCCGACCCAGGTCCGAACGTCCCGAAGGCGGCCGCGGCGACCGGGGCGGAAGACGTGCCCGACGCAGAGCAGGCGGCCGAACCGGCTGCGACCTTGAACGGTGCCCAGATCGCGAGCCTCCTCCAGATCGTCCAGGGCGTGACGTCGGGAGAGCTGACGATGGAGACCGCCGTCCAACTGATCATTGCGTCGTTCCCCTTCGACGAGGAGCGGGCGCGGACCATTCTGGCCGACGCCAAAAAGGCCGAGGTCGCACCGGATGAGGTCGCGACGTGATCGTCGCTCTGTCGGTGCTCGTGGGCGTCGTCGTCGTCCTCGCCTGCGTGCTGGCATGGGTCATCCGCTCGCACCAGCGGCTGATCCTGGCACACATGAACCTCGTCCAGCTGGTCATGTCGATGGGGTCGGCCGTCCGGACCCTCGACGTGACGATGCGGGCACTCCACCCGGAGTCGTTGCGTCAGGAGGAGTCGGTCCACGAGACGTGGCCCCCGGAGGAGATGTGACCCCGCGCCGATCGGATCCCTACGCGGCGCTCCAGTCGTACCACGACGAGATCCACCGGCACCACCGGCACGGCGAGCGGGTGCTGGAGTGCGGCTCGGGCTACACGACGCAGACCCTCGTCGAGCGGGAGGCCGACTTCGTGACGCTCGAGCACTCGCCGATCTACCACGCGGCGACGTTGGAGCTCGTCGGCCATGAGCACGCCAACCGGGTTCGTCACTCGCCGCTCCGCCACTACCAAAAGAGCAAACTGGTCTGGTACGACATCCGGAGTCTGAAGGACGAGGACCCGTTCAGCCTCGTGGTCTGCGACGGCCCACCGGGCGCGGTCGGTCGGAAGGGGCTCTGCATCGCGCTCCCGTTCCTCACCCAGAAGTGGACGATCCTCCTCGACGACGCGGGGCGGGATGGCGAGAAGAAGACCATCGAACTGATCGAGGGGTCGGCACACGTCGAGTCTGTCGTGTTCGTCGACCGACACGCGATCATCAAAGGAAGACGGGCATGAGCGAGAAGAAGAAGGTCATGGTCTGCGTCCCGACGGGGGACAAGTGGATCCACGCAACCGTGGTCTCCCGGCTGCTCCAGATGATGGGCGACGATCGGCACGCCCTGACGGTCGGGTTCCACTCGGCGACCCCCTCGGAATACTGCCGGAACGCGATCTCGAAGATGGCGCTCGACGCGGGGTCCGACTACCTCCTGATGATCGACGACGACAACCCGCCGATGAAGAACGTCCTCGACCTGGTGGAGCTCGACCTCGACGTGATCGGCCTTCCGACCCCGATGTGGAAGACGCCGGCCAAGGACGGAAAGCCGATGGTGGGGTCCCCGATCGCGTGGAACGTCGCCCAGACCAAGCCGGGCGAGGACCGATACGACTTCGCGATCCGAGGCGGGAGTGGGCTCGACGAGGTGGACGCGGTCGGGACCGGCTGCATCCTGATCGCCCGCCGGGTCCTCGAGCACCCGGACCTCCGGGCACCGTTCCTCCGCGTGTTCGACGAGGACGGGATGGTCAGCCAGGGAAGCGACCTCCACTTCTGCGACCGGGTGCGGGCGGCAGGGTTCACGATCTGGACGCACTGGGACTACCCGTGCGGCCACTTCAAGGAGACCAACCTGGCCGAGGTGATGCCTGCGCTACGGTCGCCGCTCGAGCAGATGCAGGCCGCGCTCGGGACCGAGAAAGAACGGCCAGCGAACGAGGAGCGAACCGGGAGCGAACGGAAGTGACCGCCGTCCCTACCGGCAAGCTGACCGTCAACGCGAAGCTCCTCCGCGATCTGATCCGGGCGCGGGTGTCGCTCGTCCGACTCGAGGCGCGGGTCATCCGGCGCGACTTCCTCCCGCTGATTCAGGCGCTCCAGGCGGACGTCTTCGACGCGATCTCCAGAGCCCAGGCCGGGGCAGCCGGAAGCGAGATCACGCTGGCCCAGATGGAGCGGGTCCTATCCGACGCGGACAAGCTGTTGACGAATGCGGCGGCATCCCTCCCCGCTGCGGCCGAGGCGTCCGCGGCTACCGTCGCGGCGCAGCAGGCCCGGATGATCCACGCCACGGTGAAGCGGGCGGCACCGAACGCGATCGGGAAGGTCTTCTCGGGGCTCGACGTGGCCCAGGTCGCCCAAGTGGCCCAGGCTGACGCGTCGGCCCTCACCGGCCCGTGGTTCCAGGGGTGGGCCGGACGGGCTGGCGAGACCCTGAAACAGTCGCTCGGGATCTCTGTCGGCCAGGGCGAGGACATCGCGAAGGCGACCCGGCGAGCTGCTGCCGCACTCGGGAAGTCCCGCCGAGAGATGGCGTCCATCGTCCGGACGGCCATGCAGACCGCCGCGAACAAGGCGCACCAGGCATACCAGGACGAGAACGAGGACGTGTTCAAGGGGGTTCAGTGGGTGGCGACCCTCGATACCCGGACCTGCCCGGTCTGCGGCCCGCTCGACGGGAAGATCTGGACCTACGAGGATGACCCGGAAGCCGAGGGGCTGGTCTCGGACATGCCGCCTCTGCCGCGTCATCCAAATTGTAGATGTGTGAGCGTCCCCGTCACGAAATCCTGGCGGGATCTCGGGGTCGACATCGACGACGTGCCCGACGACGCGACCCGCGCCTCGATGGATGGCGACGTCCCCGGCACGATGGACTGGGAGACCTGGCTGAAGACGCAGCCCCCCAATATCCAGGCGTCTATTCTCGGCCCGACGAAGTTCAAACAGTGGAACGCGGGCGGGATTCTCGAATCGGCCTCGGTAACGCTACGGCGCATCGCTGGCCGTGAGGCCGTCAGCCCCTCCACGGGCCGCCATTTCAATAGGGCGGGGCTAATCTCGGCGGTTTGACGGGGACTCGTGGGGGCGGGTAATCCGTCCTCCATGAACGCGACACTAGTCCGCCTGCGCGAGCGCCTACCCGGCGCTCTGTCGACCGCGAAGGTCGACGTTGAGAACGGCGTGATCGACGGCGTTTCCCTGCTCGGACTCAAGAGCAAGAACGACCGCGAGTACGAACCGGCCGTCGTGAAGGAGGCCGTCCAGCGCGGCCTCTTCTCGGGCGTCCAGGTCTACGTCGACCACCAGGAGAGCGCCGACGACGGCGGGGTCCGCGAATTCCGCGAGCTCGTCGGGGTCACCGGGACGGCCACGTTCGACGGCACCCTGGTCCGCGCCCCGCTCCACGTTGTCACGTCCGACCCGGCCGGGGCGAAGCTGCTCGAGATGGCTTCCCGCCCAGAGCTCGCCGCCTCCATCGGGATGAGCCAGGACGCCGAGGGGCGGATCGTCGAGCGCGAGGGCCAGCCGGACCTCGTGACTGAACTCACGTCCGTGACGTCCGTGGACGTCGTGACCCGACCGGCCACCACGAAATCACTGTTCGAGAGCCACAAGGAGGCGCAGCCGATGAAGCTCCGCGAGATGGCGGGCAAAACCTGCTCGATCAAGTCGGCGGACTCCGACCCAGACAAGAAGGCTGTCGTCACACGCGGCCCGATGGTCGAGGTCGAGGTCGAGGGGGAGGACTACCCCCGCATGGTTCCGATGGAGATGGTCTCCATGGACGCCGACGGCGAAGAGACCGACGAGAACGAAGACGAACCCGAAGAGGAGCCGGTCGACGCCGACGCCTCCGAGGTGGACGAGAAGCCGACCGACGAGATGGACGGCGACCCCGAGGACGAAGAGAAGAAAACCAAGGAGTCAGTGATGACGCAGACGGAGCGTGCGGAGCTCAAAGCGCTCCGCGAACAGGCCGCCATCCGAGCGACCCAGGACGCGGTCGAGGCGGTCGCGGTCGACCTGCCGAGCGAGGTCGCCGCGAAGATGCGCGAGCACTTCGACGGCAAGAGTGCGACGGCCGAAGAGGTCACGTCCTACGTCGGCCAGCACGTCGGCGAGATCGTGACGGCGTTCGCCGAGGAGCACGCCATCGAGGCACCGTCGTTCGGTCCTCGCCGGCAGGAGACGGTTACGGCGGACGCGGGTAACGCGCTCCGCGAGGCGTTCGGGACCCTGACCGGTCACGCGATCAAAGGGGGTGTCTGATGGCCGTCGGTGACTTCACATTCGTTTCCGGTCGAGGGTCGACGGTGCTGATGCCCGTCACGACCACAGCGGTCAACCAGGGCGAGATGATCGAGGTCGGCACGACCGCGAAGATCGCAGACGGTGACGTGGCGGCAGGCGTGATCGGCGTTGCAGCCGGAGCGGGGCCTGCAAACGGAACCGTCGCGGTCTACACCGACGGCGTCTTCGACGGCACGGCTACCACTGGCGTCGACTTCGCGATCGGCGATCTCGTCTACTCCATCGCCGGAAAACTCTTTGCGGGCACCACGGGAGACATCCCCTGCGGGATGGTCGTTGAATCGAACCCGGCATCTGCCGGAACCGTTCGATTCGCCCTGATCTCGGCCGCGTCCACCAACACCACGGCCAAGGCCTGAAGGGTCAACGATGCTTCTCTACGGAACACAGAACCAGCGCCGGGTGGTCGAGACGATCGACGACGCGCGAACGATCCTCAAGGAGGCTCGTCTCACGGAGCACCAGCTCTACATTCTCGAGGGCGTGCGGCGCGGCGACATCGACATGAAGGTCGCCCACCTGCGCGAGACCCTCGGCACCGGCATCTTCGACGCGGTGACCCTCGACGCAGCGCACAACGCGTTGCTCTCGGGCTACGGTGCCGTGCCGGACGACTGGAAGCTGATCGCCAAGCAGGTCTCGGCGAACACGTTCAAGGATCGGAACGCCTCGGCGCTCTCCGGTTTCGCGAACCTGCCCGAGGTCCCGGAAAACGCCGAGTACCAGATCCAGGATCAGCTCGACGAGAAGGTGACCTACCCGGTCAAGAAGTACGGCGGGCTCGCG
>Ga0316203_1001865_pt1 | contig 12775 bp, 12 predicted proteins | sample 6monrhotite_MG_FD_204940 | JGI IMG/M metagenome (GOLD analysis project Ga0316203, IMG submission 204940) | Microbial mat bacterial communities from mineral coupon in-situ incubated in ocean water Damariscotta River, Maine, United States -... | ecosystem: Environmental > Aquatic > Marine >... | reverse complement strand
TTATAAAATATACCGACTCAAGTCTTCATTTTTGGCCAACTCGCCAAGATGCTTGTCTACATACTCTGCATCCACGGTGACGCTGGTTCCACTTTGATCTGCGGCAGTGAATGAAATTTCTTCCAGCAGGCGTTCCACTACTGTGTGCAAGCGGCGTGCGCCGATATTGTCGGTGCGTTCGTTCACTTGCCAGGCGACTTCAGCGATGCGCGAAATCCCGTCATCGGTGAAGGTGAGTGTGACACCTTCGGTTGCCAGTAAGGCGCTGTATTGTTCGGTTAATGAAGCATCAGGTTCGGTAAGAATGCGCACAAAGTCTTCCACGCTCAACGCGCTTAGTTCAACACGAATGGGTAAGCGCCCCTGCAATTCGGGAATCAGGTCGGATGGCTTGGATAAATGAAAGGCACCTGAGGCAACAAATAAAATATGATCTGTTTTTACCATGCCGTATTTGGTGGATACCGTGCAGCCTTCCACCAGTGGTAACAAATCTCGTTGCACGCCTTCACGTGATACATCCGGTCCGGAGCTTTCACCGCGTTTGCAGATTTTGTCCATTTCATCGAGAAACACAATGCCGTTTTGTTCGACATTATCCACGGCACATAATTTAATTTCTTCTTCGTTGAGCAGTTTGCCCGCTTCTTCATCGCTTAGCAGTTTGAAGGCATCTTTAATTTTCAGTTTGCGGGTGGTGGTGCGGTTATTGCCCATATTTTGAAACAACCCCTGCAATTGGTTGCTCATTTCTTCCATACCGGGCGGCGCCATGATTTCCACTCCCATGGGGCTGGCACTTAATTCCACTTCAATTTCTTTGTCATCGAGATCACCCTCACGCAATTTTTTGCGAAATTTTTGTCGGGTGTTTGATTCCTCAGTTGACTCTTTGTCCGGCGCATCGTCACCCGTACCAAAGCCAAAATTGCTGCCACGTGCCGGGCGCAACAAAATATCGAGAATGCGATCTTCTGCTGCTTCTTCGGCACGAAAACGCACTTTTTTCATTTCCTGTTCACGTACCAGTTTGATGGAAATATCAATCAGGTCACGAATGATGGACTCCACATCGCGGCCTACGTAACCCACCTCGGTAAATTTGGTGGCTTCCACTTTTACAAACGGTGCATTGGCCAGCCTGGCCAAACGTCGGGCGATTTCAGTTTTGCCGACACCGGTGGGGCCAATCATCAAAATATTTTTAGGCGTGATTTCACCCTTCAGCACATCGTCTACCTGCGAGCGCCGCCAGCGATTGCGTAGAGCGATGGCCACGGCGCGTTTGGCGTCGTCTTGACCGATGATGTGCTTGTCCAGCTCCTGTACGATTTCGCGAGGGGTCATTTGCGAACTGATTTCTGTTGATGCTTTTGACATTAGCTTGCCTTCTCTTTGCCTGACTCACCAGAATGTAACTCTTCAATGGTGAAATTATCATTGGTATAAACACAAATTTCCGAGGCAATGGTTAATGCTTTTTTACACACAGCGAGTGCGTCCAGCTCGGTGTTTTGCATCAATGCGCGTGCAGCAGCTTCAGCAAAAGAGCCGCCAGAACCGATAGCGATCACATCATGCTCAGGTTCGATGACATCTCCGTTGCCGGAGATGACCAGGGAGGCCGTTTCGTCGGCTACCGACAATAGGGCTTCCAGCCGACGCAGCATGCGGTCAGTACGCCAGTCTTTGGCTAATTCCACTGCGGCGCGAGTCAAATGCCCTTGATGTTTTTCCAGCTTGCCCTCGAAGCGCTCAAACAAAGTGAACGCATCTGCCGTGCCTCCGGCAAAACCGGCAATCACTTTGTCGTGATACAACCGCCGTACTTTACGTGCATTGCCCTTCATGATGGTATTGCCCATCGAAACTTGGCCGTCGCCGCCGATCACTACTGACCCGTTACGACGCACCGAAAGAATTGTAGTACCGTGAAATTGTTCCAACGTGATTCCTCGTAAACTCAATAAAAACAGGGCGGAAAGTTTACACCATATCGGTGCTCAGCAGGCTGTTCAGGGTAATTTCCTGAGTCCTGGCTTGCCCTTTCGGGGAGTGTTGTTTCTGGCTCTGGGGTGTGCTTTATCATAGACCTCGGCGAGGCGCTGAAAATCCAGGTGGGTGTAAATTTGTGTGGTGCTGATATCGGCGTGTCCCAGCAATTCCTGTACTGCACGCAAATCACCGCTGGATTCCAGCAGATGACTGGCAAAGGCGTGGCGCAATTTGTGCGGATGCACCCGGCTGGTAATTCCTTGCTGAATACCCCGCTGACGGAAACGCTGTTGTATGGCACGTGGCGTGAGTCGCCCTCCACGCTGACTGACAAATAAAGCGGGTTCGCCATCATCGGCTAATGCTGCACGCTGGCGCTGCCAGTCAAGAATGGCTTCGCGGGCATAACGCCCCACCGGTACCAGCCGTGTCTTGTTGCCTTTGCCCAGTACTTCAACACTGCCATCGGTCAGATCAATCTGCCCCATATCTAGCGATACTAGCTCGGCCAGGCGCAGTCCGGCTGAATACATCAGCTCCAGCATGGCCGTGTCACGTATGGCGAGTGGGTCATTCACATCACCTGCCACAGACAGCAACTGTGTCATTTCGTCCACGTCCAGCGGCTCGGGTAGTTTGCGCGGCGCTTTGGGCGCCTGCACCCCCTGCGCCACATTTTTTTGCAGATAGCCTTCACGCATCAAAAAACGTAAAAAACTGCGCAAGGCAGATAACGCCCGTGCCAGACTTCGACCACCAATGCCCTGCCGGTGACGGGACGCTAACCAGGCGCGCACATGTTTGGCATCCAGTGACAACCAATCCGTGACGCCAACAGAATCGCAGTAGGCAACGATGTTGCGCAGATCACGCTGATAATTGTTGAAAGTGTGCGGCGATAAGCACCGTTCGATGTTGAGGTGTTGCAGGAAATTGTCGATCCACTGCTGTGCGGTGTGGTGCATTAACGCGGTACCTTATATTGTCGACTGGAACACCCTCTAAGTATCTGTGTCCAGATATTTGCCGATAGCAACAGTAATGACTTCTGCCAGATTATCCAAAAAACTGGTATCCATACCGGTGTGATAGCGGTCTTTCTCAAAACTGCCGATGGCCAGCAAGCCCAGATCAGCTTGTTTGCCCAGGGGCAGCATAGCGCTAGAGGCAATACTTTCGGCTTGCTCGCCAAACAGCGCCTCCAATTGCTCACTGCTTAATTGACCACAATAGGGCTTACCTGCGCTGAGCAAGCGACGGAACAGGCCACATAAAGCATCTGCGGCATCTGCATCCGCAGGAAACTCATCGCGAGACGCCAATGTGTCATCGCCTCCCCCTATCAATAAGCGCAATGCCACCAGATTGGCTGAAAAATTGCGGCGCAGTTGTTTGTCGATCAGTAGCAGTAGAGTATCGAGTGAGTCGTTTTCGATAATCTGTAACGTAAATTTGTGCAATTGGGTATTCAGTTCACCATTTGTTCGGGCCGTCTGAACTAGCTCTGTCAACTGTTTTTGCAAATTGGCATTGCTTTCGCGTAACACTGCTACCTGACGTTCCACCAGCGAAACCGCTGAGCCGGTGGCATGGGGCACACGCAAATCTGCCAGTAGTGTCGGTTTGTCCACAAAAAAATCGGGGTGACATCGCAGGTAATCGGCGACGTTCTGCTCATTTGGCTGTGAGCGGGCATTTGCGGGCTTTGGTACCGTCGTTTTCTGGTTGGTCACGTTTGATTCTCACTCTACTGCGGGATACGTCATCATGAACGAATACACTGTCATGGGCTAATTGTCGAGCAACGTTATTTTGATTTAATTCTGGCATCGTCTGTGGTGAAACGCCATTCCAAAAGCCAAGTAGCTTTGCTGCTCGCAGGATATCTCTTGTGCTGGTTGTTCTTTCTTTACCGTGTTTGTGGAAGCGTTGGCATTTACAATGCCGATGAGGTGCTCATTTTTGACAGCATTTTTGATAGTAATAGGCAGCCACTGGCATCAGGCCGACAAGACCAGCCGGGTGCCAGGTAGGTGGTAGAGATGGTTTCGGTGATCAGCGCTGGCCCACTGATTTCAGCGGGCAAATTTTCCCGTGCATAAACCGGCACTTTTGTTTCGATGCCCGCCAGTGATACATAAGCTATGGTTGGCATTTCGTAGGCAGATTTTGTTTCGTGGTCTGGTGGTAATGTCAGTGTCTGGGGTGGGCTGTGTACTTTTACGCGTAGTGTCACCAGCTCCACGGGTTGCTGTAAACGATGGCCGTACAACACGGTGTGCCGCTCATGAAACTGCTGAATCACGCGGGCTATCGCTTGTTCAATGGCAGGGGCTTTGTTGTCCACCGATAATGCAACGGGCAAATTGATGACAAACGACTGGCCCTGGTAACGCAGATCCATGCTGGGTGACATGCTGATATTGTCCGCATCCACACCTTCTGCAATCAGGGCTTCACGTCCCCGTCTTGTCAGCGTGGTTATGGCATGTTGCACGTCATGTAGCAACGGTTTATCAGACGCAGCAGAAAGTAGTCGTTGCAATGCATGAGACAGGTAACGTGCCCGTGGCGCTACCAACATACCTAATGCCGATAATACACCTGCGTGTGCAGGTACCAGTGCCTGCGACATCTCCAGTGCTTCGGCTAGCGCACATACATGCAGTCCTCCAGCACCGCCGAAGGAGGTCAACGTTAGTTGTGCCGCATCGACACCACATTGCACCGACATCACTCGCAGAGCGCGTGCCATGTGCTCGTTGGCTACGTCAATAATGCCCTGCGCTGTTTGTTCGTGGGAAAGACCAAGCATTTTGGCCAGTGGTGTAATGGCTGCCCGTGCGGCGTTTTCGTCCAGGGTCATGTGGCCACCGAGAAAGGCATCGCTACGCAGACGGCCGAGCAGCAAATTGGCATCGGTGACGGTAGCCTGCATATTGATTCCAGTAATGCTTCGCCCATAACAGGCGGGACCGGGATCGGCACCCGCAGATTCCGGCCCTACCTGCAACAATCCGCCGCTGTCGATGCGTGCAATGGAACCACCGCCTGCCCCGATGGTGTGCATGTCCACCATGGGTACACCGACGGGGTAGGCGCCGATACGGCCTTCAGTTGTCAGCGGTAGGTCGCCGGTCTGTGTATTGTCCAGTAGTGCCACATCGGTGGAAGTGCCACCCATGTCAAAACTCAGCAGGCGATGGCAACCTGCAAGGCTGCCTACATATTGCGCACCGGCCATGCCACCTGCGGGGCCGGATAACAACATATGCACGGCTTCTTCGCCAGCCTGTGCGGCATCAATGGTGCCACCAGCGCTTTGCATTACGGCGACCTGTGTCTGTGGAATACCGGCGCATAATCGTTGCAGGTAGCCCTGCACCAGCGGGCCGACGCTGGCGTTGAGCCAAGTGGTGATACCTCGTTCGTATTCTCGGGGTTCGGGCAGGATGTGTGATGAGCGTGAAACAAACATGTTGTCTGGCACGATTTCAGCAATGCGTTTTTCAAAGCGCTCGTCGAGCCAGGAAAACAAAAGGTTAATAGCGACGGCTTGCGGTTTCAGTGTTTCCAGTGTGCTACGCAATGTGCGCAAATCGGATTCGGTCAACGTTTCCAGCACACTGCCATCGGCACCCAGTCGTCCTCCAGTTTCTAGGCACAGCGTGCGTGGCACGGGTGGAGCAATGGGAGCTGGGTTGAGATTGTAGAGTTCGGCGCGTGCCTGACGACCGATGGTGAGCAGGTCACGCAGGCCGGTATTGGTAATGAACACAGTGCGCACGCCTTTGTTTTCGAGCACGGCATTGGTGGCTACGGTGGAGCCATGCACCACTAACAAGTCATCACAATTGTCCAGTTTCAGTTCACGAATACCTTGCAGAATGGCCTGTTCCGGTGCCTGCGGTGTGGATAACACCTTGTGTACACGCAAGTTCTGTACCCCGGTGGGCTTGTTGGAAAACAGCACAAAGTCGGTGAAGGTGCCACCTGTGTCGATTCCTAAAAGAGGCATACGTGGATGATCCTAAAGTTTGCAGTTGAACAGCCTGTCTGTAGAGTGATGAAACGGTTCCCTTCTAATACTGGCGGCAATTGCGCTACGACGGAGAGGTGACAACCATCAAACAAAAAACAGAGACCAAGATTACAACGACTGGATTGAATTTGGCAAAGAGCATATTTCATACCGTCTGTTTTGATGAGAAGCACAATTATGAAGAAAAAAACGTATGTTGCGCCGTTGCTTCATTTTTTCTTACCCGATGACTCAAGGTTGATAAGATTCTTATCTTGCCAACTGCAAAATTCAACGGGCTCGACAAGTCGCTTAACTGCTGGTTCCATAATGGGTGATTCTGTATATTGCGCTGTCAGGCGAAAAGAGCAGTCATCAGATATACCCATGGCGATTGAGATTTAGGTCTAATTGCACGCCCTATTAACTCCATGGCTGCGTTGAAATTCCTTGCAATAGAGCGACTATTACGCGTCATTTCGCCTTGCCATGAAGCAAATATGACGCACACTTAAACCTAAATCCCAAACGCCATGGGTATATAAAGTGAGAAACGTATGTCAGACAGTATTTATGTCGCTAAAGCATATTTGTTATTAAACTGCCCTTTTTCTTTCAAGTTTCTGCTGTTTATGACCGAGGCTGGGTTGCTCGAACAAATTGAAATCATTACTTTTGATGCGAAAGAAAATGATTATGTGAGGAAGAAAGCAAAACTCGAAGATCTGTTAGGCTCGGAAATATCATTTCCAACGGTAGAAATTGAGCAGGGAATCTACAAGTCAGATTCGGATGCCCTTATTGATCACTATTCTAAGAAGAATGGCATTATCAATAAAAAATTAGTCACTCTGGAATACTATAAAAATGGAATATTTGACGAGATCATTCACTTATTTAAAGAGAATAGAGCGCTTAAATCAAAGATGTCAGGCTCATGAATGAGGTCTCTCGAAATAGATTCGGGCTTTTCTGCCGTACAGCATTAATTATCTTTGCCCGCGTAATTTTCACATAGGACTTTTTCATCTCTTCGTTCCAGTCTCATCTTTTAGGTGCTGTTGCCGCATTGCTGTCGGCTTGTTGCTGGGCTGTTGCGGCTATTTTGTTTCGGCGTGTCGGTGAGCGCATTACCGCCATGGGCATCAATCTGGCCAAGGGATTGGTGGCGGTGCTTTTTATGGCTGTGTTGTTATTACCTGGGTTTTATTCCGGGTTGGCAACATTGGATACAAACAGCCTTGCTGCGCTGGCGCTCAGTGGCATTATTGGCATCTGTTTTGGTGACACACTGTACTTTCTCGCTTTGATGCGATTGGGAGCCCGGCGCACCCTTTTGTTAGGTTCGTTGATTCCGGTCACCACCGCACTCATGGCAGTGGCCTTTTTAGGTGAACAAATGCCTGTTCTGGCTTGGTTGGGTATGTCGCTGGCCATTGTCGGTGTCACCTACGTGCTGTGGCAGCGCGCACCGCAAGAAAATGCGCAACAACAGCCTCGTGAAAGGTACCGTAGCGGACTTTTTTTTGGCGTGTTATTCGTGGTCGCTAATGCCTTGGGTATTATTGCCACCAAGGTGGGTGTGACCGATGTTCCTGCTCTGGAAGCCACCTTTGTTCGTCAGGTTTTTGCCATTGCCGGGCTGACTTTTTGGGGGCTGATGGTGCGTGACTTATTGGGTTGGGTCACCCCGTTACGTGATGGAAAATTGCTGAAAACTTTACTCATTGCTTCATTGATTGGTGCTTTTCTGGGTACGTGGTTATCCATCGTCGCATTAAAATATACTTACGCTGCCGTCGCCGCGACGCTTAATTCCACCAGCCCCTTGTTTATTTTACCGCTGGCTGCTTTTTGGCTGAAAGAACGTGTCAGTTTGCGCGAAATCGTTGGTGCATTGGCTGCCGTTACCGGCATTGGTCTTTATTTCAGCAGTTTAAGTTTGTTATGAATACGAATATGATGAGTGCGTTTTTTAATCAATGAGGGAATAGTGATGTTTTTATGTCACCTGCGCGGTTTTGTTTTTTTGATGGTCAGTTTGGTTGCGGGCAATAGTACTGCCGCTGAATTATTGGAAGTGCCTGTTGGCATTTCCCCGGTAATGAGTTCTGCTGCTATGTTTATCGCCAAAGAGCGAGGATATTTTCGTGAAGAAGGCATTGATGTGGTGATCAACCCTTTCAAGGCTTCTGGCGCAAAAATGGTGCCTTTTTTAGCGACGGGACAATTGTTTGTCGCTGGTGGTAACGTTAATGCGGGTATGTACAATGCGATTGCTCAGGATATCCCCATCAAGATCGTTTCAGATAAAGGCACAGTGAGCCCGGGTCATGGTTACCTTGCGTTAATTGTGCGTAAGGATCACTTGGACAGCGGTCGTTACCGTGAACTTAAAGATTTGAAAGGCATGACCCTGGCGGTTACTGCCAAAGGTGTCTCACAGCAAATCGTCATTGAAAAATATTTGCGCAAGGCCGGATTGACATCAAAAGATATCAAGCTGGTCACACTGGCTTATGCGGACATGAATATTGCCTTGGCCAATAAATCCATTGATGCCACTGTGCAAATCGAACCCTTCGTTGCCGCCGCGATTAAACATGATTTTGCCGTGCGTGTTGCGGGCAATGATGAAATTTACCCCGATCAGCAAAGTGCTGTCATTTATTATTCACCTATCTTTATGCAACAACACCCAAAACAGGCGCAGGGTTTCATGAATGCTTATGTGCGTGGTCTGCGTGATTACAATGATGCCTTTGAGAAAGGCGAAGGCAAACAGGATATTATTCGTATTCTCACACAGTCGACACGCATCAAGGATGCTTCCATTTATCAAGCAGTAATACCGGTTGGCTTAAGCCCGGATGGCTTGGTTAATGTGCAAAGCTTGAAAGCCGATGCACAGTGGTACTACCAGCAGGGTTATCTGAAGGCCATGCCGGATATTGATACCATTGTTGATCTCAGTTATGCACGTACGGCGGTTAAAAAACTGGGACACTATCCGTAGTAACCCGCGAAAAATTTTCATGCATATTTCTGTCACCTGTCTAGGAAAAACTTTTTTTCGAAAAAAACAGCAAACCATTGCCTATGAAAATTTGAATTTTCATATTAGACAAGGCGAGTTTTTCTGCATCCTTGGTCCCAGCGGTTGTGGCAAAACCAGTTTGTTACGCACCATCGCGGGTTTGGAAGCTGCGACATCCGGTGAGCTGAATATTCAGCCACTGGATTCTTCCAAATCAAGCAATATTGGCATGGTATTTCAGGAGCATGGTTTGTTTCCGTGGATGACGATACGTAACAATATTCGCTTTCTGCTGGAAAACAATGCGCATATGGTGGGTTATGATCTGGATGCCATCGTTAATGAATTTGTTCATTTGGTTGGATTAACAAAATTTGCAGACTATTTTCCGCATCAATTGTCCGGTGGTATGCGTCAACGTGTCAGTATTGCTCGTAGTTTTGCCAACGAGCCGGATATCCTGCTAATGGACGAACCGTTTGTGTTTCTTGATTATCAAACACGTTGCGCATTGCATGGTCTATTACTGGAAATCTGGCAACGCAAAAAAAAGACCCTGGTGTTTGTCACTCACGATATCGAAGAAGCTGTTTTCCTCGCTGATCGGGTGCTGGTAATGAGCGCACATCCTGGCACAGTAAAAACTATTATTGATATCAGTTTGCCACGACCACGGAATTTTTTAACTCTGCGCAAGTTGCCTGCTTACCAAAATCAGGTTAATGAACTCATGGAGCTATTGCGCGCAGAAGATGAAGCTTTGGATCGTAATAACAAACAACCTGTCTGATGCTTAAAAATCGTTATTTTTGGTTGTTCATGTCGCCGTTGAGTATTTTGTTGTTATGGGAAACAAGTACCCGCAGTGGCTTGCTTGATCCCCGCTTTTTCCCTGCACCCAGCGCCATTTTTAATTATTTGCTCTTTACCAGCCCGAGCGAGGGTTTGTGGGTAGACATCAGTGCCAGCCTTTATCGCATCTTTTGGGGTTATCTGGCAGGTTGTGCCAGCGGCATTGCCTTGGGCGTGATTATGGGGCTCAATCATACCGTGCGTGTGATGATTTACCCGTTAGTGGCCTTACTTTATCCCATACCTAAAATTGCCATTCTGCCACTGATCATGCTTGTTTTTGGTATCGGTGAAATGTCCAAAATCGTTATTGTTGCCATTGGCAGCTTTTTTTTAGTACTTATCAATACTTTGCATGGGGTAGATAGCGTCGCAAAAATTTACCATGACGTTGCGCAAGTCTATCGCATCAAAAAACATAATTTTATACTGAGAGTAATTTTACCCGGAGCATCACCCGCTATTTTTACCGGCTTGAAACTAGCCATTGGCTACAGTCTGGTTATCGTAGTGGCTGCGGAGTTTTCCGGTGCCGATGCCGGTATTGGTTATTTGATTTGGCAATCGTGGGAAACTTTTTCCATTAAGGCTATGTATGCAGGCATTTTTGTGATTGGTGCTTTGGGGCTGGCTTTTTCCTTGACACTTAACTTTCTTGAACGGCGCCTGACACCCTGGCGTGATGATGATAAATAGGTATGTGATCAATTCAGGAACATGCACGTAATGCCTGACCGAAGGGTTCATTGGTACAACCATTAATTGCGATAAATGTTCGACAAAGTCGGGTGTATTGTTGCTTGGGTGGAAGTGACGGTATGATGCCTGTTACCGTTTTAACGACTGTAGCGAGGCATGAAATGGAATACCGGAAACTGGGCCGCACAGATATTGATGTCAGTGTGTTGTGTCTGGGAACCATGACCTGGGGTGAGCAAAACACCGAGGCTGAGGCGTATGCACAGATGGATGCGGCATTGTCGGCGGGGATAAATTTTATTGATACCGCTGAGCTATATCCGGTGCCACCAAAAGCGGAGACCTATACACTTACCGAGCAATACATTGGCAATTGGCTTAAGCGCCGTGGTCGGCGTGACGACATCGTGCTGGCCAGTAAAGTAGTGGGACGGGCTGACTGGCTGGATTATATGCGTGATGGTCAAATTTGCCTTGACCGTGCCAATATCGAGCAGGCTTTGCATAGCAGTCTTGAGCGCTTGCAAACAGATTATCTTGATTTGTATCAATTGCATTGGCCGGATCGCAACACTAATTTTTTCGGTATGTTAGGTTATACGCACGTGCCTGAGCACAGTATTCCCATTGAAGAAACGTTGCGAATACTAGCGGACTTGGTGAAGGCAGGTAAGATTCGTCATATTGGTTTGTCTAACGAAACGCCTTGGGGCGTGATGGAGTTTTTGCGTCTAGCCGAACAGTGCGGTTTGCCGCGTGCCGTCAGCGTGCAAAACCCCTACAGTCTGCTCAATCGTAGTTTTGAAGTGGGGCTGGCCGAGATAGCACACCGCGAAGAGTGTGGTCTACTGGCTTATTCACCGCTGGGTTTCGGGGTATTGAGCGGTAAATATCTGCGTGGTCAGCAGCCTGCAGATGCACGTATTACGCTTTACGAACGCTTTTCGCGATACTCTAATGCCCAGGCAGTGGCTGCGACGGAGGCTTATGTGGCTCTGGCGTACGAACACGAGCTGGACCCGGCACAAATGGCTTTGGCTTATGTCACCCGTCGGTCATTTTTGACCAGCAACATTATTGGTGCCACCAGCATGGCACAGTTACAAAGTAATCTAGCCAGCGCGGAGCTGGATTTGAGTGAGGACGTTATTGATGGCATTGAAGCTATCCACCAGGGCCAGCCTAACCCGGCACCCTGAATGTATTTAAGGAATCGTAATTACTCAGCCTGATTTTTAAATGTGCAGTAACTACTCAGGCTGCTTTTGATTAATTTTGGAACAGTAAGGTTGCGGGCTGAAGTATTTCAGCGCAGCAGCAACAGGGGGGGATAAAAATGAATAATAGCAGTCAGAGGATCAGGAACTGCGTGGTGGCAATTGGGGTTGTGTGGTTGTTGGCGGCTTGTTCGACGGTTAATAGTAAGCATCCTCAGGTTATGTCCGGCAAGATCACGGAAGAGTCAAAGGCGCAGTTGGCTGCGGTGTATTTTATTCGTCCGAAGGTAGACAAAAGTAAAGGTATAGCAAACGATACGGTGCGTATTGAGTTTAAGGAGAAAGTCTTGCTGACTCAGAATGAGGGCACTTATACGTTGTTATATATCAAACCCAGCAAGGGGACTCTGAAAGTGCATTCTAAAACGTTGTATGCTGACCAGCGTGCAGCAATAGATGTGTGGCGAGAACGGGTATACAAATTTATTGCAGGTAGAACTTATTTTATCCATGTGCGGCAAATCGATGAGGAATTTCGTGGCGTATTTTACGAGCCACAACCAGTGGATTTGCGTGAAGCCAAGCAGTTGATTGTAGCAGGCGCGGGTTATTTTGGTAATGCCAGCCCTTCCGGTGCAGCACGTAGTGCGCCCATTGGTGAGCTTACTGAGGTGAATATGCCTCCAGCGAGTGCGGTTAAAGAACTGATTCCTACGATGCCGGAGAATCTTTATCAGCAGGAAAACCCTGCGCGCAAGACGAAATAGATTCCAACAATGCATGGTGCTAGGAAGATGGATCCGTCACAACGGAGGGTTGTTGCTGTGGCAGCTGTGTTATGCCTGTTTGCCGTCGTGTTGCTGACAGGTTGTGCGGCAGTCCCTGTTGGTTCTCGTATCACGGGGCTTAGCCCTAGTGTTTTGCAACAAGGCAAGGCGACCCAGATTACAGTAC
>Ga0316203_1001864_pt1 | contig 12780 bp, 19 predicted proteins | sample 6monrhotite_MG_FD_204940 | JGI IMG/M metagenome (GOLD analysis project Ga0316203, IMG submission 204940) | Microbial mat bacterial communities from mineral coupon in-situ incubated in ocean water Damariscotta River, Maine, United States -... | ecosystem: Environmental > Aquatic > Marine >... | reverse complement strand
GAGTCAGCTTATTAGTTCCGGTCAGTAAAGAGGTATCGAAGCCTGTAATGTCTAAGATACCTTTTAAATCTGTAGTAGATAAGCTTGCCGTCATAACAGACTGTAAAGCCGCTACATGATGCCGGTCTAAATCTCCAAAGAACTCGTGAAGCTGAGTACCACCATTGATGGTCGCCCCACTAATTCCTTTTAAGATCGTAGCATTATATTTGGCTACTGTTGGTTTATATGATTTTAAAGTCATCGTTCATTTTCCTTATTAAATTAAAATCCTGTTTCTATGTAAAATTCAACCTGCACTAGTTCAACAGAATCGTCTCTCATTCCGAAAGCAGGCTTCTGTGCGTATCCTATTTTTTCGATTCTTAGATTTCCGCCTACGCCTTGAAGTTGGCTTAGTTCTCTTGCAATCTTTCCCATGTTTGTTCTAAATGTGCTTAATACCGCGTCACTATCTCGCGTCTCATAGCTTGCTGAGGCTTCATCTGTTATGATTACCGACATTGTTGATCCAGTAAGAAAGTTCTCTGTGTCGATCATTTCCATGTCAACATTCTCTTCTGATATTATGGCGTGCGGATATGTGATATCTGCACTATCAAGCCATTCTTTAAATATGAATGCTTCGGCTGCTGACTCATTTGCTGCACCCGTTATAGTCTGAAATGTTGCAGACTTAGAGACTAATGTTTTTAGATTGCTCATTAGTAGCTCAAGCTCGTCTACTGAACCGCCTGTAGTTGCTGTAAATACTTGACTTGGTAGAGACTGCTTATAAGAGGTATCTCTGGCAATAACCATCACCTCATATGACTTACCTTCTTCTAAAGAGATAATGTCATAAGTGTCTGTTGTATCTTGAACAGTAAGTCCTTGACCACCAGCAATCCAAGTAACAGAGCCGGCAAGCTTATAATAAAATAAGCAGGTCTGATGGTCGTTATCGTCTGGCGTCGTTACGTTTGCTCTAATAATTGTAGACTCTGGAGAAGACACACTATTTAAAATAGGCGCTTGAGTCTCAACTACTGCAATATCATCTGTTGTAAAACTACTTGAAGTGAATATTAAGCTATTGCCGTTTGATGTCGTTTGATAGAAATGATTATAATATGTGGTATTTGTCACAAGCCCAATTACAGGGAATGTATTCACCCCTTGAGTTACGGTAACATCATTGCCATAGGCCGCTGAGCTAGTTCCAGCGATTAAGTCTGTCGTGCTTGGGGGTGTTGCGCTTGTTGATGTGTAAAAGTATAAGATATCGCTTGTATCTACCTTTAAATCGGTAGTACATCCAATTATGGCTGTAGTTGTTCCAATATCAGAGGTCGTATCTGTTGTTAAAAAAGGAACTGGCAAAGGTGTTGCCGTAAACATACCTGTATCTGGGATTACATACTCGACAAGGTCTGAAGCATTGATGACTAGCCCGCCATCTGGTATAATATCAATTAATGACATTAGCTAACCTCTACCTGGGGACATGCATAAACAGTTTCACTAGGCACAGCCACATACATGTTTGCAACTATTGCACCTGTGGATATGTTCGTTGCACTATTACCAATCGTAATAGCTGGCAAAGTAATGCTCATTTCGTTATTTGTACCGCCTAAACCTGTCCAAAGACCAGATTCAGCTGTTAGATTTGTGCTTGTAACGAATGGATCTATTCCAGAGGATACCTTAGCACCTAATGCTCTTTTATCTCCGTCCTGATGAACAACCTCAAACCATACTTCTGAGTTTGTAAATGGTGTAGCTGATCCGTCACGTGCTAAATTAACCTTGAAAGTAATCGTGCTTGTGTAATCATCGGTATCTATAACCATGTTTACTAATTCGATTTTTAATGGTATTGTCTCACTTGTCTTGGCTGTTGTTTCTATTTTTGTTGAAAAGCTATCACCTGTCTTATTGTAGTTTGCGCCTGCTGTTCTATAGATTCCAAGTTCTTCTTGTTGTGTTCCAAAATATGGAGCACCTTTATAATAATAATGGAAATTATCTGTTCCTGCACCAATACCAACCGACTCGACATTCACAATAGACGATTTAACAAGCGGAGAGCTAGATACAAAAGAAGTACCAACGGAAACAACCGAGCGAGAAACATTTAAATTAACAGTATCCGCGTTATTAGATGTGCCACCCGTGAAGATAGTTCCAGAGGATGCCATTCCCGTCAAGTCTGAATTCTTAATATCTAAAGTCATACCACCATTACCATCTGTAAAAAATGGAGATGTTGGAGCCCCTGCGATAGTGCAATTATCTAACTCGACTCTAGGGTTATTAATACCTCTAAAATATTGGCCAGAAGAGGAAAAGCTTATTACAGAATTAGAAATCTTAACGTATGAGCCATATTGAGTATAGTTAGCATACATTCTGTAACCGCTAATTCCTGCTGTATCATATATCCCACCATCATCAATATGAAGATATTGCCCTCTAGCTGTACAGAGATAAAAGTGACCTGCACATTTCCAGTGTATTCCTCTAGATGAAAATATACCGTCCGCAGTTGATGAGGTTAATCTTATTTCATAGTAAACGGACGTGTTTTCAATTGCTCCTTGGCTATAAGTCTCACAAGCTGTGTCTGATACGCTTAAATAAATAACACCGTCAATCAAGCCTATAATAGTATTTGAGCCGTAAACATTATTATGAATATCTGAACATAAAACATAATCACCAGCAACAGGCGGAGTAGTCGCATTGTTAGCAGCATAGACACTCGGATAAAAAGCTCCAACGCCTTTAGTTGCAAAAGACCCTGTACTTTTAGTTGTAGCAACTCGCCCAGCGTCACCAGTGGCTGTACCGCCAGATTTAACATAATAAAAATTTGCCATTTAAGTAATCTTCGCGTAAAATGTCGTTAATTGCTTTTTCTTTGTCTTGGATATCTCTACAACCTCATAGCTGTACTCTGCAAATAAAACCCCATCACCTACTTTAAGATCGTAGTCGTCTTCTATGTAAGCCGTAAAACAGAAGGTATCGCCCTCTTTATTTACTGATGAATACGCTCGATCAGTTACATAAGAGCCGTTAGCCTTATTAGTTGTCAGTACCCTAGAATCTACCATGTCTCTTCTCTACTGGTTTGTATGTTGCTTCCCATGTCTCCATGTAAGGATCTTCCTCAAGTGCTCTAGCTAGCTTATAAACAACCGAGTTATAGGTGATTAAATCCCCTGTAGCCGCGTTTGTGATATCTGCTAGGCTAAAAGTAAAAGTAACCGTTTCGCTTCTGCCTTCGTTTAATTCTTCTACAAATGGAACTGTGGCCGTTTGGCCTAGTACCATTACTACCCCTGTTTGTGCTGCATTCCCAGGCTTTTGATAAGTGACAGTAACCGCGAACTCGTCTGTATTTAAGAATTTCGCTCTATCGCTGTTGAGTACGTCTTGGTATGTCACTTATCAAACCCCTGGAAAATAAAAGAAAACCCCAAGAGCCGAAACCCTTGGGGAACCACTACCGATTTTTTACGCTTCTACTTCGATCAAATGACCAAAAGTAGGGTCGATGATTAATTCGTCTACGTTTTGACGCGCTCTAATTACATCACCTCTTGATTGCTCTTCTCTGTAAGATTCAACGATCAAGTTTGATGGAGAATCACCAGTCCAAAGAATTGAACGACCAATACAAGGCGTATTCACTGGATCGCCTGCGTTTGCAGTTTTACAAACCATAGCGTATTGAGTTGACCAAACGTCAGAGATTGAAGCTGTAAGATTTTCATCAGCCGTATTCTTTACGTTGCCACCTACCATTAATTTAGTTAAGCCAAAGATTGAGCTTAATGCTTGCTCAATCATTGCTAATGTGATTAATGAAGCGCCTGGAAATTGATTTCTAATGCCTGTATTTTTAAGCATATTTGAGAATGTTCCGGCACCTACAACTAGAGTATCAGCTGTTGAGCCTGACCCACTTCTTACCTTTTCTTTAGCGTTTAAGATATCAGTTATAATATCTGTACTTGCTGTTGACCATGCTGCACTGTTACCAGCATCTGTGTATAAGCTCGCACCTGTCCAAGTAGATGTATTAAAAACAGTTGAAGCTGTTCTAATCTCTTGTGCTCTTTCTACTTTACCAGCTGCGATTATCAAAGCTGCCATTTCAGCATCAAAGTCAGATGCATATAAGGCTCGTTGTTTGTCGTCTACGATTTCTTCATACCCATACTCTAAACAAGCAAAAGTTTTATCTTCTGCATCGTGTGAGCCTCTAGCGTATGTACTTTTAGCTGCTCTTAAAGAAGCGTCATCTGTTAAGATACCTTCTCTTCGCATTACTGAAAATGCGCCTGCGTCTACTGGTGAATTAAAAGTACCTAGTACTTTTGTAGCGATATTAGTAGAACCTGCGTTCTCTTGATCGTATTCCCAGAAAGCCTCACTAAGATCTAATCTTGCATCAGCTCTACTTCCATTGTAATTTGTCATTGTATGACCTTTCTATTAAATTGTTTTTAGACTACTGCGACCTGATCAAGCAAGATACATTCAACTATTGACTGATCCGCTGAAGCTGCTTCTAGTGTATGACCTATAGGATTACCGTTTGAGGTGTCTTTTACTTCACCATCGTCCGCGCCGTAAATAACTGTATTAGCTGCAATTGCTTCGGCCGCGATACACTTAACAGTTCCGTTGTATAGCCCTTTAATGGCTACTGTTATTGTGTCGCCAGATACTGCATCACCTGAAAGGCTAACGCCTAAATAGGCTGCTTTGTCTGTTGCTACTGACACAACTACTGAGTCAGCAGTTGTTCCATCAAGCTTTACTCTTGCATTAGCTGGAATAGTTCCGCCTGCTGTAAAAGTTCTTGTTCCGTTGCTAGTTGTTGCCATAATTATTTACCCCTCTTTCCTGCTGAGATTGCGCTCATAGCTTTTCTGAATGAGCAGTTGTTCTCTGCTGCATAGTCTTTAGCTTGTTCGTAATCTGATTTAGTACCTGTTGCTGGCTCACCGTGAGCTATAGGCTCTGCGCCTGTTGTTTCTGTAGCGTTGCTAGAAATTGCTTTAGCTTCTGCCAACTCTGTTTTTGTTTCGTCTAACTCTGCTTTTAGAACATCTAAGTAAGCGAGTTTCGCCGTTTGTACGTCTGCACCTACCTCAAATTGAGCTGTTGCAAATGCTTCGTTTTCTGGAAATGCTGCTTTTAAATCTTTGAAGCGATTAAGCTCTGCGGATTTACCAGCCTCATGACCTTCTGCCTTGATTGCCTCTTGGTCTATCTCGACCACTTCGGCTTTTGTCTCTTCTGCCATTTGTTTGCTCCTATAATGACTTGAATTAATGGGATCTTGAGCGACCCCGTTTAAATAGTTTTCCCAACTATTGACAGCATCAACCAAACCTAATGACAAGGCTTGGGATGCTAGCCAGACCTGTCCTGTTCCTAATTCTTGAACTTGTTCTAGAGATAGAGGTCTACCCCTTTGCACTGACTCATGGAAGCTAAGTGCTAAACCGTCTATGATTTCTTGTGTGTTTTTGATTTGTTGTTCTGTGATCTCAGTGCCGTCTGTGAATGAGCCTTTGAAGTCTCCATTCTTGATTACATGAACCTTGATACCTGCGTCTTCATATGCTTTAGATGAGTCTTCTCTGACTGTGTAGACACCAATTGAACCAGCTTGCCCGTTATCGTTTATAGTGATCGATCTACATGAAGAGGCTAACCAGTATGCACCGCTCGCACCCATATCATTAATAAATGCATCAATAGGCTTAGACATATCGCTTCGATAGAGATAATCAGAAAGCTCTTTAGTGCCTCCGACCTCTCCACCACCCGAATCAATGTATAAAATAATTTCAGAAATAGTTTCATTTGCTAATGCTCTATCTAGTGCTTTTCTAATCTGACTAAACTCGGTAGCTTGGATATCCATTGCGTCGAAATACCAAGGCTTTTCTTTGACTAACATTCCTGTTACTTGTATGACAGCTCTATCACCATCAATAAAAGATATTGGAGGTGTTCCGCCCATGTCATCATGTGCAGCTTGCTCTTTTTTAAGTTTAGCGAAATCGACATTCTCAAACTTAGCAACAAACGCATTCAGGTAATGCTCATCCATTGCCCAGTATTTAGTTTGTAGTTCTGCAACTATTGATTTGTGGTTCATGTGTTCGCCTCTTCTGGTTTCTTAGGTTCGGCCATAGCTCCCAAAGGCTTGCCTGCGTTTGAATTTCCCTCGACTTTAAGCCCTGCGAATGTGCGCCAGTCAACAGGTATAAAACCTTCAATAAGTTTGTATTTTTCGTTTATTGCGTTTGCTCGATCAATGGCGTTGACTATCTCAGTGGCTCGGCCTTCGAGAACGTCATCAGGATCATCACCAAGAGATTTGATTGCTTTGTTTTGAGTAGTGAATGATCTATCTAATTTTGTAGCCCATGCTTGAGAGTCTTTGAGCTGGTCTATCCATGGAAATGTTGGATGTATCCAAGTGTGTAGGAATTTATCTGAGCGATCAGCAATTAAGCCGTTATCAACTTGATTCTGTACAAACCATTGAAATATATTTCTATGAAACTTCTTTTCGATCAACATTTGTCTACGTCTAAACATAGTAAATGCCTGCTCAAGTACTGCCCTAGAGCCGCTGAAAGAGGTCTCGTTCCAGTCTAGTAAGGTTATTTCTAAGGGTAAGCCGAGAGGTAAACCAAGTAGTCGTAAGAACATCTTGATAGATTGAGGAAAATCTTTCCCTGGTAAATTACGATCTATTGACTTGATTTCCTCACCGACTTCACCATGGAAAATTAGTGCATAATCTAATTCTGTAATTCGAGAACTGATATCTGCATTATTTCCGGTTGAGTTTGAGCTTGTGTCATCTCCGCTAATGTCATAAGCTTTTTTAGATGCATCTTCTCGATTGACTTGTAAAGCCATTCTTGAAAGCATCTGCCAGGCGAGCGCTTCACTGTCACAGATATCATTTATTCGATGAATATTTGGAAATGCTGATTGACATGGTGGTACGCTTCTAATACTTGATGGCCTGTCTGGATCTGAGACAAAGATAAAGTCTTTTTCAGGATATGGTGATGCTTGAGTTTTATCTACCCGACCTTTAGCCCATGGCGATACATAAAAGCTTAATGGTTTCCCGTATGAGTCTTTTTGTATACCATCTTTATATTCTGAAGACGTTAATTGCTCAGATTCAATAATCTGAAACTTGCCTTTATTCGTTTTGATTGCTCCAACGTCACCGGCAACCAATAACTCACGGCAAATCATGGCTTCACATTCAAAGCCGGATAAGATTTCCTTAACTTCTGGATTAGCCCAGAATCGTTTAAATTGTGCCTCAATGCGCCTATTCCATGATTTTGAGCGTGTTTGAGCTTGTAGTGTGTATCCGTTTCCGATAATATAAGATACGGCCTTATCAATCATGCCGTTATAAATAGAGTTATCTCGCATGAATTCGCGAGACTGAGATACTAAACGCTCTTTGTCGTTTGCTTGATGTGCTGAACCTGAAGAACTTGTGGGAGATCGGCCTTCACTGCTTGCTTTTCTTGCTGATCTGTAGCCTAATTGGCTATATGACCCCGATTTAATAGGCTTATCACCAATCAAAAGGTTGCCCTCCCACGAGTGAAGGCATGACGCTTGCCGTTAGTTGAGCCGGCTTTCTTTGATTCTTCTTCTTCTTTTTCGTAGAGTATTTTTAGCTGACCTTGTAGAGCTGATTTGTCAACTGAGCGACCATTGATATTGTAATCACCTGTAGAAAGGAAATCGCTGACCTCTTGGATGTGGAGCCTTAGACGAGTTAATCTGGTAGAGCTGTCTTCGTCGTAAGTAATCCAGTCGGAATATGTCCACACTGAAGCCATAATAAATACCTAAAAAAGAAATGTTTTAGATATTCTACGGCTCTATGTGGTTCTATTTAAGTAGGTAATAAGGCTACCTACCTACATACCACCTTATACGGGGGTTAGCCTCCCCCTTTAACGGGGGTATTTTATATTAGAGTGCCTTTTACGCAGTAATCAGTACCGCAACCGATACGCCTACACCTTCTATACTGCTTGTTTTTTTCGCTAAATCTTCTTATTGTTTTGGTCCCTCCACACCTTGTACAACGGCTCTTAGTAGGAAACGCATATACTTCTTCTTCCTTCTCAGGCTCTATCTCGACCTTTTCTGGCTCTTTGTAAATCTCATCAAGCTTTGTTTTTCTTCCTTCGAGTACTTTGTGATCAAACTCTTCTAGAACTTCTTTCTTTTCAACTGTCTTTTTTACTGCTTTCTTTTTGGTTTTTGATTTTGCCATGCCTCTACTTTCAAAATAAATTAATTAAGTTATAATTCCACTTAAAGCAATCTTCACAGTTGTTTCATTCTCGGCTCACCATTCTCTGTGGTGAGCCATCTCTTTATTTAAAAAAATCTACATCTTTAACATACTCATTATCATAATCAGGGTCATATAGCTCGCAATCCTTGTACCCGCAGTCATCAAACATAATAACATTATGGCTAATATGCTTAGAAATAAATTCTAACACTAAGGCCTCTCTAAATAAAATCTCTTTTGACTTCAGCTCTTCAGAATAAAAAAGCATATCTGCTCTGTTGTCTAATGGTGGAGCTATTCTCAACTTATCTAAATCCCTAGTTATCTTGCAATCTTTACAACTTATTTGATATTGAATTCCCATTAATATTTACTCCTTATCGGCCTATTTGGTTTTACTGATTCTCTTCTTTGCTGTACTGCTTGTGCTACAACCTCTTTAGCAACAAGAACCATCCCGAGCATATCAGCACCAGCTCTTGCATAGGCACAATCATCTAAGTGGTGATTAATCCTGCTTAAACAATCTAAGAAATTCCTAATCCCCTTGCCTGGTATAAACTCACTCTTCATAATCTCAGCCAAGATATGCCTAACAATCTCAAAGTGATCTCTTTCCTTTGCATTGAATAGCGATAGATTGCCAGCGTGACCCATATCAGCCATAAAGCCATTATGCACCTCTGTTTTCCAATGGTCAGAGTTTAGCTCTACTAAGGCAATTCCATTCTCTAGCTTACTTATAGCCCATTCATGGCCTACTGTTCTAGTCTTTGTTTCTTTCGGTGCTCTCCATGTCATTTGATGTTTACTCGTACCAAATCCTTTAACTGGAAGATATTTAGACCCAGCCGCTTTAGTGAACTCGTAAGCAATATCAGGCTTCCAACCACTATCAACTAAGCATAAATCTAAAGTCTTGATATCATCGCCACACTTCCAACCATGATCCAGATAATCTTTCTTGAATGAATTCAAAGCAGATAATACCGCAAGCTCTACCCGATACCCTCGATCGTGAGGAACATTGATACAGCCATAGTCAACACAATAGCCCTCTGCTAATCCCTGCCATGCCCAGACAGAATACCAGCATTGATATTGCCCGATGTCTATTCCTACTGTGACTTTCTCAGTATCATCAGGACATGAGCCACGCATCCATTTATTGATTTTTCGCAGTATAGCCTCTCGACTAATATTGCTCATCTCAGTGGTATCTTCATCAAACGGAATCGCCCAGGTAAACTGATAAAGCTTTTTCTTAGCGTCATTCGTATCTGCCCGCTTTGCCTTAAACTCACTTTGAGCAATGTTCGCCATTGTCAGCAAGCCGGAACTCATAGCATTAGAACTAAAGCCAAAGGTCATGGTTTTCTTGCCTTCTTCATGAACCATCTTAGGCGACTTCAATGCTATTTGTCTATCACTCTCGCTCCAAATTACAGCGCAGTTAGGACAGATATACCCAGCAGAGTCTCTAGCATCAATCTCGTTATCTTTATCATCCCAACCAGTAAAAAACTCTCTCTCGAAAGGGATGTATTCTTCGCAATGCGGACACTTAAAATAACACTTGCTATTTGATCCCCACTCAACTACCTCTTGATGAACTCGACCATAGCTATTATCTGTCGTACATTCGCCATAAAACCTGGCATTGTCTCCGTAAGAATCAGACCTAGATTCAAATTGACCTAGTGGATCTGTTTCTTTTGAAGCTTTGCCGGACTTATCTACTTTGTTTGCCTCTGTTACCCCTACAGCTCTTGAAGTATATGAACTCCTTTGAGTATCACCGCCACCAGCACCCATGAATCTAAGCCTTGCACCATTACGAAATAGCAACGATGGAACAGCGCCACCCTTTGAACCCTTACCTTCTTTGGGTAGATATTTCTTGTATTTACTTAGTGCTATAATCGGCTTGATCTTTGAATTATAAAACTCACTTGCCATAACAGCATCGGGAGCACACAAGATAAAGTCTTCCTCTACCTCAAAGATATGATAGAGCACCGGAATAACCAGACACCTAAAAGACTTACCCGATTGAACCGAGCCAGTTAGCCAAAATCTATTAAACTCTGAGCTATCAAACATCTTAAACAGCTCTCTGTCCCAAGGCATAAAGTCTGCACTATACTTTAAGCCTCTCCTAACGCCATCAGGCATTACAATTTCTTGCTCTGCGAACTCTAGGAATGTTCTGATCTTCTTAGGCGCAAAGTATTGTAGGAGTGTTTGTGCTAGTAAGGTCATTTAACCTTTCTTTCCTTCTCAATCAAGTCTATCATAATACTCAAAGCCTCATCCAGGTTATAATGCGTTACACTATAAAACCCTACTGGTGTATCTGGATAAGCTTGAACATCTATCATCACACCGGTTTTTATAATAATACTCTCGACCTCTTTATTTATTTCAAGACAGCCACTAAGTTTTCTAACATCAAGCTCCTCTTCGATTGTTCTGTAGAAGCTTAGGTGTTGGTTAATCTCAACAGACACCGAACACTTGCACATATCTATTAATTTTTGCAGTAAGGTCATTTAATCTCTGGCCTTGATATGCCGCCCATGTCATCATATATTCTATCCACCTTTGCCTCTAAGTCTTTGTCGATAGGCTCAGGATTAGCAACCGCAATGCTACTATCAACAAGGCTCTTGAAGTTAGCAGAAAGGTCTTTGACCAACTCGAACAACTCCTCCCGATGATTTACATTATGCTCGACCTCTTGCTCAAATTGAACTTCTCGACCTTCTACTGAATATCGTTTAGTTATCTTGATTTTCATTAATGACCTCCCATAAACTTATGATCTTTTATATCTAGCCACTCTCTGTATTTCTCTTTAAAGTCTAGCCATTTTCTCTTTTCACATTCAGGAAAAGACCAATGTTTTCCAGGCGTTTCTATAACATAACTTGTTTCAACTATATGATTATCAGGATTGAGATCCCATTGTGAACCTGTAGTGGGATGTTTTATATTTTTATATATTGTTAGAGACCAAACATGTTTAAACGGAATCAATTCTGATTCCCCATCAACACCAATTATTTCATAATAGCTTTTCATTGATCTACCTCAATAAGCTGTGCCTTTATTTTGTTATATTGCTTTTGTGCTTCTACGTATGTCTCAAAGCATTTAACTAAATCGTTGCTATAGCGTTGTTTGACAATAAGAGTATTTCCGCCACTCTCGTAATCAATCGACTCTACCACATGTTTTCTAATAATCATTCCGTCCCATAGTTCAATATACATACTGTCTACCTTTCTTTTAATTGGTGTGCCTATTTGGTTTGGAAATAAATCTAAATACTTATTCACTTCTTAGCTCTTCCTTTTCTATAACCGATCATTTGGCCATACATAATACAGCCCCAGCAAACGACTATAAGAAATAAGGCTCTAGCTAGTGTTTCTAGTTCTTGCATTAATCTTCCTCCTTAGCTGGGTTAAACTTTCCATATAATGCTTGATAACTTTGCATATCTTTTACAGCAAGATATATTTTTCTTTGTTGTTTTTTTGTAAATACATCAGCGTCATTTAAGGTGACTTCAATCCAAATATCGTTAGAGGCGTATAGATCCCATTTGTTCTCATAGTGTATAGCACTCCAACTATGGTTAGTTGTCCACTCGTAAGGGTTTAGTTCTAGGCTTCTAACAATATCATCACATCTATCTTGTGCGGATCGCTCATAGATAGTCATTGCTTTAGGCTTCTTGCTACCAAATATTAAATTACATATTGCGCCTAGCATTATTCTTCCTCCGCTTCTTCACTATCTGGAATCCTCGAAAGCGAAATACCTTCTAGTATTTCTATCACTCTCGAATCTATCATTTCTTGTATTACTTTTAAATCTGTCTCTGTAGAAAGCTTGAAGGCCATCTCTTTTCCAAGCATTTGCAGGCTCTTCATTGCGTGTTCTACTAAAAGCCTTAAATCTAGAATGACTTTCTCGCGCTCGATGTATTCACCCTTCTTGACTCTTAAATCAAACTTCTTAGTTTCGCCCATGTAATAGCGATACTTCTCCAGGTTAGGAGATCCATCACCTGTGAAATTAGCTTCGTCTTCATCAAAGTCCTTAGTGATCTTATCTATCTCTCTTTTGACAAACCAATCGTGAACAGCTCTAGAATCATAGCGCTTTTTACGTGCTTTATCATCAAGAGAAGGCAAACCTTTTTCTTTCGCCCAAACGTCCATCTGCTTTCTAGAATAATCAAATATTTCTACCAGCGTTGACATGTTAATATTACGATAGTCCATCTTTGCCATTATTTCAAACCTCTATAAATCCTCTTAACATTATATAAATCAAAAAATTCCTTGGTGTTTTGGTCAAAAAATAGAAATTTATTGTACAAAAATCTGACGGTAGCAAGACAG
>Ga0316203_1001854_pt1 | contig 12850 bp, 16 predicted proteins | sample 6monrhotite_MG_FD_204940 | JGI IMG/M metagenome (GOLD analysis project Ga0316203, IMG submission 204940) | Microbial mat bacterial communities from mineral coupon in-situ incubated in ocean water Damariscotta River, Maine, United States -... | ecosystem: Environmental > Aquatic > Marine >... | reverse complement strand
CTATATCATTGGATACTACAACGCTATCAGACCGCACAAGCACAACCTTAGCTTGACACCAAACCAAAAAGAGAAAATATTCTGGAATGGTTCTTATCAGGTGGCCAATTTGACTTAGCCACTACACTCATTCAACTCACTTTGTTTGGATACGCCATCAACACCAGCCCCAAGCTTCTACCTACCGTGGTGGTCGTACATGAACAAACCCAAACCACGAGGGCCATTCTTTCTAACATTCACAATACGGGTTATTTCAAACTCTTTAAAAAGCTTGTCTCAGTGCAACAAGCTGAAGCCATGTTACAGCGCGGAGAGGCTCAGTTTATTATCCGTTTCCCCGCTAATTTTGAAAAAAAGATTCAACGCAATGAATACCCTGCAATGTTGATTGAAGCAGATGCCACTGATCCGTTAGCCACATCAAGTGCAATCACAGCATTAGCAAATCTACCATCGCTCACACTCAAACACCTCTCCATAAACAAACCAAATTTAAACCCAACACCCATGCCATTTGAAGTAAGGGTTCACCATAGGTACAACCCTGAAGGAATTAGCCAGTACAATATCGTACCTGGATTGATGGGGGTAATACTGACTATGACTTTGGTACTGGTAACTGCTGTTGCTATTACTAGGGAACGCGAGCGTGGCACTATGGAGTATTTACTTATTACCCCGATTCGACCCATCGAAGTGATGATTGGAAAAATTATACCCTATGTTTTCATGGGTTATGCCCAAGTTATTCTCATCTTAGTGGCAGCCCATTTCCTTTTTCAGGTGCCTATGCGCGGCAGTATCACTTTAGTCATGGTACTGATCCTGCCCTTTATTGCGGCGAACTTAGCTTTGGGTATTACTTTCTCAACCATGGCAAAAAATCAGCTGCAAGCCATGCAAATGAGTTTTTTCTTCTTTTTACCATCCATCTTGCTTTCTGGATTTATGTTCCCCTTTCGAGGCATGCCTCACTGGGCACAAATACTTGGAGAAGTATTACCGCTTACTCACTTTTTACGCATCATTCGTGGCATCTTACTTAAAGATTCTGGGTTGATGGTTGTGGCTTCTGAACTGTGGCCAATCCTCATTTTTTTATGCCTAGCCTTTGGTATCGCAATACTGCGTTACAAATCAACGTTAGAATGAATAAACAGGGTTTATTCGCGACCAGCAGGGGAGCATTTAAATTTTCCAACCAGATTAGCTACTTTCCATACAGAATAAAAAATCATTTTTTACAATAAAATGGGCAGTTTTGGTGCTTATTATACACACACTTCTCTGGATCGCTTGAAACGCTGCCTTGAAAAGGAACAGCGCAATCAGCCAAATCATTCAGCAGCTCAATTAGTTTTTCAGCTCGAAACGGTTTAAAAATATAGCTGCATAATTCTGCTTCCGCTGATATTTTAAATTCAGCAGTTGATTCACCTGACATTAAAATAATTTTTTGGAATGGATGGTTTTCTCTAATCTTGAGCGTTAGCTCGTAACCATTAATTCCCTGCATCCGCACATCACTTAACACAACTTTAGGGTTCAGGTATTCACCTGAATCCATGTAATCAAGATAACATTCCCCACCCTTAAATGATAAACAGTCGAACTGGGTCGTTAAAATTATAGTGGCAATTGTTTCTCTGAGTAGTTGATTATCATCAATAACGTGAATCAAAGGAACACCCCTTTTTTCCTTTCTGTACCGGAGCGCATGCTAAGCTCACTAAAGAAGCTAGGGTATAGCATATTTATGCTATATAAGGAGGCCTATTGAACAACAGGCTTGGGACGAAGCGGATCCATCAATTACTGTTGCTCCATTTCCTTGAAACGTGCTTGTTGTTGCTCGCTGATACCATTCAATTGTTGCTGAAGCTGCTTTTTCTGTTTAATCATATTGCTACCGGTGATTTCACGAGCGGCCTTATCACCTACCTGCTCTGCCTGCTCACAAGCAAGCAGTAACAAAGGCATGGATAAAATAAATAGTATTTTTCTCATACAAGCTCCCGTTAGTATTCTATTTCTGATTTAAATATTGTCAGGTTAAGTGGCTCGATCTTCCCCATCCACATCGCATATTCAGTGTGGTCTTTTAAATCATTACCCGTTTCAGGGTGGATAAACACGGTAAGCCCATCACGATGCAATGCCAGCCACGGCACCAGTTCGCCAAAAACTTCTGGCACAAATGCTAACTGGCAACTCCACTTCAAGTGTGGTCCTAGCGCTTGTTTATGTTTACGCCCAACAGCTATATCAAACATTTTTCCTGCTTTATTGCATAGTGCTGACGCCTGTTCATAGGTAGATTCATCATAATAAATATGGGCGTGAAAAGTATGAATAACATTCATTTCAATGTACCTTGTCTGCTGGCAAGTTGATTCCAACTAGCCAGTGTTACCTTTCTGGAAGAGCCAAAACCACCCACCCATTGAATATGACTTACTACAATTTGAAATAGGCTAAAATCAGCAAATGTAAAAAGCTGTTCAGCATCAGGAATACGTTTTAAATATGCCTCTTTGGATGCATCCAAGTATGCATTAGGCACAGGCTCAACTTTTCCTTGAATGCTTAATCTAGGCAATGCCAAAGGTGATGTTTTTTCTATTTCAGGCGTGCATATCATAAAGCCGACATCGGGTTGATTGAGAATATTTTTACTGTGCCTAGCAAGCTGTGAGAGATGCAAAATAATATTACCTCGGTCAATTGCAAAAGGTGCCATGGAGGCTTCTGCGCCATGCTCACCTGTTGAAGCAAGAAACCCGATGAAACATTGCTGTAACAATTGTGATATTTCTTCTTGCCAAGAACCTGTCATTACATTTTATACTGGCGTTGCAAGTCACGTTTGATGTCTTTTTCTTTTTTATCTTGGCGTTTATCATGGTCTTTTTTACCCCGTGCCAAGCCCACCAATAATTTGGCAAAACCACGTTCATTAAAGTACATTTTCAAAGGCACAAGCGTGAGACCCTTTTCTTTGAGTTTGCCAACCAATTTCATTTGCTCTTTTTTATGCATCAGCAACTGGCGTGAACGCGCTGGATCAGAAGGGTTGTTCATATATGCAGGCTTATAAGGGCTGATATGACAACCAATCAATAGCAGCTTATCTGATCGAATCAGGCAATGCGCTTCTGCCAAATTTGCCAACCCTGAGCGAATAGATTTCACTTCAGGGCCAGAGAGCACCATGCCCACTTCGTAGGTGTCTAAAATATGATATTCATGTCGCGCACGACGGTTCAAAATAGCCATGCCGCAATGCTATATTTTGCAGAGCATCGCGTCATTTAAAATGATTCATCATCGTAGAAATAAAAAAAGCGACCCTAGGGCCGCTTTTAAAAAGAACCTTCAATAAACAGCCTGCTTAAAGGGTCTTCAAAAAAGCAACAACGGCCTTACCTTTTTCACCACACATTTTCTGCGGCGGCATTTTTGTTTTAGCTTTTGGGTTGCCAGTCAGCTCTTTAATTGCATCCTTAGAGTTACAAACCCATTTCAAAAGGTTCTCTTCATTCCAAGTCCAGTTCGCAGATTTCAATGCTTTACTGTGCTTTTTAAAACCAGATTTCCCTGCTTCACGCCCAAAAATTCCCTTTAAATGAGGTCCAACTTTGTCTTTCGTTGTGAAACTATGGCAAGTTTTACACTTGCTTTCTGGACCAGCTACAGCTTCAGTTGCAACAAAGCCGCTCATCATAAACCCGCTTGCCGCGGCAGCCATCAATGTTTTTTTCATATTCCCATCCTTTCTTCAAAAATCAACAACTCAAACAACACAAATAAAAAAGGCGCCCCCAAGGGCGCCCTTTCTAAAATTGCTTACTTCGCAAAAATCGCAGCAGCCAATTCTTGGTAAGTAAACTTACCAGCTTCCACTTTCTTATGAATTAATTTCTTGTACTGTGAAGACATCATCTTAGCTTTTTTATGATATTTTTTATAATTTGCATTCGTTTCATCACCTGCAATATGCCTATCTGCAATAGCGAAGCCGCCTTCAAATACTTTCGCTAACGTCTCTGCATCACCATAGGCTGCTTGGATGTTTTTAAAAGATGGGCCAGTCGCGTTTTTATCAACTTTATGGCACGCTTTACATTTAGCAGTCAATCCACCAGCAACTGCTTCAGTTGCAACAAAGCCACTCATCATAAACGCAGCTGTAGCTGCAATCATCAATGTTTTTTTCATAATAACTCCTCCTCAAGAATTCGAAGCGACTTGCTACCGCAATCTCGCCAATGGTGCAACTATACTGCATTCAAAAAATGCTGGCAGAGAAGATTCTCCCCTACTGGGAGTAGTCAATCCTCCCTAGCCCCGATAATTCATAAATAGCACGGCGAAATCATCACAGAAATTCATGCCTTATCTGGGCTAGCTTCACTCACAGATAGCTTCAGAGCCTGCCCATCACAAGAAACCTTAATGCTAGAGCTCGCACTCGCCTCCCCAGACACGAGCAATCGCGCTAACGGTGTTTCCAGTGCCTGCTGAATAAAACGCTTCATCGGCCTTGCGCCATATACAGGGTCATAACCTTCTTTTGCCAAATAGCTCATGGCATCATCACTCAACTGCAAAGTAACCTGCTGACTGGCCAAACGCTGCTGCAACTGTTGTACAAACAACGATGTAATTTTTTCCACCTCTTGCAAAGAAAGCGGTTTAAATAATACAATGTCATCCACTCGGTTTAAAAACTCAGGGCGAAAATTCATACGCAGTGCAGCCATTACTTGTTCACGGCACTCTTCCGTAACCTTTCCAAATTCAGAAACACTTGCTAACAAGGCATCACTACCCATATTGCTCGTCATCATTACCACAGTTTCTTTGAAGCTCACCGTGCGCCCTTGGCTATCTGTTAAGCGTCCGTCATCAAGTAATTGTAATAAGATATTAAACACATCGGGGTGTGCTTTTTCGATTTCATCAAAGAGTAACACGCAATAAGGCTTACGGCGCACAGCCTCTGTCAATTGCCCTCCTTCTTCAAAACCAACATAACCTGGAGGCGCCCCAACCAAACGTGAAACCGAGTGTTTTTCCATATATTCAGACATATCAATGCGTACCAAGGCATTTTCTGAATCAAACAGTTGGTTTGCCAAAGTTCTCGCTAGCTCTGTCTTACCTACACCCGTTGGCCCTAAAAATATAAACGAGCCAATGGGCCTACTGGGGTCTTTAATGCCAGCTCTTGCCCGTAACACCGCATCCGCCACTGCTTGTACGGCTTCATCCTGCCCAATAACTCGAGCATGCAAGGCATCTCCCAAGCGCAGTAATTTTTCACGCTCTCCTTCCATTAATCTCGTCACAGGAATACCTGTCCAGCGCGCCACAACTTGAGCAATTTCCTCTTCCGTCACCTCTTCTTGTAGCATACCGGTATCAGAATGATCTTTGCTTTCAGCTTCTGATAATTCTTTTTCCAGCGCTGGCAATGTCCCATGCCTCAGTTCTGCAACTTTATTCAAGTCATAGGCACGTTCTGCGGCTTCGATGTCCAACCGGATTTGCTCAATACTTTCACGCAATGACTGCTCTTGTCCTAGGAATTTTTTCTCCGCATCCCACTGTGCTTGCATGGCATCACGTTGCTCTTTCGAGTCGGCAAGCTCATGTTGCAATACTTTTAAACGCTCTTTACTGGCTTTATCTTTTTCTTTTTTCAAGGCTGTTTCTTCAATTTCCAAGCGCATGGTTTTACGTATTACTTCATCCAACTCAGCTGGCACTGAATCAATCTCAGTGCGAATGGATGCACACGCTTCATCCAGTAAATCAATCGCTTTATCGGGCAAAAAACGATCTGAAATATAACGGTCGGATAAGCTTGCCGCAGCTACAATCGCCGCATCTTGAATGCGCACACCATGATGCAATTCAAATCTCTCTTTTAACCCGCGCAGAATCGAAATGCTATCCTCCACATTCGGAGCATCGACCACTACAGGCTGAAAACGGCGTTCCAAAGCTGCATCTTTCTCAATATATTGGCGATATTCGTTTAACGTGGTTGCCCCAATACAATGCAACTCACCACGTGCCAACATCGGCTTAAGCATGTTACCTGCATCTGATGAGCCTTCGGTTTTGCCCGCACCAACAATGGTATGTAACTCATCAATAAATAAAATAATCCGGCCTTCAGCCTCTTTAATTTCTTTGAGCACCGCTTTTAAGCGCTCTTCAAATTCACCGCGGTATTTCGCTCCAGCCATCAACGATGTCATGTCCAATGAAAAGATAGTGCGTTGCTTCAGCCCCTCGGGCACATCACCCGACAGAATACGCTGTGCCAAGCCTTCGGCAATCGCAGTTTTACCAACGCCAGGCTCTCCGATCAATACAGGGTTATTCTTAGTTTTACGTGATAAAATACGAATCACACTTCGAATTTCTGCATCGCGACCAATAACAGGATCAAGCTTGCCAGCTCGCGCCATATCAACCAAGTCAGAGCCATATTTAGACAAAGCCTCATAACTGGCTTCTGGGTCTTCGCTTGTTACCCTTTGCTGTCCACGTACTGCTTCCAGAGCTTTCATAAAACGCTCACGTGTGACTTCAAATTCTTTGAAAATTTTGCCTGCATCCGTTTGCTCGGCTTCCGAAATCAAGACCAATAAAATATGTTCAACCGATACATACTCATCGTTAAACGCCCGCATTTCATCTTCAGCTTTAGCAAACAACTGTTGTAACCGCTGTGTGATATATACCTTGTCTGCTTCTGATGCACCACCCGATACTTTCACGCGCTTGGCTAGAATCTGTTGCAGTCTGGCTTGCAACAAATCAACCGAAACATCCAGTTTCTCCATTAAACGCGAAGCCAAACCATATTTTTGAGCAAAAAACTCGACCAATAGATGCTCACCATCCACTTCTTGGTGCCCCAAGCGCGCCGCTAATGTTTGTGCTGATGCCAGTGCTTCACGCACTTTTTGTGTCATTTGATTGATATCCATAACAGCTGTACCTCTCTACTCTATTCTATAGGGTCATGAAAGTGTCTTATTCAAGGCTCATGGTTTAAGGCTCTGATAGCTCGATCACAATAACCGAGACGTTTGCAGCCCACAAAGGATTTGAGTTAGTTATTTCCACAAGTAAATCATCGGTATCTTTCAAGTTTTTAAAAGTAGCATGAAACTCATGGTTATTAATATGGTAGCTTCTTTTCTTTCGTACCAATACTTCAATATCGTCTTCTTTTGAGACGCGCAAAACAGCGAAGGTTAAAGGACCCAATGAATCAGATACTAATGTAACATCATAAACCCCTGCTCGATTGGGAATATCAAAAAATTCGCGTAAGTGCTGGTATGGCGCAAGATTCACCTCACGATAATACAAAAAGTCGTCCTTATGCTCACCTGCCGCCATCGCGGGCATTGCCAGCGATGCAAATAATAAAAAGAAGCAGATGCGCATCATTCTTCTTTAAACGCCACATCATATTTATCACACAAATAACGCATTTTATCTTTGGCACGATCCCCAAAACCCAGCCAACGTCCTGCACGCGTTTTGATATAATCATGCCGCTCTAAAGCCACAATGAGTAATTTTTTCTCAAATAATGCGACTTCTTTTTCGCCCTTTATTCCACTATCGGGCAATGCTTTTAGCCATTGACCCAGCAAATCTTCAGATGCCCCCGCAAGCACTGCTGCCAAAGAGGGCAAACTTTCGATGCACTGCCCATCACACAATACGACGGCACGTTCAATAACATTTTCCAGCTCCCGAACATTCCCTGGCCAACGGTAGTGCTGCATTTGAGCCCTTGCAGCATCACTAAACCCTTCAATATTTTTCCCGCACAATGCCGATTTCTGCAATAAGACGTGCTCCGCCAATAAAGGCAGGTCATCTAAATGCTCCACCAGCGCTGGTACAGTCATCTCGACCACATGAATACGATAATATAAATCATCTCTAAATTCACCCTGTTGCACCAAGGCTTCCATATCCATTTTACTGGAGCATACCAAGCGTACATCCGAATGAATCATGGATTCTCCGCCCAAACGTGAGAACTCTCCATGCTCTAATACACGCAACAGTTTGGCCTGCACCGACAAAGGCATACCTGCGACTTCATCAAGGAATAACGTCCCGCCATTGGCACACTCAAACCAACCAAGCTTACGTTTTCCAGCACCTGCAAAAGCACCTTTTTCATGACCAAACAACTCTGATTCCAAGTGTTCCACATTCATCGACGCGCAGTTAATGGCAATAAATGGTTTATCGGCGCGTGAACTTTGCGTATGCAGACAGCGTGCTACAAGCTCTTTTCCCACACCTGTTTCACCACGAATAAGTACCGTCGATGGCATAGGAGCCACCTGTTCAATCAAGCTGCGCAAATTTTGCATAACATCGGAATCACCCAAAATATCTGAGCCCATGCGCGAATCCAAAGCGCGTTGCAATTCATGCTCACGAATAACCTGGTTGCGCACCTCCATAGCACGGTCGATGGTGTCCTTCACTTCATCTGGATCAAAAGGCTTACCAAAGAAACCCAAGGCTCCATCTTCCTGCGCTCGCACAGCCAAATCATGTTGATCATGCCCTGTAATCACCACCACAGGTGTATCGGGGCTTTCAATGGTTAATTTTGCTAGATATGCCATGCCAATTTCAGGGTTATCGGGTTCTGGAGGCAACGCTAAATCTAAGACCACCAAATCGACGCGGTTTTCAACCAATGTTTTTTCAGCTGACTCAATGTCACCAGCCTCCAATACAAGGTAGTCTGATTTAAGCAATAAACGCAGGTTTAACCGATTAATATCATTGTCATCTACAACTAGAATGGTGCGTTGCGTTACCATCACTTACCTCCAACTTTATTTTCAAGTGTATCTTGGCATAGCGGTAAGCTGACATGAAATGTACAACCCTTACCCACGCCATCGCTATGAGCAGAAATTTTACCATTATGAGCCTCTACAATACGTTGACTCAAATAAAGCCCAATACCTAGGCCATCATCCTTACTGGTTGCAAACATGCGAAACAGGCGATTTTTTATAAAGCTTGCACTCATACCATAGCCATAATCACGCACATCAATTTGTAAAAAATCACCATTCAATTGTGCTGATATATACAATTCACCTTGTTTATTCATCGCTTGTACAGCATTGTCAAAAAGATTATCAAACACACCTTGTAATAACTGTATATCTCCCAATATAGGAGGTAATAGAGGGAAATCGATATTTACATGCACCAATTCGGGCCAAAGTCGCTCATCAATATGTTGCCGAAGTAAACCTGTTATATCACATACTTTTAATTTTGGGTGAATCGGTGCATTGGGGTCTGCCATACCCTGCATGACTGTCTGCATTCGCCCTACAACCTTACGAATAGATGTAACCAACATGGACAGTTCATTCTCTTCCAATTTTCCGGACGCTAAATGATGTGCTAAAAAAACCAGATCATGCAGCCGATTTTTCATATCATGGGAATGCAACTGCCCTGTTACCCTGCTAATCGAATCAAGACGTGCCAATTGTGATTGTTGGTGAGATAAACGAGCATGCTCTAAACTCATGGCCGCAAATCGCGCTAAGTGCTGTAAACTCTGATATTCATCGTGGTCTGTCGCCCAACCATCCAAGCGTGGACTTAAATGTAACCACACCATCTTCTCACGGCGACTAATCGGCAATACTAATTCATAATCAGGGCAGCTAGTTCCAGTAACTGGCGGCAGAACCGCTGAGGCTGGATAACAAAACACGGTTCCATCACCTTCATCATCACGTTCATCTAAAACCACAGTGCTACGATGGCAAATTGCTGCAATGCGTTCTAGTAAAGCGTATTCCACATGTTCTTGGGGAAGTTCTGCCAAGTCACCAGCACCCAACTGCTGAATTGTTTCAAGAGTATCAAGCTGTCGATGAAAAAGAATCCGATCAATCAAGTGTTGCAAACGCTGTACAATCGGCGAGAAAAACACCGCTATCGCCAAACCAGCCAGCGCCATCGCCCACATCGAAGCTGCTCTACCTGTTAATGCATAAATCAGCCCTTCAGCCAACATCAACACCACAATAAACAGCGATAAAGTAGCTAAGCTCGCTAAAAAATATGCTGCCGAATGCAGTAATCGCCGCAATGAAAAAAACATTTTGCGGCGTAGTTGAGGATGATCAACCGTTGGAATCAGCTAACTCCAGCGTTTCCCACGTCGATGCAAAGGCCATTATATTATCTCGCAGCATTTGCACATCATCGCCCAGTAATGATGTCAAAGGCAGGCGCAAGCCTCCGTCCATCCAGCCCATCAATTCACATGCTGCTTTCACAGGTATTGGATTACTTTGTACAAACATAGCATCGCTCAAATGCTGCAAGGCAAAATGTGCTTTACGTGCCATTGCTAAGTCGCCTGCTTTCATGCTGACGGTTAGTGCTTTCATAGTTTTCGGTGCGATATTGGAAACCACTGAAATCACACCGTGCCCACCCACACTCATAAAAGGCAATACCGTTGCATCATCACCTGAATAAAATTCAAAGCCGTCCCTGCATGCCATCATGGTGCAAGTGAACTGTGACAAATCAGCCGTTGCATCCTTGATGCCCACGATATTATTGCACTGCGAGAGGCGTGCCACTGTCTCAGGCGATAAGTTTGAGTTGGTACGCCCTGGTACATTATATAAAATTTGAGGCAGAGAAACGGCATCGGCAACAGCTTTGTAATGCTGATAAATGCCTTCCTGCATAGGTTTGTTATAATAAGGTGAAATCAACAATGCAGCATCAGCACCCAGCTGCTTGGCGGCTTGTGTCAAAGCAATTGATTCAGCCGTATTATTACTCCCTGTCCCCGCAATCACTGGCACACGGCCAGCCACATGCTGCACCGTCAATTCAATAAGGCTTTTGTGCTCATCAAAAGATAAGGTCGCGGCTTCACCTGTGGTTCCAGCAGGAATCAAGCCATCCACACCCCCTTCAATCTGGCGGTCTAGGTGAGCGCAATAAGCATCTTTATCAATGCAGCTACGCCCATCTTCGTTCATTTTAAAAGGCGTAACCAACGCCGTCATCACACCATGAAACATACAAACCTCTTTATCCTAATACATAACAACAAACGAACTATAACCTTAAGACAGCATGCGTCACGAATGTTTATCCGCAACCTCATAATCCACCACGACCCGGCTCACTGCTGCGGCCTTAACCAAAGGTATCACAGCTTGGTGTTCAGGGTGTTTTTGATAAGTTTCCAAAGCCTCACGGCTTTCCAACTCTGAATACAATACAACATCCGCAGACTGTTCGCTATCGCTAAAATCAATACCCACCTCAAGCTTTAATAGGCCAGGTATTTTACCAACCAAGGCTTCCAGGTTATCCTTAATAATTTCAGCATCCGCCTTATTTTTTAGCTTCCACATTACAATATGTTTAATCATGCTTCACCTCTTCCACGCTTGCTTGAGGCACGCTTTCCTTGCCGCCCAGCCAGCCTCGTATCTTCGCAAATAATAGTTTGATGCCACGCCACAACTTTGGCAACAACCAAATTAATAATATAATAAATAGCAACATCAACACAACAAATAAGGTTGGGTGATTCAACGCAGCCCACAGTCCTGCAAACACAGCCATATCCTCACTGATGGATAACCCCCAGTTGGAGAAAGGCTCGGGAGATGTATTCACTATCGCACGTGTTCCTGCTTTGGTCGCATGTGTGGCTGCAGTCAATCCGCCGCCTAAAATTCCTGCCGCCACGGCTACCGCTGGATCAACACTCCCAACAGATCCCGCTGCCAGCATCGCACCTGCTGGAATCCTAACAAAGGTATGAAGCACATCCCAGGTTGTATCCACACCTGGAATTTTATCCGCAAAAAACTCTACGACATACATCGTGCCTGCCGCAAACAAGACCAAGGGATTTTGCAACACCTCTAGACCCGGTGGCAAATCCATATTGCCTGTCACACCCATCATACCCAACATAAAAACTGCCGCATAAAGGTTCAGACCGCTCGCCCACGCTGCTCCCATGCTTAAAGCAAGCACTGCTGCTATTTGATCCAACTGCTCCATGTTTACACCCCAGCATTAATATAAAATTATTTACGCATGCAAACATTACCCCTTTGGGAGACTTGATACCATTCAACGGTTAATTTATGGATCAACACTTGGGGAGCATTCAAGTTAATGCTGCTCGCTCCCTGCACCATGATGGGCGATCAAGTGGTAGTCTTAGACAAAGAGCATGATTGGAAAGGCTTTATCATTTTTGATTGTATCCGTAATTCTATCAAGCTTGAGAAAGCTAACCTTGGAAGTAAAGCATGGGCAACAATTCCGCGCAAAACAATCAAACATCAGCAAGGGGTTCGCGATATTTCCGTACACTTTTCTGATACTCGCTTCGCCCCTGAACATTATATTTACAGTGATGAAGATTGCATCCCAATCTCAGGCAAAACATTGATATAAGTTTCATTTTCACGTCAACTTTGGCAGTCTTGCCGCCATCTTAGACCACAGGAGTTTTATAGTAATATGAGCATGATTTGTTTTATAAAGCTATGCGTTGTTGCAGTCATATTTTCACTTGCTGGTTACTATGCTATGCCCTTCCTTGCTATGGGAGGTTCACCAGAGCCTTCAATCTTTGCAACGGGCCTACTCATTGGCGCACTATTTGGAGGCTTTTTGGTTGCTTTGAACCCCGTGAAAAAAGACTCAAAAAGCAACGCTAATGTACTTTATGTCGGCAATATTCCATTCAATGTCCGTG
>Ga0316203_1001851_pt1 | contig 12879 bp, 14 predicted proteins | sample 6monrhotite_MG_FD_204940 | JGI IMG/M metagenome (GOLD analysis project Ga0316203, IMG submission 204940) | Microbial mat bacterial communities from mineral coupon in-situ incubated in ocean water Damariscotta River, Maine, United States -... | ecosystem: Environmental > Aquatic > Marine >... | reverse complement strand
AAACAACCCAGGGTCAAGGCACCAAAACCATTTTTTTCGATCCAACCAGCGCCGATTGGCTCTTTAGGTGGTCAACTGGCCCTTGGGCACAACATCGCTTTACCGACGTCCCCGAAAGCCAAAATTGGCCTAGGCTTTGACGTTCCCACACAAGGCAAGACAGGCACTGACCCTCAGGCAAAAGCCGGGCAGCCCGCTGGGCTTTCTAGCGAACAAGTGGATACACCCCCGCAGAACACACAGCGAGAGCCTGCAGCCCTATGGCAAAGCAAGTTGAAGGTCTCCAAACAAAGAGTTCAGCCCTCTAGCCACAAGACAGGGACAAACGACTCCAAAAACAGCGCCATCAGCGGAGAGGTCCGGGGCCGCAGGGTGATCTTCACCCCGCCACTACCTAGTCTAGATCTTGAGCAGGACGTTGAAGTCACTTTACAATTTGTGGTTTTTGCCGATGGGTCTGTTGGACAAATCGTTGTGGCGCAAAAATCCAACTCCAAGCTAGAAGCTTTGGCGATCCGGCTGCTTGGGGAGTATCGTTTTCAGCCCGCCCCTGGTTCAGCAGAGCAATCTGGGGTGATTCGTTTTGTGTTGAGGCGGCAAGTGAACTGAGCGGCCTACCGGCGGGATTTGGGGATAAAGGCTTGGCAACCAGCCGCTCATACGCCCGAAATTTTGGCTAGCTGACCCTCAATCAAGGGCAATAAAAACCAAGAGCCCTCCCCCGAAACACGCCAGAAACGCAGGTTTCGTTTGCTTAGAAAACCCAGGGCAGTGCAGGTCGGGTCACTTTTGTTCAACGATGTTTATATTGAGCCTTCAGGGTGCTAACCACCTGATTTGGCCTAAAGACCGATTCAATTGGCGTCCGCATATTCCTTCGAAATACGGATGAACTCAGCCTCATTGGCCACAAAGATATCCACCATGATGGGGTCGAAGTGAGTGCCTTGGCCGTCAAGGATCAGCACCCTGGCCTGTCCATGGGGCATGGCATCTTTATAGACCCGTTTCATCGTCAATGCATCATAGACATCCGCCAAGGCCATGGCTCTGGCGCAAAGCGGGATATCGCTGCCTGATAGCCCTTTGGGATATCCAGAGCCATCCCATTTTTCGTGGTGGTTCCCGGCGATCTGTGCGGCCATTGGGAAAAAAGTAGAGCTACTACCATGTTTCAGCAAGGCTTTTTCACCAATTGCGGCATGGTGTTTCATCACTTCAAACTCTTCTTCCGTCAAGCGACCGGGCTTCAGCAAAATATGATCTGGAACACCAATTTTCCCAATGTCATGTAAAGGTGCCGCCCGAACAATCTCCAAAATGACATCTTCCCCAAGCTCCAGCTGATACTCAGGGTGTTTTGCCAACTCTCGGAGGATCAGATCCACAAAGTACTGGGTTCGCTGTGTGTGTTTTCCGGTTTCTGGGTCTCTATTCTCGGTTAACCCACTGATCATATGTATGGTGAAAATTTGTTCATTCATCAAGTCCCGGTTCCGACTGACCACCTTTTGCTCCAGCCGCTCCACCAACGCCCTTTGGTCTTGATCATGGCGACCGCTTTTTAAATGGGCCTTCAACCTTGCGACCAACTCTTCCTTCAAAAAAGGTTTTGCCAAGTAGTCGTTTGCCCCGGCAGCAAACACTTCCATGATGACGGAACGGTTACTCAAGACAGTCAAAAACAACACTGGCATCGAGTCAAACTTTGGTACTTCCCTGACTTTCAAGCAGAGCTGCAACCCGTTCATCTCAGGCATTTCAAAGTCGGTCAGCAGCAGGTCAAAACTTGGGTCTGCTTGCAGTTTCTCCCACGCGAGCCACCCATTTTCAACCGTTTCGACCTGTGCGCCAAACCCGCGGATAATGTTAGCGATCATATTGCGTAAGACACGGCTGTCCTCTGCAACCAACACCTTCATCGAGGAGTATTGATTTTCCCCAGTGCCGAGGGCCTTTTGTACGGCCGCCAACAGTTCATCTTCTTTGAAGGGTTTCACAATGAAGTCAGTCGCCCCAGAGTCAAACCATTTTTCTCTCATCCCATAGGTATCGTTCCCGGTAATCACAACAATCGGGGTCTCAGAAATGCTTTTATTAAACCCAGGCCCCTCGCCCTCCCGAATTTTGCGGCACAGTTCATAACCGTCCATGTTTGGCATGTCGACGTCTGTGGTGATTAAATCAGGTTTTAGGAAGGGGATTTTAACCAAGGCATCGACACCATCAGGGGATAGGTGCACTTCAAAGCCGTTGTTTTCTAAAACTCGTTTGATGATGTTTCGGATCACTGCGCTATCATCCACCACGAGGGCTATTTTTTTATTGTTCTGATTCATACTGAGGAAGGAAGCTGGTTAATGGAGCCACAGGAACGCTGTTTTTTCTACCGACCCACCTAATCTATAGGTCTATCTGGATATTTGTATAGTAGAAAACACGTTCTTTTAATTGCACCTACCCAAATCAGCACCGCCATTTTGGGCCCATACGACCAAGGAAACCCTCTGTGATGACCGGTTCAAGCAAAACTGAGGGTCAGGGTTAATCTTTTAAAGCCAATGGATTGATGAATTTAATCGGGTTCAACGGGATACCGTTGACGTCAATTTCATAATACAACTGAGGCCCGGTGGTTCGTTGGGTGTTGTGAATTTCTGCTATTTGCTGGCCCCGCCGGACGATGGCCCCTTCTTTCACAGAAATCGCAGAAACATAGCCATATTTGCTTTGGATACCATTGGCATGGTCAATCAAGATCATTTCACCGTAGAATTTATCGGGGCCAGCGAACCGAACCACCCCGTCAGCGGTCGCAAACAACGGGCTGAAGGCCCGAGTGGCGATCAAGATCCCGTGCCGAGGCCGTAACCTGCCGTTAAAGCTGTCTTGCAACACCCCAAACTCGCTGATCATATATCCTTTGAGCGGGGCACCTTGGGGGATACGGGTCAAAGGGCTGCTGGTTTCTTTGAAAAACAACATCAACTGATCAAACCGAGATGCTTTGAGTTGTTGATCAGCGTCAATTTCTGAGATCGTCGAAGCGATCACCGATAGGATCCCAGATTCCTGAGCGGCCTTCAGCTTGAGCTCTTGCTGGGCGGCACTTTTTTCATCAGCCCGTCTTTGGCTCAATTGAGTCGATTGAGTCAGCTGTTTGAGTTTGTTGTAGATCGAATCAACATGTTTGAAATGCACCTCCGTGCTTTCATGTTGTTGATAGAAACTATTGATCCGTTTTTGTTGGGTGTTATAAACAGACTGGTTGTCCTTGAGGTTAATCAGCCGACTTCGGATGCTGAGGTAGTCGTAGATTACATAACTCCACAGCCCCAGCAGCACAAGCACTACCACCAATAAAAAGAGCAATACTTTCACCGACAGCACGGTCTTTTTAACCTTGCCTGTCCTTTTAGGGATAAATATAAAGGTGACGAACTTGCCAAACATAGATTCAGGCGAGGCTGCTGGTGGTGAATTTAAACAAAAGGATCATCAAGCCGACAACCCCTTCTACCAAAGCAAGTTTGCGGACGTTTAAATCCGGGAAATAATCGTTTAACCAAGACTCCACCTTCGCCAAGTTAGCCAAAGTAAACAGACTGTCTGCAAGCATCAACAGGGCAATAAAGGAAGTCAGTAGATTCATGAGGTAACCGTAGAGCAATTTGTCCAGCACGGCAACGGCAGAATCAGCAAGAGCCCTCCAAGGGCCACGAAAAGAGCTTCTTCAACTGTTTTATTGAAATCACACTTAAGAACAGCCCGTAACAGGACCTATGGCTGCAACTTGTGTTTCATTTTCTCGATCAGCTGAGTAAAATAGGCTCGGTTCCCGTTGAGTGCCTTCAGACCTTCGTCGAAGGCCTCATCGGCCTCGTCAAAATCGCTGATCAGTAAAGCACCAACCAACAGAGTCAAGACCCCTTCCTCATCTTTGAGCAAGGTCGCTAATTGCTCTTTGATCCTGGTTTTTGATATCGCTGTCATCTGGTTCCAGGCATCTTGTTTCGTTGGTTTCGGCAGATCGCCAGGGCCACTTTTTCGGTTTCCAAGGCTTACAATTTCGGTTAGGGTACGGAGAACTTGTAGGTTTTAGCTACAAAAGGATTGCGCTATATCGTCGGCAAACGACGATATATGCAAGATGAACACTCGGAACCTAAACTTCACCGAAACCACTTAACCAAAACTCAGGTATCCTTTCATGTCAATAGCAATTGATCTAGCGCTTATTGTTGTTTCCATTGCTTTGCTTTGGAAAGGCTCGGATGTATTGGTGGAGTCGGCAGGCAAGATCGCTGCATCTTTGGGCATCTCGGACTTGGTCATCGGCTTAACTGTCGTAGCCATTGGTACCAGTGCCCCTGAGTTTGCGGTGACCATCAACGCTGTGCTTGATGGGAAATCGGATATTTCGGTTGCGAACGTTGTGGGGAGTAACATCTTCAACCTCGGTTTTATCCTCGGGGGAACCGCCTGGATCCATGCTGTCTCGACCAACGCCAAGTTGGTGTACCGTGACGGTTTCTTTTTAATTTTCTCTACTTTACTGTTATCCTACTTCCTCTTCAACGACTCGACCCCTGGACAACTCAGTTTGGACCGTTGGGAAGGGTTTGTGCTGCTTGGGTTGTTGGTCTCCTACTTATCCTTTTTGTTCATCAAAAAAGAACCCTTGGAAGAGGACGCTATTTCCCACGAAAAAGTCAGCTGGATCGACGTTGTCTTGCTCCTTCTCGGCATTGGCGCCGTGGTTGGCGGTGGTGACCTTTTGGTGGAGCACGCTTCGAGCGTTGCACGGACCTTTGGGGTGAGTGAGTGGGTGATCGGGGTGACCATTGTTGCCGCAGGCACCAGCGCACCAGAGCTAGCCACCAGCATGACCGCAGCGATGAAAAACAAACACGGCATGGCGGTGGGCAACTTGATTGGCTCTGACCTGTTCAACCTGTTAGGCGTGTTGGGCCTCGCTGGGGTGCTGAAAGAAAGCTTGATTGTTTCTCCTGCTGCTGAGTCTTCCATGATCATGTTGGTGATCATGGTGATCGTAGTGGTCGCTTTCATGAGGACCGGTTGGAGAGTGAGCCGGGTCGAAGGTGCGTTTTTGGTGCTCGTGAACTTGGTTCGCTGGGTTTTCGATTTTTCCTCTAAGTCTTAACCGAGTTTCATGCGATGTCGTTCCTGCTAGAGTCCTCGTCCCCCAAGAAGAACAAACTCTGGCTGCCTCTCGCTGTCTTTGTGGCCCTGTTAGTGGCCCTGGCAGGGGTTGGTTCCTTGAACCAGCCAGCCCAAGTGGGCGTATTGGAGATCAATGGAGTCATCATGGACTCCAAAGTTGCCTTGTCCCAAATCAAAATCCTTTCAAAAGACCCACAAATCCTCGGCGTGTTGGTTCGCATCAACAGCCCAGGGGGAGCGGTTGCCCCTTCACAGGAAATCTTTACCGCCCTAGCCGACTTATCCAAACGAAAGCCGGTTTACGCCTCTATGGGCTCTATCGCCGCCTCTGGTGGGTACTATATCTCTTTAGGGGCCAACCAGGTATTTGCCAACCCTGGCACCTTGACCGGAAGCATCGGCGTGATCATCGAAAGCCCTAATGTGAGTGATTTGATGAAAAAATTAGGTGTATCAATTGAGGTGGTTAAGTCAGGAAAGAACAAAGATGCCGGTTCCCCGTTCAGGTCAATGAAACCAGAGGAACGCAATTTGCTTAATACAGTGATCATGGACACCTATGAGCAGTTCATCGAAGCGATCTTGAGTCGCCGCAAAATGGATGAGACAAAGCTCAGAGAAGTGGCCGACGGCAGGATATTTACAGGCAGACAGGCAAAGGCACTGGGGCTGATTGATCAGCTCGGTGGATACAACGAGGCATTAGCCGCCTTGGTCCTTAAATTAGGGATCAAAGGGGAGTTCGAGTTGATCCAACCGCCAGACCCTGAACATGGGATTTTGTCCCGTCTACAAAACGAAGCAACAAGCACCATCACTGGTCTGCTGGCACCGTCCGGCGGACTGATGTATATGTCTCCTTTGACCGGGAGGCCCTAGCAGGTAAACATGGCCAAAAAGAAACCATCACAACTTAAAGTCCGACTCTTGGGCTGTACCAAAGACCCAGTTGAGGTGATCTACTCAGCCTTTCGTATCTGCTACTCCAAAGACGACGCTGCCCAAACCTGGGAGAAAATGCGTAACGGAGAAATCCCCCGACAAACCATGGTGGACTTTGTGGCCGAGAAATTGGGCACAGGACACACCAGCCCCCTGCGGCAAGTCAGCTTTGTGTTTGTGGTTGATGGGCTTTCGAGGGCATGCACCGCACAGTTCAACCGCCACCATATCGGGATCGAGCGGGAAGAAATGAGCCAACGATACGTCAACTTCCACAAAGGAATCGGCGCCTTCGTCACCCCGCCTTCTTATAAAGAACACCCCGAAGTGTTGGAACGCTGGGAGACCTTACAAGAAGATATCCTAAGCTTTTACGACCTCTGCACCTCGGCGGGCATCAAACAAGAAGACGCTCGGTTTGCGCTGCCCATGGGGACCGTGAGCCGGGAACAATTCGCCATGGGCTTCCAGGCGATGCAACAGTTCTTAGACGTGCGGATGTGCGAGCGGGCCCAATGGGAAATCCGGGAAATGGCTTGGCAGATTTTTAAACTCATGAAAGACGAATTCCCCGCACTGGCCAAACGATTGGGCATCAAGTGCTGGGAGAACCGCAATCTTTATTGTGATGAAGACTATGCAGCCTATAAAGAGTGCTCTTGGAGCCGTTCACGGCCTCATAAAGAAGATTTAAATCAGATTTGGAAGCAGGCCAAGAGGGATGGGCCTGTCAATTCGCAAGCTTTTTTAGTGGCCCATGGATGGAAAGCTAAAAAAGAATCCTCATAAAATCAAAGCTGAACCCGAAGAATTGGCACGTCCAAGGCTGAATGGGACTTTTTTGCCTAGAATCTAGGCCAAAAAAGCAGATTTCCCGAAAATTCTGCCTAGGCACCCCTGCGTCTTTTGGCCAGCTTTCTTTATCAAGTCTTTAATATCAGTTCAGTGCGAGTTTGGCACGTTCCTTGCAATAACTTAAGTACAAAGGTTCATTGAAACCTAGCCCTACCTGGGACAACTTAAAAAAAGACACGGAGTACACCATGATTGAAAAGACCTTAAAAAAAATCACCCGACAGCTTGAATTGTTCACCAAAAACGGCGTTTCACTGCTTCGAGCCTTGGACTTGATGGAAGCATCGACCCAGGATTTGGAAGAAATCGTTTGTTTGAACACCCTACGTGAATCTTTGTCTGAAGCTGGAACACAGCAAAAAGTCACTTCTCGCAAAACGTTGCTCGCTTCCAAGCCAGCCAACGAATGGGCAGCTTTCGGTATGGCATAACGGGTTTCTTTTGATTCATTATCATTTTTTGCATCCTACAGATTAGGAATACATTTGAGAAAGACCCCCTTAAAAACGGTGGTTTGAGGCATTGGACGCTCTCAAACCACCGTTTTTTTTTGCCCAAAAATCCCCCTCATAACGACAACCCTAAACCCAAAAATCTGCCGAGTATTGATCAAGCCCCTTGGTCCTGCTCTCAGCAAAGAGCTGGTTCAAACCTATTTTAAACTGATATAAACCAGGTATATTTCGTGGTACTGCCCTAACAAACAGGGGACCTTTTCAATGATTAAGCCTGTAAACACAATGGGTAAAGCAATCATGGGGAAAGAATTTTGCCATGGGAGCAAGCCTAAAATACACAAACCTTGAATGGCACGTTCTACAAAAAAAGAAAGCTCTTGACATCCCCTGGGTTGAGTGAAAAGTTCAACCCAAGTTTCAATCATAGATTACTAGGTGAAGTCACCTTATTCGCGATATTTGAAATTAGTTAGAATAGTTTTGAAGTGCATAAAGTCGCAAGTTGTGGCTACCTCGGCAAATTTTTTGACGGGAGGTCAAAATGAAGTGCAGATTTATAACAAGTATCCTGATCGGTTGTGCAGTCACATGGCTTTCATCCTGTAATCAATCGAATCAAAAGACAGCATCAACTCCACCTACAGCAGCCAATGCTTCCGTTGCCCAGGAAACCGGGTACTCTATCCGAGGGCAAATTTCCATCCAAGGCTCCTCTGATTTAGAAGGAGCGATGGTCGCCCTGAGCGGGACACCATTGTATACTCTCACACAAACAGACGGCCAATTTGAGTTGAAATCTGTGCCTCCTGGTTCCTATCAGCTTGAGGTGTACCATTCTGGATACGAAAGCGAAGGCCCCAAGTTGGTTGAGGTCGGTTCGAGTGACCAAGGGCTGCCTAGCAGCATTAAATTGCAGCAAAAGATCAATGCTCAGCGGATTTCAAAGCTGTCCTTCAAGGAATTCCCCAATGGTTTGGAAGGCCAACTGGAGATCGTCGCTGGGGATATGGTACCCTATCAAAAAAAGGGCTATGTTTCCATGAGGCAGGCGACAAAGGGGTCCACCGTAAAATTCAAGGTGGACTACGACCCGGACACGACCAACGTGGTTACTCAAATCCAGATCAACGGTAAAACAGTCGAAGTCAACTTAGACCAGCAGGGGAACAACCCTATCGTCGTCAAAGGACGGGACTCCGGCACCGGCAAAAACCCAAACTTTACGGAATCTGAGATTGGCGTTTTCATGGTGTTAGCCCATTCTCTTCAAACCAACCAATTGGACAAACTAGCGACCCTCGATCAGAGCGATAAAAAAAATGTCATGCTGGCATCACTGGCCGGTGTAGCCAGTTCTTTTTCTGAATTCCCTGCGAACACAACCTTAGAGCCCTATCAAAGCGGTGGAAAATCTAACCGTGGATGGGGAAATACCGGGGTGCTTAACATTTGTTCTCGACGCGGACAAGATCATAGAGCATTTTACGTATGGAATCGGTCAACTTTCGTAGAGAGAGTCGGCGGGGGCGCAGGTGATCCCGATAAAAAATGCGTTGGACGTTGCGGAAATGAATGCGACGGGCTGCCTTTCCCCAGAGCATACTTTTTCACACAGGACTGTTTTGATCATGATGTTTGCCAAGCCCCGAATCACGAAGGTGTAAAGGCACATTGTGTACCCGAACTTTTTAACGCCGTTGATGACCAGATCAGCAGCGCATTTTATAAATGTGGTGGAACATTTGGCTGTTTTTTGTCCCATTCAGTGAAAGCCGCCGCTAAATCAGCCTCGCAAGAGCAAGCAACCAACAACCTGATGTACAGCGTTCGTTACTTTCTCTCTCAAACCCCAAAAGGACAGTCTTACATCGACCTCTATTATAAACATAATTTAAAGCTGTTTAGCCTAGCCTTCAGTCACCCCGATATAGCCCTGCAACTTGGAAAAGTCGTGTTTCACAATGCCAAGGACATCACTCTCGTTCTGTCAAACCGGGCGGACAAAGTGGTGCTGCAAGCGGACCGGCTGAAAGAAGCCCGAAGTCTCCTGAACCAACTGTCCACCGTAGGTGACGCAGAAATGCAAAAAGACCTCCAAGGGATGGATCAGGACATCTTTGGTCAGCTTATTTCTGGCCGGTCCGCCCGTGCGGCGTTGGCGGATTTGGGGTTGTTGACCGATGCGAAACCCTAGATATAACAAAGGGATTTTGCTGGTTTGGGGGGTAGGGCTGGTGATAAGTCTTGCCCTTGAGGGGGGCTGCAAACGTAAACAAAGTGTGTTCCAACAGCCCCCAACAGCGACCACCAACCAAGCAGCCTGGAGCCGGCTCCCTCCGATGCCACCGGGACCCTAAGAATTGAAATCGAGCCCAAATTTTCCCGCCGTGCCGTAGCTGGGAAATTTGGGCCACCAAGGATCGGTAACCATGAAAAACCAATTTATCCTATGGGTTTTGTTATTCGCCCTCACCTCAACCCTCCAGGCCCAAGGTCTAGATTTGGAGCCAGAACCCCGACCCTTCCGGGCCTCGCTGGTCCATCCTGGTACCACAAAACTCGGCTACGGCCTTGAATGGCGGCCCTATCACCGACTCAGCCTCGCCTACGTTGAAAAGCCTCCAGCATACCAGAAGGACACCTTCTGTTTTGAAATAGAAGGCTGCCCCAATAATCAACCCGACAGCCCCGATAATTACACAACCACTCACGACAAAGGGGCGCAAAATCTGGCGATTCGGCTTTGGTTTTTGAAATATTTCTACGTCGCTGCAGGGATCCTGAAATCCAATGGATACTCTATGGTTCACAAGCGTCTGTCCAGCAACGGTGGATCGGTAAACGTCGGCGGGCGATCGGTGCCTGAAGGTAACTTTATCTATCAGTCAACAGTGCCTGCTGCGGTCACCCCTTCGGTCGGCTTTGGTGCCCAATATATCTTCCCAAAGACCGGTATTTTGCTGTGGCTTGGGTTTAACAAAAGCACCATGCCGCACAAAGGCAATGCGACCATTTCTACCACCAGCCCCAATGTGACCCAGGAAGACCTGGATTACGAAACCTCGCAAAACCAAATCTCTAACCAACAATCACGACTGATTATGTCCGTGATGACCCTAGGCTACTCGTTTTGAGGCTACAAGGACCGGTAACCATGAAAAAGCAACTTATCCTATGGGTTTTGTTATTCGCCTTCCACCCTGTTCTCCAGGCCCAAGGGCTGAATTTGGAGCCAGAACCCCGACCCTACCGGGCCTCGGTGTTTGAGTCCTCCGCAACATTCGGCTACGCAGTGGAATGGCGGCCCTATCAACGATTCAGCCTCGTTTTCCTGGAAAAGCGGCCTGATTACCGGGAGGTTGAATGTCTACCAGGGTTCAGGTGCCCCGGCCAAGCCCATATTGTTGATGACCTAGGAGCCCACAGCCTTGGAGTAAGGGTTTGGTTTTTTAATGATTTCTATCTCTCCGGCGGCATCATGAAATCCAATGGTTTCTCTCAACGAGTCTTTCGCTCAGGTGATCAGTTCACCGTTGGTGGGCGGAGTGTGACTGGAGGAACCATCACATTTCAATCAACGGTACCCCCGGAGGTCACACCCACCTTAGGCTTCGGTGCCCAATACATCACCGAGGAAGGACTTGTACTTTGGATGGGGGTGACGGACAGCACTCAGTTACACCAAGGGGACCCAAGTATCTCGACAACCAACCCCAACGTGACTCAAGCGGACTTACACAACGAAGTCGCACAAAACCAGCATTACGCCATTGCATCACGGAAAATCTGGGCGGCATTAACCGCCGGGTATGCCTTTTGAGTCTCTATCGAACAAGAGCTATGAAAAACCAATTTATCCTATGGGTTTTGTTATTCGCCCTCACCTCAACCCTCCAGGCCCAAGGTCTAGATTTGGAGCCAGAACCCCGACCCTTCCGGGCTTCAGCCTACATACCCTGGGTGGACAACGCTCGAGGTTACGCCCTGGAATGGCGGCCTTACCATCAAATCAGCCTTGCTTACCTTGAAAAAAAGCCCTTTTACGTGAACACCCTCTGCCCTCCACAGGAAACCTGCCCTGGTCAATACCATATCGTAAACGATAAGGGGGTGCAAAACCTGGAGGTGAGGTTCTGGTTCATGGACTATTTCTACGTTGCATTTGGACAAATGAAATCCAAGGGGTTTTCTCAAGAGGTCTTTAAAGAAGGGGATCGGTTCTATGTTGGGGAGCATCTTGTGGAAGGGGGTAGCTTTCGGTTTAGATCGACTGTTCCCGCCGCAGTCACACCTTCGTTTGGCATCGGGGGGGAATACCTATTCCCTAGATATGGCCTTTTGCTTTGGGTGGGCTTGACTGCCAGCACGAAACTGCATCAAGGAGATCCGACCCTTTCGTCAACCAACCCCGATGTCACGCAGGAAGACATCGACAGCGAAGTCTTAGCGCATGGAAATAATGCACTGAGGTCAAGGCAGATTTGGGCTGTTGCAACCTTAGGTTATGCTTTTTGAAAACTTCAAACACCCCTAAAAACCTCCCTTTGATAGATTTAAATGAGCACACAAAAACCGAGTATAAAGCCAGATCCCGCTCAAACAGGCTACCCCTCATTGAAGGGTTATCCCACTTCACTAGCCCAGATCTTTCAACGGTCTGATGTGATGTGGGCGGCGATGAAGGACCGATGATCATGAAAAATCTGTTTATCCTAGGGGTTCTGTTTTTAGCCCTCACCCCTGCGCCCCAAGCCCAGGGGGTAACAGAAGAACCCCGACCCTACCGGGTCTGGCTACAACCACCCTTTGACTATATTGCGGTACGGAACTACGCATTGGAATGGCGGCCAGTTTACCGCTTCAGCCTCGCTTATATGGAAAGGTTTCCTTTTTACCGCAACATTGACGTTCCCTGCCACGGTGCAACAAATTGCCCGGATCAATACCATCTTGTGAACGATAAGGGAGCGCAAAACCTGGAACTGCGATATTGGTTTTACAACTACTTCTACATTGCCTTGGGTTCCATGAAAGCCAAGGGATTGACTCAAGAAATTTTCCGACAAGGAGACGGGTATACCGTTGGCTGGAGAGATGTATACGGCGGGAGCTTTTCCTATCAATCGACTGTCCCCGCAGCGGTCACACCTTCAGTAGGGGCCGGTGCTCAATATGCCTCCAAAGATGGTGGATTTGTGTTTTGGGTAGGCATGACCCGTAGTACCCAATTACGTCATGGCGACAGGACTAGTTCTTCAACCAACCCCAAAGTGACTCAGGCGGATATAAACGGTGAAATAAGAAAACATCAGGATGTTTCGATAAATTCCAGGGTACTTTTTGCGCTCCTAACCGTCGGGTATGCCTTTTGAGGAAATTCACAAATCGATGTAAATATTTACTTCCAATGATACACATGAGAAAACAAAAAACAAACCAG
>Ga0316203_1001845_pt1 | contig 12932 bp, 15 predicted proteins | sample 6monrhotite_MG_FD_204940 | JGI IMG/M metagenome (GOLD analysis project Ga0316203, IMG submission 204940) | Microbial mat bacterial communities from mineral coupon in-situ incubated in ocean water Damariscotta River, Maine, United States -... | ecosystem: Environmental > Aquatic > Marine >... | reverse complement strand
GGGGGACTTTACACCCAGCAGCTGGCCGTAGTGCTCTTCTAGTTCCATGATTATTAATCCAAGGTTAGGTTGGCTACTGAAAATCTCAATTTTAACGGATATTTCACACTAATCTACGAAGAACCACTTTTTAGGAACATGCATGGAATAACTTACCGTTTTCGCATCTCTGCTTCAGCCCGCCTTTGCCCGTTCTTCAATCACAAAAACTCGAAATAGAACGACTATTCCTCCGCTTTTGCTCAATCAGAACGAACAAATACAAACTAAATCAAAGCGCCAAAACAGCAAGTTATTCCATGCATGCTCCTAATACAGCTGACCATCGTTTTACTACAAACCTAAAAACGACTCATAATTTCACTTTTCTTCTGATCATAGTCATCCTGCGTAATCAGATCGGCATCCAGCATCTGCTTTAGTTGCGACAATTTGGCAACGGGGTCTTCACTGCTGGCAGGCCCTGCCGGGGAATTCTGTAATCACATAAAGTTGCATCTTGTCGATTGCCCGGACAGAATGCACTTTTAAATCAATCAACTAATACCAGATAACAGGCGTTAATCATGAAATACCAGATCATCCCCGTGACGCCACTACAACAAAATTGCTCGCTGCTTTACTGTGAGCAGACAATGCGCGCAGCCGTAGTAGACCCCGGGGGCGAAATTGACCGCATTTTGGCGGTTGCCAACAAGTCGGGGGTCGAGATCGAAAAAATCCTGGTGACGCACCCTCATCTGGATCACATTGGCGGCGTTTCTGAATTAGCCAAACGATTCCAGTTGCCGGTTGAAGGACCCCATCAAGAAGACCAGTTCTGGATTGATGCCATTCCGCAACAGTGTGAAATGTTTAATTTTCCACCCCTTGAAGGTTTCACCCCTGATCGCTGGTTAAATCAGGGTGACCAGGTCACATTTGGCAACATCACACTGGAGGTCTTGCACTGCCCTGGCCACACCCCCGGTCATGTGGTCTTTTTTCACAAAGACGACGGCATTGCAATCGTCGGTGATGTGCTCTTTCAGGGCTCTATTGGCCGCTCAGACTTCCCAAGAGGTGATCACGACACTCTAATCAAGGCGATTAAAGAGCGCTTATTACCCCTTGGCGATCACGTTCAGTTCATTCCCGGACACGGCCCAATGTCGACCTTTGGTGAAGAGAGACAACACAACCCCTACCTCGCAGATAACACCTGAATCTAAGCACAATAAAACAACTTAAGATAAGTCAAGTATAAAGTCACAATCCACCTGCAAATCACTAAAGTTTAAACCTGCTATCCCGTTACACTAAATGTAATAACAGGGTTCATATTGTTATGCCTAAATTTCAAGCACTTCCAGGGACTGAGCCACGCAAGGATGGATTCTATGAACAGAGACTCACAACAACAATACTCCCTGATACAGAGCACGAAATGATCACAACACCAACCAGGTATCAACCAGCAGCACCGGCTCTGATTTTAACAAACCTGCTAGACATATGAATACCATTGTCAGCAATCCGCCTCGAATATGGCACTATTTGCTGGCAATTACAGTTCCAGCCCTGGTCATGGTCGCCGCCCTGAGTGTTAACAGCATCAGGGATTATCAGCAGCTCAGAAGCACACAAACAGAACTCACAGGCTTATCTCACCTCACCCCACTATTTGACCTGAGCATGACGCTACAAAAGATACGCGGCATAACACAACTACAACGACATGGTGAAGGTAGCCTGAATAGTGAACTTGAGCAATTAAGAGACCAGCTCAACAGTCAAATTGATATATTAAAAACCTCACCAAGAAGTATTGAACTTGGTATTGATGAAGACCTTAAACAACTCGACCTGCAGACAAAATACACCCTTGATGCTTCTGAAATAAACACCCCACAGGAGATCTTCCTCAGCCATAGTGCGCTGGTAAACCACTCACTGGACATCGTCAAAAAATCAGCCGAAAATTCAATGCTTGCATATGATGATGACCCAGAAATTTATTTTCTAACCAAGCTCATTATCTATCAGATCAGCGACCTCACCGAGTCACTCGGGCGTGTTAGAGGCATCGGTGGCGGACTTATTCTCAACGAGAGGCTCGGGAATAACCGACAATTCGGCCAGGAGCTACATTCATTAAAAAACAATCTAAACATTGCTCTCCGCAGCACCGTGCGCGCGGTAAATACAGTCGCGGAGGATGAAAGACGCATCACCGACTTAATGAAACTACTCTTCCTAACGAGCGATAAATTCATCACCAAAAGTGAACAGTTATTAAATGGAGAAAAGCTCCAGATCACAGCCCAGGGTTATTTTTCAGAAGGAAGCCGAGCAATTGAACAATCAATGCTACTCTATGCTGACTCAGAAAAGCTATTAAACAAACGACTTCAGGCACGTCTATCAGAAGTACGAGAGAGCATCTATTTAACAATAGGAGGAGAGTTAACCGCCATTTTGACAATGACATTTTTCATCATTCTTTTTTATCGAAAAAATACCACCGCCTTTAAAGAGCTACAAAACTCTATCGATTCACTCTATGACAGCGAGGCTAAAAACAGGGCAATCATCAATCACGCAGTCGACGGCATTATTACCATCACTCAAAAAGGCATCATTTTGAGTGCTAATCCAGCTGCCGAAAAACTTTTTGGCTATAGCGCCCCTGAAATGGTCGGAAACAATTTAGATATGCTGATGCCCGAGCCACACCAGTCAGGGCATGATGGTTATCTCAGCCGCTATCTCAGCTCTGGCAAACGCAAGATAATAGGTATAGGACGAGAAACAGAAGGGATGCGAAAAAATGGTACGTTATTCCCGATTGCGCTAAGTGTCAGTGAAGCACCTCATAAAGGAGAGCGAATTTTCACTGGCACCATCCATGACATTAGCGCACATAAAGAGATTGAATTAGAACTCATGCAGTACAAAAACCATCTTGAATCACTGGTTGAAGATAGAACCTCAGAATTAAATACACTGCATGATGAACTAAAGCAGTTCACCCATATTGCATCACATGATTTAATGACTCAACTACCCATCATAAAAGAAAATTCAGAAAAACTTGCGGTCCTCTTTCACCATGAAAACAGCCCGTCAGATGGAAAAATCCAGGCTGTCACCTCTGAAGCCATCACGAGAATAGAGACCATCATACAGACCAGTAATCAGCTTGAATGGGAAATTGAAGCCCTTGTTAAGCTCTCACATGCCAGTCTGCAAAAGCTACAACCAGAAATTGTCGACATGGGGATTATTGCGAATAACTTAAAGAAAATAGCAGAGCCTAAACTTAAGGATAAAAATGCACATATTAATATCGGCTCTCTCCCGGTCATATCAACAGACCGCAAAGCGGTTGAACAGATCATTTCAAATTTACTAGACAACGCGATTAAGCACTTACTACCGAGTCGCCCAGGCATCATTGAAATCAACACGAAAAGCCATGATGATTGCTGTTTTTTATATATTCGTGATAATGGAAAAGGGCTCGCTGATGATGAGATACCTCAGGTCTTCAATCCATTTCAAGGACAAGCTAAAGAGACGCTAACGCATGATAGTATTGGGCTTGCTTACACCATGTATTTAACTCGCCGTCTAGGTGGCTCACTCAGCTGCCAGTCAACACTTGGAGAAGGCAGCCTGTTCAGTGTATCACTACCAATAAAGAGTAACAAAGCGCTGGAAACAGGCGATTACAATAACCAGGACAGCCATTCAGATTTAGATAACACTGATAAGCAGGCAATTGCCAGTTAAACGAAGACATACCCGTAGCGATTTAATAAACTTGATAACAGACAATTTCTTTCTTCCTAAAATCCATTACAATTAAACCATGCAACAGACAGATGAAAAAGAGGCCATTACGCTTCGTCTTGACACCCTTCGCCTTGAACATCGCAATCTTGACGTCATCATCATACAGCTCTCATCACAAATCAAAACTGATCAATTACTACTGAAGCGCATGAAAAAGCGAAAACTCTGGCTCAAAGATATGATATCAAAATTAGAGAGCAAGCTCATCCCCGACCTTAATGCCTGATCCAGTACTCACTTCAGGCTCCAATCAAGCGTTATGGCATGTTTACATCGTCAAATGCCACGATAATACTCTCTATACTGGCATTACTACCGATATCAAACGACGAATAAATGAACACAATAGTAGTCCACTTGGCGCACGTTACACACGTTCACGCCGCCCGGTGGAACTTTATTATTATGAAAATGTGAGTAACCGTTCAGAGGCACTTAAGCGAGAAATAGAGATAAAAAAGCTTTCCACCAAAGATAAGCGGTCATTAGCCAGGCTAACCACAGAAACGGTTGACACTTAAATACCTTCGCGACACTCCCGGATCACCTTAAATAGTTTTTGATATCCGGAATATGATGGGGCTTTATTTCCCATTTTTCCCTGCAATGGAAGCAGCATTAGCTCACCAGGGATCAACACTTGCTGCTTAACAAAGCCCTCAAACATCTGGTGTAGGACACTTTTACTGACACTGCTATCCAGCTTAATCAATTGCTTCGCGACATAAATTAAAGCATCGCCCGTCACACGCTCATATCGATTGATCACTGCCGAACGCTGCACCATCTCACCAATCAACTCAACTTCACTCTGAGCAGTAAGTGATACGACTTTTTCCACAACCTGCCAGTACAGGTACTGAAAACAGCGCACCTGGCGCCGCCGGTATGATGAAACCTCAACATCCCTCTCTTCAGCATAGTCTGAACGCATAATCTCAACAAAGTGCTCAGCCGTCATCCAGTCGCCACCAGACTGAAACCAGACTGGCAATTCACGAAGAATATCGCGCATACAAAACACCGCATCCCAACTAACGCCATCACCCACAACATAAAGCCCGCGAATAGACTTGGCCCTCTCAAATGTTGAGTAAACGCGGCTAAATTCATTAATCAATCCAACATTTTTTTTATCTTGTAAAAACAGTTGCACAGCCACGTCCGTGAAACCCATTTTATTCAGCAACAACTCATTTTTTGTCTGTGAAAACACAGCAAGAAACAGCTTAACGGCAGGATCTTTAGCAAACGATTTAATAGGCCTTTTATTTCCACCGATCAGATAATCAACCAGCTGCGCAAAGGTCTGGATAATATATTTTGCTTTATTTTTCTGCTCCGTAATGGACGTAGACATACGCCCCACATCATCATAACGATATTCATGATGAAACAGGCCAAATTGGCGTAGAGAACCATAGTCAATGATACCACCATCACACAAAATATTATCGCCATCCCAATCCATCCAGCAGAAAATATAATCGCTTTCCAGACGTGCGGCCATTTTTCCAAATGAACGTGCAACATGATCAAGCATCGCAGAATAGCGGGCCTCACCATTCACCACTGGCCATTCCTCATTAGCAATTTGCCGATCAATATAATAATCTACCGCTCCCTTCAAACGCTCGTACTGGCCTTGCTTTAGATGATGAAAGAAATGCGCAGGCCTTAACAGATTTTTTGCGACACGTACGTTTACCGAGGTGCCATCCGGGTAAGCTATTAATAATAATGTACGCTCAGTTACCAGCTTACTGCGATGAAAAATATCACTCATCAATGCCGCACCAACACCATCAAGCAGATCTCCACGACCACTGCCATACGAAGCATTTTTATCACCACTTTTAAAATTCCGCCCTTCATGAGCAACAGCAGGACTTAAGCAGGTAACACCCGTGCCACAACTTGAAATATCCCAGGTCACTCCTTTTCCACTGAAACAACCATTCCAGAGACTGCGACCGTCACCAGAAGTCAAACCTGAGCGACCTGGGTGTTGCAATTGCAGATAGCGTGTTGCCATATATTTATCATCCCGAATATCTGCATGAGGAACCACAACCCCATGTTCAATTTCATATTCATTGATCACTTCAATACTAAAAGTATCAAGCACCTTTTGGCTTAGCTTTTTATTTAACGATTGAGGAGACCCCTCAGGCAGAAGCCCCATCTCCTGGGCTAGCTCAAAATTAAAATAAAACACTTCACCACCATGGCGAGTCTTAACTGAATACTCAACGAATCCCTCAGGAACTGCTGATTTGAAAGGGTGGGAGCCACATATACGGTCAAATTCATTATATTGCGATAAAGTCCGGGGCTTCACCAACTCTTCGCTTTTTCGATTGTTTTTTCTCATAATTTCAATATCGGATAGAGAGAAATCGACTTTAGAAAAAGAACAGATGATCAATCAAAGAGTTCTTCAGAAGTTTCACCGTTTGCCGCTAGAATAATTAACAACTTCATCACATTTCAAGCAATCACATGAGCACACGAATCGAGAACGCCCCCAAGCTACGAACAGTACCTGCATCCATCAATGCTGAACTCTACAATATTGCACTGCTAGCAACGCTCAGATTTGAGGCACCACCTCGAATACGCTTACCAGGCCTTAGCACAATCGATGTTGTTATCAATAGAAACACATGGGTGTGTCTGGATCGTGCAATGTACGATCTTCCTGCACTCACATGGACGCATATTAATCAGAATGGGAGAAGCGCGCTACATACACCTGTCGACTGCGAACTACACTACTATCACATCCACGCAAATATTTCGGCTCACAAAGTGCTTAGCAATCTTTATGCAGCACTAGAAAAAATGCTGGCAAATCCTGCACCGAGGCAGCCTGGAAAAATCATCACACTACCATTCCCTAAGCGCTAAGCGCAGAATAACAGGGATGATAACATTCAGTAGCGATAATGGATTACACAGGAATGTAATAGAAAAATAAGGCGGGATAAAATCAGGTTAACCAAGCATTACCCGCTTACGACCTCTAATCTTATTTTTTCGTTCGCGCAGGATACGCATTTTTTTCGCTTTCTCTTTTTCAAAAGTTACTGCAGCCTCATTTAAATTAATCGAACCACGTTCAACTTGAAAACACAAGCCACTACGCAAACGATGCAGGCTTTTCCAGGTCGAAAAATATTTATATTTGGAAACTGCTTTTTCCCATTGCTGGCTACCTTTAGGCGCATCACAATAATCGTCGCTCTCTGCCATAGCAGAATGGGTGCCAAAAAAAAGCAGCAGAGTCATGATAACGTTAATCTTCATAACTGGGTATATCGTCCATTTCCAGTACTTCTAAACCGGAATAAGGCACAATCCCACTCACATCATGTACAAAATGGTAATCATATGTTTTTTAGAGAAAAAATAACTATCTACTTTTAAAACCGAGATCAATGTAAACAATAGCAACCTTTAGGAATGGAAATTTCGCACCAGAGGCACACCGCATCACCAACAAAACCTGACCATCAACTACGACGAATTAACGTTCCAACACCTTGATTAGTCAATACCTCAAGCAAAACGGCATGTTCGACACGACCATCAATGATATGTGCAGTATTAACGCCTCCCTGTACTGCATCCAAAGCACAGCGGATTTTAGGCAACATTCCTCCATAAATAGCACCGTCATCGATCAATCGTTCAACATCTTTTTTAGTAACACCAGACACCACATGATCATTTTTATCAAGCACACCAGCCGTGTTTGTCAAAAGCATCAATTTTTCAGCTGCAAGGACTTCGGCAATCTTGCCTGCAACCAGATCTGCATTAATATTATAGGACTGACCATCTTCACCTACGCCAATAGGCGCAATCACTGGAATAAAATTACCGCTTACCAGCATATCGACAACAGCAGTGTTGATACTCGCGACTTCGCCCACATGACCAATATCAATAATCTCAGATGCATTCATTTCTGGCGCACTGCTCGTAAACTGCAGTTTACGCGCATGAATAAGGTCACCATCTTTACCCGTCAAGCCAACCGCCGAACCGCCATGCTGATTGATCAAGCTAACAATCTCTTTATTAACCTGACCACCCAGCACCATCTCAACCACATCCATGGTTTCACTGTCAGTCACTCGCATCCCTTCTACAAAACGACTCTTTTTACCGAGTTTTTCCAATAACGCGCCAATTTGCGGCCCACCACCATGCACCACTACCGGGTTCATCCCCACTAACTTCATCAATACAACATCTCGTGCAAAGCTATTTTTCAGCGCGTCATCCACCATTGCATTTCCGCCATACTTAATCACAATGGTTTTGCCTGAAAAACGCTGAATATAGGGCAACGCCTCTGTCAATACCCGTGCAATATTCATTGCAGGTGTTACATCTAATGTCATATCAATTCTCAATCAGTAAAATTTTTCTTTGGCTTAAATGATAGCCAACATCAATTAACTTCGGGTTAAAATGGAATCATCAGATCAGCAGATATTTTCAACATCTCTGCTTTAAACATTCCTTGAATACGCTTTAAGGCATCTTCATTATCTGCTTCAAAACGAATCACTAAACAAGGCGTTGTATTTGAGGCGCGCACCAATCCCCAGCCATCGCCAAAGTCAACACGCATACCATCAATTCTTGTCACCTCACCATCATCGAAACTAACTTCTGCAAGAAATCGTTTGATAAAGACATGGTGCTCACCTTCCGCCATCCTCACCTGCAATTCAGGTGTACTACAAGATTCTGGTAGCGTTTCAAAAAGATCCTTTGGCACTTTGTCACTGTTAGTCAAAATTTCCAGTAGGCGCGCCCCCGTATAGATGCCATCATCAAATCCATACCAGCGTTCTTTAAAAAAGATATGGCCACTCATCTCACCCGCCAACAACGCCCCGGTCTCTTTCATCTTGGCTTTAATCAATGAGTGGCCTGTTTTCCACATCAACGGTTTTCCACCATACTGCTCAATCACCTTACCCAGGTGATTACTGCACTTGATGTCATAAATAATTTCTGCGCCTGGGTTCCGTGAGAGCACATCAGCCGCATACAGCATCATCTGTCGATCCGGCCAGATCACATGACCAGAGGCATCAACCACACCAAGTCGATCACCATCGCCATCAAATGCAAAACCAAGATCAGCGTTATAAGCCTTCACTGCAAGAATCATATCCTGCAGGTTTTTTGGCTGACTTGGATCAGGGTGGTGGTTTGGAAAATTCCCATCCACTTCACAAAAAAGCTCAATCACATCACAACCCAGTTTTTTCAATAACTGAGGCGCGATAACGCCAGCCACGCCATTACCACAGTCGACAACAATCTTAAGCTGACTTGGTAACTTAATGTCATCCAGTACACAGGCAAGATAGTCTGGAATTATATCAATCGCACGACACGCACCTTCATCCCCCGCATGATAATCATCCTGTTCGATACGGCATCTTAGACTTTGAATGGCCTCTTCGGCTAACGTCTCACCACCCAGCATCATTTTAAAACCGTTATAATTGACTGGATTATGACTCCCCGTTACCATTACACCAGAACCGATATCCAGGTAGTGTGCCGCAAAATATAATAACGGCGTGGGCACCATGCCAACGTCAATCACATCACGACCTGTATCTCGCAGACCTCTCGTTAATGCCGCGACAAACAACCCTCCAGAAAGCCGCCCATCACGCGCTACCGCAACAGTCTTCTGCTTGCGCGCATGCGCCTCACTGCCGATCGCTCGTCCAATATTGTAGACCACCTCTTCAGTCAGCGTCTCACCAACGATACCGCGTATGTCATACGCTTTAAAAATAGAAGCCGGGACATTACTACCCATAACCAACATTACTCCCTGTCAGGTTTTACTCAATTATTAGCTAGTGTCGACCGGAATGACCAAAGCCACCTGCGCCACGATCACTGCTATCAAACTCATCAACCACTTCAAAACTTGCCTGCACAACTGGCACAAATACCATCTGTGCAATTCGCTCACCCACATTAATTTCAAATGGAGTATCACCTCGATTCCAGCATGAAACAAACAACTGCCCCTGATAATCAGAATCAATCAAACCAACAAGATTACCCAATACAATACCGTGTTTATGGCCTAGCCCTGAGCGTGGTAACAATACGGCTGCCAACGATGGGTCCGCGACGTGGATTGCCAGCCCTGTCGGGATCAACTGCGTCTCACCAGGCTGAATCTCCAACGCCTCATCGATACACGCACGCAGATCCATCCCCGCCGACCCTTCTGTGGCGTATGCGGGCAGTGGCAATTCATTGCCAATACGTGAATCAAGAATTTTCAGTTGAATCTTTTGCATCAAACCTCTCCGCTATAATTTCAATCAACAAGCGTGCTATTTTTTCTTTGGGCGCCATTGGCAACTCCACACCACCACCCTGCCACAACACAGTCAGCGCGTTGTCATCACTGTCAAAACCACCGCGCTCACCGCCCACCCAATTGGCTGCAATCAAGTCCAACGACTTTTTCTCTAATTTGATACGCGCATTTTCTTCCAGCTGCTCCGTCTCTGCAGCAAAGCCAACCACAAACATGTCACGTTTATTTTCTGCAATAGTTGCAAGAATATCTGGCGTCTGCTCAAGCAAGAGCTGCGCACTACCGGCCTGTTTTTTGATCTTCTGCCCCGCCACCTGTAACGGACGATAATCCGCCACTGCCGCTGCTGCAATCACAATATCCTGCGCCTCATTCGCTTGCACCACCGCCAACATCTGCTCTGCTGAACGCACATCGATTCGCGACACTCGCGCTGGTGTAGCCAACGACACCGGGCCACTAACCAATGTTACCTGAGCACCCGCCTCAGCAGCAGCGGCGGCGATAGAAAAGCCCATTTTGCCAGAGCTACGATTTGAGATGTAGCGTACCGGATCAATATCCTCCTGCGTTGGTCCAGCCGTCACCAGCACACGACGGCCTGCCAATAATCCTGCCTCAAACTGCTCAGCACACCTTTCAACAATTTGAGCAGGCTCTAACATGCGCCCTGCACCAACGTCACCACACGCCTGCTCACCGGAGGCTGGCCCCAACAGACTCACGCCTCGTTCGACCAACATTGCCGCATTGGCCTGCGTCGCCACATTGGCCCACATCTGTTGATTCATGGCTGGAGCCACCGCCAACGGCGCAGCACTCGCCAGGCAAATCGCAGAAAGCAGGTCATCAGCCCGACCCTGAGCCAGTTTGGCAAGAAAATTGGCGCTCGCGGGTGCGACCACAATCAGATCCGCCCAACGCGCCTGCTCAATATGCCCCATGGCCACCTCGGCATCAGCATCCATCAAAACACAGTGCACCGGCCGCCCTGAGAGCGTTTGCAGCGTAAACGGTGTCACAAAGGCCTGTGCTGCCTCGGTCATCACCACCTGCACGGTCGCACCAGCATCCATTAAGCGGCGCACCAGTTCGGCACTCTTATAGGCCGCGATGCTACCGGTAACCCCCAGCAAGATTCGTTTATTCACTAACTTTGCCATCCGAATGACCTATCAATTCCATCCCGGTGCGACCGAAAGCCCCTAAAAATAAAATGCGTAAGATAACATTTAATCCAGGCCATGACTGTACTATAGTGCGACCATATACCATGCATTCACACGGAGGTGACCATGCTACCCATCACAGACTGGCCAATAAACGAACGCCCACGGGAAAAACTGCGGCTACGCGGTGCTGAGGCGCTCTCAGACGCTGAACTGCTCGCCATTTTCCTGCGTACTGGCATTCGTGGTAAAACCGCTGTAGATCTCGCCCGCGACCTGCTCAATGAATATGGCACCCTGCGAAAACTCCTCGGAGCCGATCACGACCGCTTCTGCCAGAGCGCAGGCCTCGGCACAGCCAAATTTGTCCAGCTACAAGCAGTATTGGAGATAAGCCGACGTCATCTGCGCGAAACGCTCGACCGCAGCGAACCACTCAGCTCTCCACACGATACCCGTCGATTTCTGCTCGCCCAGTTGCGCGATTACGACTTTGAGGTCTTCGCCTGCCTCTTTCTCGACAACCGAAACCGCATCATCTGCTTTGAAAAGCTCTTTACCGGCACCATCAACGGGGCCAGCGTTCACCCGCGCGAAGTGGTCAAGAAGAGCCTACAGCACAATGCCGCCGCCGTGATCTTCGCTCACAACCATCCATCCGGCATTGCAGAACCGAGCAGCGCCGACAAATTACTGACTCGCCAGTTACAGGATACGCTCAAATTAATCGACACCCGCGTGCTCGACCACCTGATTGTCGGCGATGGCCATGTGCTCTCATTTGCCGAACAAGGCCTGATGTAACCCCTTGATCTATAAAGACAGCATTTTTTATACTTGCCTCGCCCGAGCCATTTTGGTATAAAGTCCGGCTTCGCTTATGCAGTTCTCGTTTTGGAGGCTTTAGAACAATGTCCAGGGTATGTCAGGTCACAGGAAAACGACCAATGGTGGGAAATAATGTTTCTCACGCAAACAATAAAACAAGGCGCCGTTTCCTTCCTAACCTCTCGACTCATCGTTTTTGGGTTGAAGGAGAGAACCGCTGGGTTCGCCTGCGCGTCAGTTCAAAAGGCATGCGCATTATCGACAAATGCGGCATCGATAAAGTCCTGGGCGATATTCGCGCTCGTGGCGATAAAATTTAAGGGGCAGAGAGATGCGTGAAAAAATCAGACTCGTTTCCAGTGCCAAAACTGGCCACTTCTACACCACCGACAAAAACAAACGCACTATGCCTGAAAAGATGGAGATCAAAAAATTTGACCCCGTTGTACGTAAGCATGTGATGTACAAAGAAGCTAAAATCAAATAGTTGATTCTGATTTCAGCAAAAAAGCCCTCACCCTTGAGGGCTTTTTTTTTACCTCAAATTTAGCGCCCCGCCCCTGCTTCCACTTTACTTAAACCTAAATTAATCACTGATGTTACGCGCTAACCCCCAATTTTGTTATTATGTTTTGTATGAAAAATACAGATATATTCGACCTTTATACCGATTATTTACTGACGTCATTTAGCGCTACGACTGCGACAGGATTGTCAGA
>Ga0316203_1001842_pt1 | contig 12943 bp, 14 predicted proteins | sample 6monrhotite_MG_FD_204940 | JGI IMG/M metagenome (GOLD analysis project Ga0316203, IMG submission 204940) | Microbial mat bacterial communities from mineral coupon in-situ incubated in ocean water Damariscotta River, Maine, United States -... | ecosystem: Environmental > Aquatic > Marine >... | reverse complement strand
CGACTACATCGAAATGTTCTACAATTCAGTCAGGCAACATGGTTATAATGGCAACTTGTCGCCAATCGAGTTTGAACGGCGATATTATGAAGAGCTCAGAAGTGTCTAGAGAAACGGTAGCGATTCACTATGCTTATATAGATAGTGTAGAAAATAGGTCGAATTTATGGGGTGTCTATGCTTTTGTTGAGCTTGTGATGAAGAAAAATTATCCGATGATGAAAAAAAGTAATGTTTTTTCTAAAGTCCGGGAAAAACTCTCCGATACATACTTTCACAGGCGCTGAGGAACAGTTCTTGTAGAGGATCATCCTCACCGTGGCAGGGCATGATGTCGTTCACGTAACATAGATACTAAGGAGAGTAATCATGGCACTATCAGTCCAAACAAATAACGCGGCAATGACCGCACTGAAACACCTCAACACAAATAATGAAAACATGAACAAGTCGCTGGAACGTTTGTCTTCGGGCTTCCGTATCAACTCAGCGGCCGATGATGCTGCCGGTTACGCAATTTCATCCAAGCTTGATGCTCAGACCAGTCGTCTGAAAGCTGCTTCACAGAATGTGACGCAGGGTCAGGCAATGGTGAAAATGGCGGACGCTGCAGTAAATGAAATCCAAAACATGGTTGTACGTATTGAAAGCCTGGCAGTTCAGGCATCTTCAGCGAATAACTCAAATGATTTGGCTAAACTGGATGCAGAGCGTGTTAAACTGGAAGGCCAGATTGACAAAATCGCTAACGGTACTAACTACAACGGCACGAACCTGCTGAATGGTATTGATGCCAATTCAGCTGCTGTAGGAGCTGTTGCCTTCAGCAACACTGCAACGACAGCAGGTAATGGTTCAGTTACAGCACTGGCTACGACTGCAGGAACTGACGGTGGTGTATCTACTGCTTACAGCTATGATGTTACTCAAACAACAGTTGCTGGTGATACCCTTACTATTACTGGTGCTGATGGTTCAACCGGTAGTGCAACATTGACTGCAGGCGGCGCATTCTCAGTGACTATGTCTAATACTGCAGTCCTGACTGGTACTGCTGCTGCAACACTGGCTAACAGTACTATTACTGGCGTGTCTACTGTAGTTGCTGATTCAGCTGCTACTGCTGCTGGTGCTGGTGCTTATGCCGGTGCTCTGGCTTTCCAGGTGGGTGCAGATAACAATGCTAACAATCAGGTAAGTCTTGATCTGACCAAGAGCTATACTGCTACTGGTCTGAATCTTGGTAGTGGTACTGGTGCTGCTACTGGTGGTAACCTTCTTACTCAGGCTGCTGCACAGACTTATATCGATACTGCTAAAGCAGCACTCGATACGCTGACTTCAAACCGTGCTGACCTGGGTGCTACCCAGAATCAGCTGAGCTTTGTTGCAGCTAATCTGTCTACAAGTATTGAACAGTCTTCAGCTGCGGTATCTTCAATTCGTGATGCTGATATGGCTGCTGAAATGGCTGACTTCACCAAGAACCAGGTACTGACTCAGGCTAGTACCTCCATGCTGGCTCAGGCTAACCAGGCTTCACAGAACGTACTCTCACTGTTCAGGTAAGAGGCAGGCAGGTAACCCTCTCCCTTCCGGGAGAGGGTTAAAACCCAAATAAGGCAAAGGAGGTAAAGATCATGGCTGTTATCGAATCTACTATGCAACCTAGAGCTGTACCTGTTTCGCCGAGTGCGGGTGCTGCAGTTGTCAGGTCGGGAAATCAGCAACAAGTCAGTCCCCCCGTCTCGACAGAACAGCAAGTACAGAAAAAGACCGAACAACAGGTGAAAGAGCAGGATGTTCAGAAGGCTGTTCAGCAGGCAAATGTTGAAATGGCATCGTCTAACAGTTCTGTAGATATCTCGTTCGGTTATGAAGAAAAACTCGGACAGTTATTTGTTCAGGTAAAAGACCAGAATAGCGGAGAAGTTATCCGTGAGATTCCGTCCAAAGATTTTATTCAGCATAAAATCGCTATGCGGGAAATGATCGGTCTACTCCTGGACAGGACAGCTTAACATGTCTGGTTTAAGCAGTATATCAGGTCTGATTGCCGGGTTTGATACCAAAGCTGCTGTAGAGGAGTTGCTCGGTCCACGTCAGTATCAAATTGATCAGCTGGGTCTGAAGCAGGAAGCAGAGGTCGCCAAACAGGATGCGTTTGCCGAACTCAATACCATGCTGCTGGATTTTAAAAATATATCCACTGGCATGAATAATGTGGAGAGCTTCTTCTCATATACAGCAAGTCTTACAAGTAATAATGCTTCAGTTCCAGCTTCAAGTTTACTCGATGTGACAGGTGATAGCTCCGTCAGTGCAGGCAACCACAGTTTGGTAGTGCATGCACTGGCCCAGGAACAACGCCTCTCTTCTTCATCCGGAGTACAGGATAGCCTTGGTGCAGCAGCGACAAGTAGTACGGCATCGCTAGCTCTTACAGGTAGTTTTCTGATAGGAACAACAACGATTTCAGTGACCGCAGCAGATTCCCTTGATGATATTGCTGCTACCATCAATCAACAAAATACAGCAACCGGTGTGAGCGCTTCAGTAGTCAAGGTTTCTAACACTGATTTCCGTCTTGTGTTGGCAGCCGATGATACTGGTGCTACCGGCTTTACCCTTTCCGGTGCAGACCTTGATGCTGCCGGTGCACTTTCCGCACTGCAGATAGGTGCTACAGGTCAGGCTAATGCGCGTTCGGAGTTGCAGGTAGCTCAGGATGCGCAGTTGGAAATTGACGGCTTGATCGTTACCCGTAGCTCCAACACGATCGGTGATGCAATTTCAGGCCTGACCTTTACGTTGAAGCAAGCTGATCCCACAGTAACGGCAACCATGTCGGTCGGTGTAGACTCAGCTGATATTCAGGCACAGGTAGACGGTTTTATCTCCTCATACAATGCACTGGTAGATTATATCAATCAGCAGTTTGTCTTCGATTCTGAAACAGGAACCAACGGCATCCTGGCCTCTGAATCCATTCTAACCACTATCCAGCGCTCCTTAACATCTACTGTTTTACAATCTATTCCCGGTCTGGCGGGTGATCGTAACAGTATGGTTGAGGTTGGTATTGAGTTTAATGATCAGGGCCAGTTGCAATATAATGATACCCTGTTCAGTAATTTTCTGAACAATGATCCGACAGCCATTCGTGATGTGTTTGTATCCAATGGTAGTAGCACTAACCTCGATTTAACCTATCTCGTCCCTGGGCTCTCTACAACATCGGGCACCTACAATGTAAATATCACAACCGCTGCCACATTAGCCTCGGTAACCGGAACCACTGACCTCTCAGCTGGCCTTGCAGCTAATCAGACTCTCACCCTTACTGAATCAGGCTCATCCAGACAGGCTGTGATGAGCTTTACAGCAGGTCAGACGCTTTCGAGTATGGTTAATGCTCTAAATACCGAGTTCTCTCAGGTGACTACTGAATCGCGGCATATGAGTACTGCACTGACTGCGGCAGGAAGCCCTGTGAATGGTGGTAATACCTTTGCAGATCTGGGGCTGAGTATGGCAGCAGGTGATACCATCAGCATTAGTGGTACCAGCAGAACAGGTGTGGCAGTGAACAGTACATTTTCACTACTGGATCCGGCTACAGATACTATTTCAGATCTTCTGAGTGCCATTCAGGTAGCATACAATCAACAGGTGATTGCAAGTATTGATACCAGTGGTCGTATTGTCGTTAGCGATATAACAAGCGGTGATAGCCAGCTCACGATGAATCTGACTGCCAATAATGAGGGTGGCGGCACATTGAATCTTGGTGCAGAGACACTTGTTACTGAGGGTCGTTTTAACATGGGTCTGGAAGCCGTTGCGACGGGTAATTTTATATCTATTCAGAGTAAGAATTATGGAGCCAGCTCTGGCTTCACAGTTGCCCAGAGTGTCGATGGTCTAGGTATTGCCGCTGCGACGTACACGGGTGTTGATGTGGCAGGTACAATTGGTGGTGAAGCTGCAACCGGAACCGGTCAGGTGTTATATGGTAGCTCCGGTGTCGTTGATGGAATGGCTCTGCTATATGGTGGCACGGCCACCGGTTCAGTGGGTGATATTGTACTTGGCATGGGAGCGGCCGCACTGTTAGAAGGTACAATGGACCTTTTTGCCAATCCTTCTTCCGGGCTGGTTCAGAGTTCTATTACAAGCTCTCAGGGGCAGGTTGATAGCATAGCTGACCGTATTTTGAATCTAGAGTTACAACTGGAGAAACAGAGGGAGACATTAACCTTATCCTTTATAGCAATGGAATCTGCCATGGCAACGTTGAATGCCACGGGTAGTTATTTAACAGCACAAACTGATGCGAAGAACGCAGCAAATTAGATAGCAAGGAGGCAATAATGACAGGATATAAAGCGTATCAAGGTAACCAGGTTGAAGGAGCAGGCCCATTAGGTCTGGTGATATTAACCTATGATGCATTAAACAAGTCACTGGGACGAGCCAGGTTGGGTATAGAATCCAAAAACCTTTCTGAAGAAGCAACACATACGGGACGTGCTCTGGAAGCAATTATTGAACTCTCCACATCTCTGAATATGGATCAGGGCGGAGAAGTGGCAGTGAATCTGTCGCGTCTGTATAGCTACATGTCGACCCGTCTGACTGATGGTATGTGCAGTGGTTCCACAGCATCGGTAGATGAAGTCATGGCGCTCTCTGCAACACTGCGTGATGGATGGAAAATGTTGCAAGTCCAGCAACAGAAAGTACGTCCGGTAAGCCGGCCTGTAGCCCGTCAATCTGTATCCTCTATGGCAGCATACGCCGGATGACAGAAAACTCTGCTCTTTCACTGACAGGGCAGATTGATAGCTGTGTTATCGCTCTTGATGCATTCAAACGCTGTTTGTACACGCAGCAGTGGGACCGTCTGGAAGGGAGAAATGCAGCGATTAATCAGCAGATGCAGGGGCTTGCCTTATGCCTTGCAGAGCAACCGGCTGATGATAAAAATATGAACCGAATACGGAACCTGGAAGTCGAGGTGCGGCGAATGAAGCGGCAGCTGTCACTACAGATGAAAGCAGTTAAAGAGGATATAGCCACGGTTGATAGTGGGCTTCGAAAACTGGAGCGTTCCGCAGAGGCCTTAAAGGCAGGCTGATACTACGACATGATTTGGCCGGGGCAGCATGTGCTGCTCCGGCTTTTCTTATTCTGTAGCCAATCAAGCAATAATGAATTGCGTGGCGGCAGAGCCCTTCCTATGGATGGTGGCAAGGAGAGTTGAGAAACTACTCAACTTATGTCTTTGTATCAGCGTACTTTGTCTTGAGGTGGCTGAGACAGGCTATGTTAAGCGGGCACTGCTCACATAAGGGGCTGGCTTTGCAATAACGCTTGGCATGTTCAACGATCAGGGCATGAAACTCCTGAAATATCGACAGATCTTCTTTAAGCTGCTCGTGAAAGTACCCTTGCACAGCATCGTACTTCAACGTGCTATCAAACAGACCGATGCGGCTGAAAATACGTTTTGTGTAGGCATCTACGACAAACAGGGGTTTATCCAGGGCGTAGAGCAACATGGAGTCGGCTGTTTCAGGGCCTATGCCGTGCAGCTGCAGTAGCAGTTTACGCAACTCACTAGCAGATCTCTTTTTCAGATTACTGGTTTTACCATGTTGTATATAAAAATGGCTGAACAGTCGTAAGCGTTCAGCCTTCTGTCGATAGAAGCCGGAAACTCTGATAGCTGTAGCAAGTTTATCAGTATCACAGTTACTAATGCTTGTTGCATCCAGTATGCGCAGTTCTTTCAGATTGCTGATCGCCTTCTCAACATTTTTCCAGTTGGTGTTCTGGGTCAAAATAGCACCAACCATCATTTCAAACGGGCTATCCGCAGGCCACCACTGCTGTGGCCCGTAGGCCGCCAGCAGCATCTGATAAACCTCTTTGGCTGATATCTGGTTCACTTCTCGAGTGTGATGTAGCGCTCACGTAATTTTTTGATTTCGGCGCGGTTGAGTGGGCGATTGCTGCCAATAGGCATGCCCTCTTCGAGGCGGATAGGGCCGAAACGGGTGCGCATCAAGCGGCGAACCGGGTGACCTACGGTTTCAAGCGTGCGTCTGACTTCACGCCAGCGACCTCGAAAAATCACAACACTCAGCCATGTGTGTCCCTTGGTTTCAGAATCAACAGTGACTTCCCAGCTATCACTTTTATCACCTTCACCGATATCAAAGCCGCCACGACGCAGTTTTTCCAAGGTTTCCAATGCCACCTGTCCAGCTACGCGAACACGGTATTCGCGCGGCAGTTTGGCTCCGGGATGTGTCAGGGCACGGGTGAGCTCGCCATCGTCGGTCAGTAGCAGTAGCCCCTCAGTGTCCATATCCAGTCTGCCGATGGATTGTACATTGGGAGCGACCTCAAGTGTGTCATAAATCTTGGCACGACCTTTATCATCACGACGGGTGCAGAGCTGACCTTTGGGTTTGTTGTAGAGGATATAGGTGAAACTGGTCTGTACTGAAACCGGTTTTCCATCCACGCAGACCAGATCATTTGCTTTGATTTTCAGACCCGGCTCTTTACTGAGCTGATTATTCACCGAAACGCGTCCGGCTTCTACCCAGCGATCAGCTTCGCGGCGGGAGCATAGGCCGCAGCGAGCCAGATAACGGTTGATGCGTTCGCCATCGCCCTGTTCTGCCTGCTTGCCTTTCGATGCTGGCCGGTTTGCAGGTCGCTTCGATTTCAATGCGGCTTTACCCGTAGCTCCGGGTTTTGATGCACTTCTGGTTCTGGCTGCAGAAGAGGGTTTTGCTTTCGATGCAGGATTAGCTTTTTTCGGTGTCTGTTTCATTTGCTTCTTCATGAGGTTCGATTTTTTCCATTACCATCTGTTGGATTTCATCTTCGTCCATCAGCTGAGCCGAATCCGGAAGGTCTTTAAGTGAATCGAGGCCAAAATCGACCAGAAACTGTTTGCCTGTTCCATATAAATGCGGACGCCCCGGCACTTCCTTGCGTCCAAGTACCTTGATCCAGCCACGTTCCTGCAGTGTTGAGATCATCTGGCTGGATACCTTCACACCTCTTAAGGCTTCAATCTCGGCTCGGGTGGCCGGTTGCCTGTATGCAATAATTGCTAATGTCTCCATTGCAGAGCGGGAAAGCTTCTGCGGTCTGATTTCCCAAAGTTGGTGAATCAGCTCTGCATGTTCTGCTGCTGTCCTGAGCTGCCAGCCACCGGCAACCTGTACAATCTGAATACCACGATTGTGGTAGTGGGCTTCAAGCTCAGAGATTGCTGTGCGGATATCCGAACCCGGCATCTCTTCGCCGAGCAGGTTGCGAAGCCGGAGTATACTCAGAGGTTCATCGCTGGCTAATAGCAAAGCCTCAATTTGTGAGCAGAGAGCTTGCGCTTTACCCACGCTCATTTGAGTCGCCTTTTATCAACAGGGTAATAGAGCCGAGGTTTTCCGATTGTACAACTGTGATTGCCTGCTGGCGCCATAGCTCCAGAATGGCTAGCAGTGTGGTGACCAGAGCTTCACGACCCGGTTCATCAGCCAGCAATTCATCCAGCAAAATACCACCCTTGCACAGTCGTTCCAATACTGTAGCCATACGTTCACGTACGCTCATGGTTTCAGTGAAAATACGGTGGCGTACTTCACCACCTACGCGCTTAAGCACAGTGCGGAATGCAACCAGTAGCCCATCCAGATCAGCTTCGGGTAGAGGGCGAGCTACTTCTTTTGATTCCGGGAAAACAGGGCGTAAAAACAGATCCCGCCCCAGCCGTGGCCGCTCATTCAGCTCCTCGGACAGCATGCGGTATTGCTCATAGGCAATCAGCTGCGCAGCCAGTTCCGCACGCGGATCAATCTCATTACCTTCATCATCGAGTTCCGGGCGAGGCAGTAGCATGCGGGATTTCAGCTGCATCAGTGTGCTGGCCATCACCAGATAATCACCGGCGACCTCCAGATCCAGTTCGTTCTGTTCTTCAAGTATGCCAAGGTACTGCGTAGTAATCAGTGCCATCGGGATATCAAAGACATCCATTTCCTGACTGCGGATCAGATGCAGCAGTATATCCAGTGGCCCTTCAAACTGATCCAGGTGAACCGGGGGCAGTGCATGCGACTCATGCTCATGGGTGATGAGTTCAGCTTGCACTGCCTGATTCATACGCGGTAACCCATTTTCAGTGATTTGCGTACTTTTTCCATGGTGCGACCGGCTTCGATACGCGCGCGTTCATTGCCTGCACGCAGAATATCTCTGAGGTCATCAGGACGTGAAGCAATATCAGCGCGACGGTCACGGATAGGCTGCAATTCTTCTTCCAGATGTTTAAGCATGCACATTTTACAATCGATGCAGCCTATACCGGCTGTTGTGCAGCCTTCTTTGACCCATTCACGCTCTTCTTCGCTTGAATAAACCTTGTGGAAATCCCAAACAGGACAGTTCTCAGGGGTGCCGGGATCATTACGGCGCACACGTGCAGGATCAGTAGGCATGGTTTTGACTTTCTTTTCAGTAAGCTTCCACTCTTCACCCAACTCAATGGCATTGCCGTACGACTTGCTCATTTTGCGCCCATCCAGGCCGGGAAGTTTGGCGGCAGGCATCAGCATGGCTTCCGGTTCCGGGAATAGAGGGGGTATGCCCTGGCGATAGAGATGGTTAAAGCGGCGTGCAACCTCACGGGTGAGTTCCACATGAGGAATCTGGTCTTCACCTACAGGTACACCGTCAGCGCGGTAAATCAGAATATCGGCTGATTGAAGCAGGGGATAACCGAGGAAACCATAGGTGCCGAGTTCCTTTTCACGCAGTTGTTCAATCTGATCCTTGTAAGTAGGCACACGCTCCAGCCATGAGAGCGGTGTCATGAACGAAAACAGCAGATGAAGCTCTGCATGTTCCGGTACTTCCGACTGAATGAAGATCACAGCTTTTTCCGGGTCGACACCGACAGCCAGCCAGTCTATCAGCATATCCCAGATGGTATCTTTTACGATGCCCGGATTGGCATAATCGGTAGTCAATGCATGCCAGTCGGCGGCAAAAAAGAAGCATTGATGCTCATCCTGTAACTTCAGCCAGTTTTCCAGCACACCCTTATAATGTCCAAGGTGCAGGCGTCCTGTCGGGCGCATGCCGGAAAGAATTCGTTTGGGTTTCTCTATCTGTTTCTCTGATGTAGTCACTGTTTCCCCTCAAAATGTCCTTGTTGCGGGATGTTGCTATTCATGCGAACGATAACAAAGGGGCAGGGCCATTGTAACAGTGAGAGTAAAAAGTATGATTCGACACTGGCAAAGCATCCTTCTCTTGACATATTATCAGGTGATAATATACTAAATAAGTACATGGAGGTGCTGCCATGAAGTTCATTAAAGACCAGAAAGATAGCTGTGACTGCCTGTTTCAGGCGCATGTCTGGTTTAGCAACCGTTCACACCAGTTTGCCTGCTTTAACGATAAAAAGGCTGCGGAGAGCTGGGCGAACTGGTTGCAAAAAAGAATTGTGACTGAAGAGATGATTAAAGCGATGTACAGGGGAAAGCGTTGATAGAAACATTAATGATTGCATTTTCAATTGGTTTTTTGGGTGGTATGCACTGTATTGGCATGTGCGGAGGCCTTGTTTCAGCGCTCTCCATGACACGCCCCAAGCCATGGTGGTCAGGTCTTACGGCGTATCAGTTTGGTCGTGTGACCACCTATACCATCTTCGGCCTGATTACAGGTTTGATCGGCTTCTCTTTGAAAGAGCTGGCAGGTTTTGAACAGATTCAGTTTGGCTTAACCCTGTTGGCTGGCCTCATAATGATTACCTTTGGCCTGAACCTGGCGGGCCTCATGCCTGATCCATTTGCCCGATTCGGTGCGCGTGCTATTGGTGGTTTGGGCTTGGCTAATCGTATCAAAGCTGCAGCAAGTAGCCATAATCCGGTTAGCTGGTATGGCATTGGTGTTGCCAATGGTTTGCTTCCTTGCGGGCTTGTGTATGTAGCACTGGGGTTGAGCATAGCCTCTGGTGATTTGATAGAAGGTACGGCTATCATGTTTGCCTTTGGCTTGGGAACAATTCCCGCGATGATGATTGCTCCGGCGCTGATGAATATGATCGCGGCTAATAAACGCGGCTTGATTATGAAGTTGCTGGGCGTGCTCGTTATTGTGCTGGGCCTGTTTACCATGATTCGTGGTACAGGGCTGATGCATATGCTGCATGGTGGTGGAGCAGGGCATGAAGGGCACCAGATGTCCGGAGATCACCAGATGCCAATGAATCATGGCGGTATGGATCATAGCATGCCTGCGGATCATCAAATGCCTGCAGATCATCAGATGCCTGCGGATCATCAAATGCCTGCAGATCATCAGATGCCTGCGGATCATCAGATGCCTGCGGATCATCAGATGCCTGCGGATCATCAGATGCCTGCGGATCATCAGATGCCAATGGATCATAGTGGTACGAATCATACCGCGCCAGCTGCCCAATAAACGGAACTTCGTAATCACTTTCTGACCCTGTCATTGTAAATGGCTGGTTTGTCATGCATATTCCTCACTGCAATGAACCGTGTTTGAGAGGGTGTGAACTCATGGATCAGGAATATTCACCGAGGAACGGTGAAGAGAAGCAGGAGTCCGACAGCGCTGTGCATGATCAGAAAATGAACTCTCTGGGTTATTTTACCCAGGGCATTGTTCATGACATTCGTAATGCATTGCATGTGGTAGTGAACTCTTCAGCTATGATAGAAAGACGTACTGATGATCCGGTTATCCTTACTTATCTGGAATCTATTGATAAAACGATTGAGCGCACCAACGGTCTGATCGAACGTATACTCTGCTTTGCTAATAACTCAGAAGAACACCTTGGCATTATTGATCTTGTCAATTCTATTGATGAGTCGATTAATCTGACCCGACCGATGGTGCCTTTTGGTATAGGGGTGGAATGGATTCAACCGCATGAGCCGGTGCAAATACTGGGTGATCATGGCCAGATGTACCAGGTGGTGTTGAACCTTCTGAAAAATGCCATCGAGGCCATAGGTCGGGAAAACAAGGGCTCTATTTTTGTTTCTCTTTATAAAGTTTACCCATGGGCTGAAATCAAGGTGCGCGATTCCGGCTCCGGCATAGACCCGGATGTGCTGGAGCACATATTTGAAACATGCTTCACAACCAAGATGGATGGCAACGGTTTTGGTCTGGCGAATGTTTATGCCATTATCGAAAAGCATGGTGGTGCCATGCAAGCCGTCAGCCCGGAAGGGCAGGGAGCTGAGTTTATTATTCAGTTGCCATTGATACCCGAACTGAACATCTGACGTCTTGTCTTTGACTGGTGCTGGCCTGTCTCTAACTTTTTATAGATCAAGGCTGTGGATCCATCCGGATTAGATACGCGTACCGCTGTTGTCAGCCACCATTTTCTGTCTCGAAACAGGTTTTATCATCGGATTTTCTTCTGCACCTTTGCGTTTAACTACCTTCAAAGGAAGGCGTAGCTTTGTCGTGTTTGCCAGCTGTGTGTTAATGCCCGGATTGTTAGCACGTACAAGGCGTGCTGTCGTGTTATAACGTCTGCTGATCTGATACAGGCTTTCACCCTTTGCAACGGTAACTGCCATATGTTCGGTCGGATTACTCGGCAGGTTTTTTCTGACCTTATTGATTCGGGTTTTTGAGATGCGTAGTTTTAGTGTCGTGGGTTCAGCATCAAGATAGTGATTTAGCTTTAGCTCCGGATTGAAACGAAAAATCTGGTTTGTGGGTAGCTCGGCCTTTTGCTGCAGAGCATCAATATCAAAAGGAGCCTGCACCGTGATGCTTTCAGTGGCGTAGGGAGCAGGGAAGCTGACCAGCCCCTCTTTGTGCAGGATGATCAGGCCAAGGATGTGGCGGATATAGGTTTTGGTGATTGGTGGTAGTGGCATGCTGCGCAGTCCATCTGTCGGTTTCCAGGGACGGCGATCCAGCCGTCTTTGTACGGCACTCGGACCCAGGTGATAAGCGGCAAAAGCCATTTCCCAGTTACCGAAACGGCGATATTGGCGTGTGAGGTATTTTGCTGCGCCACGGGTACTGCTGCGGATATCGCGGCGACCGTCAAAGTAGCGGTCACTTTTTACTTTCAGATCACTGGCTGTCATCGGCATCAGCTGCCAAAGACCGGATGCACCTACGCTGGAATAAGCATAGGGGTCATAGCTTGATTCAACCACAGGTACCATCTGTAGTTCACGAGGGTAGCCGTGGGCATCGAGTGTTTCGATCAGCGGCTGTCTCACATAGCGGGAACGGGTGGCAACACCTTTCCAGTGTAGACCATATACGCGCCATGCTTCATCTCTCAGTTTTTTGATTTCAGATTCACTGAGCCCGGCAAGAAAGGGATTGATTGGCTCTGTCTTCTTTACAGCTACTTGTTGAACCGGTTTTTCATCACCCCAGAAGCTTCCAAAAGAACCCCAGCCATCTTTTAAGCTCATCTGCTGGGTTTGGCTGCAGGATATCAGGCTCATGGCGAGAATGACGATTGTGGCACGAAACAGTCCGTGCAGGGGAATAGAAGGATAGATCATGGGCTAATTCTGCCTGGTTAGATCACCAGAACATTGACTTGGGTCACAAATCGGCAGGATAGCCGCCCGAAGGGTGAAGGGCAGGAGCAAGCAGCGGTGCTCCCGCTGCGCGATATGTTATTAACGGCTCATTGTAGAAGTATAGGAAATTGTTTTTAATATTAACACTCACTGCTGTCCGGTTAAAGATTTTGCAGTGATAAAGTAGGCCTGAATTCCCAACGTTTATGGTATATTTGTAGTTGTCGAGACAGCAAATTCACATAAAGGAGAACTCAGGCCATGCAGCACACTAACACGATTTTTCAGCAAGTAATCAGAGCTAT
>Ga0316203_1001841_pt1 | contig 12952 bp, 15 predicted proteins | sample 6monrhotite_MG_FD_204940 | JGI IMG/M metagenome (GOLD analysis project Ga0316203, IMG submission 204940) | Microbial mat bacterial communities from mineral coupon in-situ incubated in ocean water Damariscotta River, Maine, United States -... | ecosystem: Environmental > Aquatic > Marine >... | reverse complement strand
ATTGTTTGTCCGTTGCCACCCGATCTTTTCCCTTTGAGCTTCATAACGTAACCGATCACTTCAGCCACCGCTTGATAATGCTCCATCGGTATCTCTTCGTCTAGTTCCACCGATGCATACAGCGCCCGCGCCAAGGGGGCGTTCTCGACAATCGGTATATCATGAGCTTCGGCAACTTCCCTAATTTTAAAGGCTAAAGAATCCATACCTTTGGCAACCAACCTCGGCGCTTGCATGTCATCCATTTTATATTGCAGAGCAATCGCATAGTGCGTTGGGTTGGTGACAACCACATCGGCATCGGGAACATTGTGCATCATGCGTTGTTGCGCGCGCTCCATGCGCAATTGGCGAATACGCGCCTTAATTTTCGGATCGCCTTCGGTATCTTTGTATTCATCTTTAAGCTCTTTAAAGCTCATCTTCATGGATTTTGTGAATTCATATTTCTGGTAGGCAAAGTCTAAAACAGCCACCGCCGTCATGACAAAAATTGAAGCCGCCATGATGGACAACGCGATCGCGACCAAACGGTTCAACACTTCACCGATGTCCATATCCGGCATGACCATGGCGTCATCAAACCACGGTCGCACCATATAAAACACCGCCGCCCCCATAACACTAATTTTTAGAATCCCTTTGACAAACTCGACCAACGAGCGCGCCGAAAACATCCGCTTGGTGCCCGCGATTAACGATATTTTTTTAAGCTCAGGTTCGATTTTTTTGGGGGCATATATCAAACCCGTCTGTAACACATTGGAAAGGACAGCCATTAACACAAGCACCGCAAAAATGGGCGATAGATAAAGCCCGACCTTTAACATCGAGCTCATAAATAACGGTGTAAACGCACCTTGTTCAACCGGAATACCGTCTGGGTTTTCAATAAAAACGACCATAAACTCAGCCAATCCGTTCATCATCCAAGGAATCACAATTGGCAGGCAGGCGGCTCCACCAAGCAAAATAGCCCAGCTTTTGACCTCTTGGGACGTACCGACTTGGCCTTTTTCTCGCGCTTGAGAAAGTTTTCGCTCGGAGGGGTCCTCAGTTTTCTGGGAGTCGTCTTCTTCAGCCATCTGTTTCTAACGCCCCCCCACCCTAAAAGCCCTGCCCAAGCATAAGCCCTTGGACCCCGACCAACGCTTGAATGCCATCGGTAAAATAGCGCATAAAGACCAACATAACGGAGGTCAAAGTAATCGCCATCAAGTAAATTTGTAAGGTGATTTGAATGGGCATGGCAAAGAAGAAAATCGGCAATGCAGGCATCAAGCGGCCCATGATACCAATGGCCAAATAATAGGCCAAACCGGAAAGTATCAAGGGTGAACATAGCTGCAAGCCAATGCGGAAGCTATCAGCAACCCGGTGTGCCAAATATTCTGTCATATCGCCAATCATCGGGCCGCCAGCCGGTGTAAACAGTGAGTAGCTATCGACGACCGCCATCAGCATCAAATGATGAGTGTCGGTGACAAAAATCAAGGTCAGACCAATTAGGCTCATATAACCCGCAATTAGCGAGCTTTGCTGTTCGGCAATCGGGTCCATGGCAAACAATGAGGTCAGGGATGCCAACATCGCGATCATCGTGCCCGCCGTCTGCAAAGCCCCCATAAAAACGCGGGGAATAAGGCCAAGAAAAAACCCAATCAACATTTCTGACAATAGCAACAGGGTCAGAGCCGATACAGAGACAGGTTCCGTCGGTAAAAATTCCATCAGGGCTGGTGTCATAACCAAGCTGATCGCCAAGGCGAACACCAAACGGGCCATAAGGGTCACCTGTTGGGAACCAAAGCCGGGCATGATTGTCAACGCCGTACCGATCCGCGTAAACACCAATAAAAAAGCAAAAAGATTAAGATTAATGAGCTCGCTTAACATGCGCGCTCCCACCTAACCCATGGTCACGATACGATCGAACAAACTGTTCGAAAACTCGATTACGGTGGTCATCATGAAAGGCAAAAAAATCACGATGGTGATAAAAATCGCGATAATTTTTGGCACGAACGTCAGGGTCATTTCTTGAATGGTGGTCAAGGCTTGAAACAGCGCGATGATCAAGCCAATACCCAAGCCCACCATCATCACGGGGGCCGATGCCTTCAGAACAACGATCAGGGCCTCGCGGGCAATCTCAAGAACTTCGGTTTCGTTCATCAAACGGGTCCGATCAGTAGGCGCCCTTTACATGGGCATGCGGAGAATTTCCCGGTAAGCATCAACGACCTTGTCACGAATGGCAACAACCGTCTGCAAAGTGACTTCAGCTTCGCTTACGGCGGTGGCAACTTGAGCCATGTCGGCTTGGCCCTGAATGCCCATAATAGACATTTGTTCCCCCACACGACCAATTTCTTGAGCCTGATTTACATAGTTCTGGACCAAGTTGCTAAAGGTACCTTGCCCCGCAGGTGCGGTGTCTTGAGGTGGGATTGCGTTGGTCGCAACGCCAGTGTTTTGGGCCTGATTATAGGCTTGTGCGGCGCGGGCAATATTTGCGGCGGGATCAATAGCCATAGATCAAACTCCTAACTTTATATTAAATACAATAGCTTAACGCATAAGCCCAATGGTTTGTTGCAACATCGACTTAGAAGATTTGATAACATTCAAATTGGCTTCGTAAGACCGTTGGGCTTCGCGCATGTCTGTCATCTCTATAAGAGAATTTACATTCGGTGCCAACACATATCCGTCCGGACCAGCAGCTGGATGCGAAGGATCTAAACGGCGATTGAATTCAGATTTGTCGGTATTAATGCGATTTACGCGCACCGTATTGACGCCAATGGTGCGGTCCAGTTGATTGCTAAACGAGATCACTTTGCGCCGATAGGGCAAAGCACCGGGTTGAGTTGGCAACGAATCGGAGTTGGCGATATTTTCCGAAATCACGCGCAACCGCGTACCTTGGGCTTTCATCCCGGCGGCGGAAATTCTCATTGTTCTCAGAAGATCGTCCATAATAGCCTTCTTTGCTTAATCGCTCTCAACCTAGGCGAATTTACCGCCCCTTACCAAGCGCGATTTTAATCATTCCGATATGTTTGCGGTACAGCTCAGTTGACAGGTTGTGCTGCAATTGTGTTTCACCGATTTTAGCCATTTGCTCTTCCAACACCACGGCGTTGCCATCTGGTGCGGTTTCATAAGGGGCTACGCTTTGTTGGGCGGCAAACGGTGACATCGCATCCCGAGTCCCTGTGAAATGTTTAGGCGACGTTGTTGTTAAAGGCATCCTGTTCGGTTTTCCTTGCAGGTATTGCTTAAAATCCAACGGTTTTAAATCATTCGGCTTATACATAGGGGTATCGGCGTTGGCGATATTTTGCGCCAAAACTTCCTGACGACGGGCCAACCAGCCCATACGCCCTTTAAGCATTCCGAAGAGTGTCGTTTTACCTAGATCCATATTGAATGACCGTCTCATTTGGCAGGTTACATCACAGCACAAACACAAGCGGTCCTTTCTGGACCTAAAATTCAATACTTAGTGTCGCCCATATCTTTTAAGATTCAATGAATCAGACTTTTTCCATTGCACGCTAAACGATTCAGAGGATGTTAAGTGCTCTCTGTCAAAATAATGCGAAGCAACAGACAGGACCTCAGCCGTGAGCGACACTTACAAACCTAAACGACCTGTTGCTGATGATGATTTAGCGGTCGCCATCAGCTATAACCCAGGCGAAGAACAGGCTCCCCGCTTGGTGGCGAAAGGCAAAGGTTGGTTGGCGCACCAAATTATCGAAGTGGCCGAAGCCAACGGCATCACCGTACGCGAAGATGCCGATCTGGCGCTTATTTTATCACAAGTTGACATTGATAGTGAGATTCCGCTCGAAGCCTTCACCGTCGTCGCGGAAATTTTATCTTATGTCTATGCAAAGAATAAAACCTGGCCAACGGGCCTCAAACCAGCAGAGAGCAAGTCATGAGTGAGTCTGCAGAGCTAACCATCCGCCAAGAGCTTGAAAAGGCCGCCAGCCTTATTGCGGGCGCACGCCACCTTATGAGCGAAGGGCGTTCCATTGATCTGAGCGCCGTGGAAGAGCGGGTGCGCGACATCACCATAGCCATCACCGCCGCCCCTCCTGAAATCGGCGCGTCTTTCAAAGAGCATTTAGAAGCGTTGATCGACATCTTAGACAGCTTGCAAGCCGACTTAGATGAGCAGCAGGCCGCCTTAAAAAGCAATCTCAGCTCTATGAAGCGTCGTGAAGCGAGCAATGCTTACGCCCCCTTAGGCAACGCTGTTTCTGTGCCCGCCAAAACAGATGACGAGGCGGATGAATCGTGAGAAAATTTGCGAATCGGCACGTTATGACGCGCCCCCGAACCAACCGCACCGCTAAAAAGCCATACACAACAAGGCGTAGAGACGGCACGCTTTTATCGTCACCGTGTTACGGTTAAGGTCTTGCCATGGATGCAGGTGATTACGTAAAATTTATTCTGGCGCTGTTGTTTGTCTTAAGTCTTATCGGGCTGCTGGCAACTGTGCTGCGGCGCCTCGGTATTGGCACACCGCATACACCGTTCAAGCGGGCCGAAGACAAACGGTTGGGCTTGGTCGAAGTGATGCCGATTGATCCCAAACGCCGCTTGGTTTTGCTGCGCCGTGATGGCGTTGAACATTTGGTTATTTTAGGGGCGACGGGCGAAACGCTTGTGGAAACAAACATCACCCCACCGCCCCCCAAAAGACCCTACATTTCAAGCGCGTTAGAACCCGCCAGCGTGCTTTCCCATGATACCGGCGATGACACGGACAGTGACACCGACAACGCTTCGCAAAAGGACCTACAGCCATGACGCCTTTTGCGCTCACCCGCAAGCTGACCCCGGCCCTCAAACCTTTGCTCAAGCTCACGGTCTTTACCTTGGCATTAGCAGGATTGATTTGGGTGACGCCGATGCAGGCCATGGCTCAATCCATGACTTTGGATTTAGGGGCTGCCGGCGGGACCTCGTCGACCGGGCGCATCATTCAAATGATCCTGCTGCTCACCGTTTTAACCTTGGCACCATCGATTCTCATCATGATGACGTCGTTTACGCGTATCGTCATCGTGCTGTCGTTCCTACGCACCGCCATGGGCACTCAACAAACGCCCCCCAACCAAGTGATGATCTCGCTGGCTCTGTTTCTCACCTTGTTCATCATGATGCCGACGTTCCAAACCACCTATAACGAGGCGGTTCAGCCTTTATTAGACGGAACGATTGACGAAACTCAGGCTTTCAATCGGGCCATTGTTCCGTTTGAAGATTTCATGATGAAACATGTGCGCGAACAAGATTTGGCGCTGTTTGTTGACATGGCCAAGCTGTCTGATGCTCAAGTGACCCAAAATATGCCGATGCGGGTGCTGATTCCGGCGTTTATGATTTCAGAACTCAAACGCGCCTTTGAAATCGGCTTTTTGATGTTTGTGCCGTTTCTCATTATCGACATGGTGGTCGCGTCGGTTTTGATGGCGATGGGTATGATGATGTTGCCGCCGGTGATCATCGCCTTGCCGTTTAAAATCATCTTCTTCGTCCTGGTGGACGGCTGGTACATGATTGTCGGATCACTGGTGCGCAGTTACGGCGGTTAGCTAGCGAAGCTGATCGCGAATAAACGGTGGCAAGGCGAACGCGGCTTGGTGCATTTCGGGGCTGTAATAGTGTGTTTTTAGGCTCAAATCCCGAAAGCGGTCCTGCAAGGTCGCAAGAGGCACACTTCTTAGACTTGAATCGTCGCTGGCCCAACCAAGGGTCATAAAACCACCGTTATAGGTTGGCACCACGGCGGTATAAAAACCATTGTCCGTGAACGATTTCCCCATACGCTGATAGGTATTGACGAGTTCTGTACCTTGGAAAAACGGCACGCCACTTTGCGTCACCAACACACCGCCCTTGGTCAAACACCGATGGCAGGCGGCGTAAAAGCTTTCGGTAAAGAGAACTTCTCCGGGGCCCAAGGGGTCGGTGGAATCGACGATGATCACATCAAAGCGACGATTGGTCTCGGCCACAAACTGCACGCCATCGGCAATGATCAAGTCCGCACGTGGGTCCTCAAAAGCACCTGCCGCAATTTCTGGCAAATGCTGTTGGCACAGATCGACCACGCTGCGGTCAATTTCCACCATGGTGGCGTTCTGTACCGAACCATGACGAAGAACTTCACGAAGAATACCGCCATCTCCACCACCAATGATCAACACATCCGAAACGTTGCCATGCGCCAAGATCGGCACATGGGTCATCATTTCGTGATAAACGAATTCATCTTTTGTGGTGACTTGGACGATGTTGTCCAAAGCCAGAACGCGACCAAAGGTCGGCGTTTCAAAAATGATCAAATCTTGATGTTCGGTTTTTTCGTGAAACAGAACCCGTGTGACCTCAAAGCTTTGCGAATATCCTAGGTGGAGGATCTCGTCAAAGCGCTTCATTTGATCACGCCTCTTTTGTGCAAGCTGACTTCGATATCTTCAGGCTGAAACGCGCGCTTGATAGAGGGGATCGCGTCTTGGGGATCACAGTCTCCGCACATGAAGACATCAATAGCCGCGTAATTTTTTTCCGGCCAGGTATGGATCGAAATATGGCTTTCCGCCAACACGACAACACCGGACACGCCTGAGTAAGGCGAAAAGTGATGAAAATGCGCATGTAAAATGGTTGCCCCGGCCTCAACGGCCCCCTGGCACAAAGCTTCTTCGATAATTTTGGGGTCGTCTAAATTGGATCCCCCCCAAATTTCGACCAAAAGATGGTTGCCCGCATAGCGGATTCCATCTTTTTCAACAAAATAGTCTTTGGTGTTATCGACAACAGGATACAAAACTTGGTTGATGACACTTTGGTCATTCACCTGAACAGTTACGTCCGTCTTTGCCAGGGCGTTGTTTTCCATTACGCACAGTCCCTAAAAAAAGAGTGATCCATAAACGAGATCGAGGTGAATACGACGAAAATGGCTCCGATATCAAGCCCTAATACAACGAGCTTAACTGACCGTCCGCGACACGTTGTTTGTACATATCCATAAACCCTTGAAAAGAAGCTACTTTTTGCACAATTGCGCCGAGCTCACGGAAGTTAAGTAGGCCCTGTTCGGGGGGGTCTGTAACCAATAAAAAAGCATCGGCAAGCGGGGTTTGGCCCATGGCCTCCGCAAAATTTGCCGTCACCAAAGAAACCGCCGCTTCATTTTTATCCAAAGTGTAGGCAATGGACATGGACATCACCGCCAAAGCCTGTTGCTCCGTCAAAGCTTGACGCGGCTTTGCGTCCAGGGCGCGGACAATTTTTGCCATAGACACGGAAGCCTCTTGCCAGTTTTTTGCCCGCCAATAAATACCCGCGCGAATATGCTCAGCCTTCATATCGGTCTCGCTCACCAACAACTCGAGGGCTTTTTGAGGTTCGTCCAATCCGATATGGGCTTGAGACCGCAACAGCAATCGTTCCAAAGCCAAAGCTTCACTGACTTTCGTCACTTGGGACTTATCTAGGCTTTCCAAGACCATGTCATATTTGCGGTCAAAGAGATAAATCAGGGCCAGACGCGCGCCAACACGAGCCTTCTCTTCGCCCACCAACCGGAAATCCACTTGTGATTCCAAAAGGGAGGCTGCGCGGTCCAACAAATCAATCCCCACCAAACGATCCGCGAGCTTGCGAATCATTTCGTCACCCGCTTTTCCCGGTGGGGTCAATTCGCGAAATTCATCATAAAGGGCGATGGCCGTGACCGGAGGCAAAACATCGGCTCCATTGTCCATATACAGCGACAAGAACGCATCCGACATCTGTTTGGTCACCTGATTGGCATCCGGGTGATCTGGAAAATTGGTAACGGCTTGACGGAAAGCCGTCAAACCCTCGCGATATAACTGTTGGTCAATGCTCAACCCCCCAAGACGGCGCAGCAAGGCAAATTCAAATTTATCCCCACGCCAAACAAAACGCAGTTTGTCATAGGCTTCGATGGCATCAAGCGGGGTGAACAGTTCCAACTTCAGCAACAGTTCGGTTCGGGCCACCACGGCCTTGGCCCGTGATGGGCGATGCGCACCCTCCATAACCTTTTCCCAATCGGCAATGGCACCATCGGTATCGCCGCTCAGTTCCTTCAACTTGCCCGCCACAAAATTGATTTGATCTTGTTCGGCTCTGGTCGGTCCATCAACGGATAAAACTTCCAAGTATTGGGTGGCTTGTTTAACATCGCCAAGTTCCACGGCCGCTTCGGCAACTTTAAGCGCGGTGGGCAGCTTCAAAGACTTTGGGTAAGGGTTGGTGATGGCCCCTACTTTGCGCAATTCATAAGCAGAATCAGGCAAGTTCCCTTCCCCTGCAACCACCAAAGCGCGCCAGAACATGGCTTCGTCGTTGCCGTTTAGACTTTCATGGTAAAGGTCTGATCGGGCATCTTCAAAGCGCTGCATCATCCAACTTGCCGCCCCGCGCATCATGCGAAATTCGGGTTCATTTTCAATTTTTGGACGGTCCGCGCGCATGGTTTCCAAAACGCCCAGGGCTTCGGCTTCAAAGCCATTGGTGAAATAAAAACCAAGCATTTCTTTGCGCGCTTTTTCTTTGACCAGCGGTCGCGTAGCTTTGGCGATGGCCAACTGAAGCTCTTGGCGAATTTTCATAAAGTCCTCAAGACTTTTGCGTTTCCATTTTTCCAGGTTCATGACCCGAGACAACGGTCCCGCAGCTTTCATACCCCCACCAGCCGAACGTGCCGCTTCAAGATCAATATTGGCTTTTTCTTCGGCCGTAACACTGGAAATTTGCAAGGTTCCGGTGCTGGTAATCTCTACGCCTTGGCGCAACGGACGAACCCGCACATCATCGGCCATCGGCCTCACCACGACCCCTTGCTTGGTCGCCAAAAGCTGAAATTGCGGGTATTTCCATTGGCGCGAAAGACCATGGCTCATGGGAATCACCGGGACCACAACAAGGTTGTCACCAATTTCCGGGTCTTGAAAGGCCACCATATTTCCGGGTTCCGGCACCGAAACAAATAACCGCGCGCCCAAGGGAGAGTCGGGCTGGGAATCCGCTTGCAGCGACACGTTTGGTTCTAAGGGCTGCTGTGAAAATTCTAAAATCCACGACAATCCTTTGCGTTTAATGGTTGGGTTGACGCCTTCGGCCGTGGTCATGCGCAGCGCAGCCCCTGTGTTGGAAAGGACTTGCTCGACCGACGTCACCAAGCCCTTGCCACCACGTGCCAAGGCCACCGTATCCATTTTAGACTTCTTATCGAACACCACCCACAGTGCCCCGCCCCGCCGAAACACAGCAGCCCCGACAGGCTCATCCCAATCAAAGCGTAAGGAAACACCACCATCGCTTAAAGTTTCGGCAACAACAGGCGTGACTTTTGACGGCCCTCCGCTGGCGGGGGATGCGGGCGCAGGTGTTGGTGGTGCGGCCTGAACCGAATCCGGTTGTGGGGTGGCGGCGGGGGTGGGCGGAACCAAAGCCACCGGAGCAGATGCAGGTGCCGCCGCAACCTTGTCAACGGGAACTGGAGCTGGCGTCGGTGGAGGGGGCGTGTTGGCAACGGCTGGGGCTGCAGGTGCGGCTACGGGCGCGGGTGCCCCGGTGGGGCCAAAAACATCCATCACCACTTTGGTCCCACTGGCGAAGGTTTTGATTTTCGATGTGGAAGCAATTTGAAACGTCAACGCGAGTTTGCCATTTGCCAAGGTCGATGTGGCGCTCGAAATATGACGGACTTTACCTTTTGAAACTTGAGCTAAGTTAATTTGTGCGGCTTGATCAAACGTAAGTGTCGCCATATCTCCTGATCGGGTCAATGCGAACCCAGGCTTGGCCTGCCAATCAAAGACCAGGCGTGAATAGGTTGGGTGCACGCCCGTGCGCACACTCACGGTAGGGCCTGTGGCTGTGGCTTGCGGCGGAGGGGCGTTCGCCGAGGCTGCCCCGCTCATGATATCCACCACCACGCTAGAACCGCTATCATAGCTGCGCACCGTGAATTCGCCTTTGATGCGAAAGGCTACGGTGGCTTCATTGGGGGCTGGCTCGATGGAGGCAATCAAAGCCCCTAATTGGGTAAGGGCCGGTCGCAAATCAGCCTGAATGGGGCGAGAGAAAGACACCACCAACAATTGACCTTGGCGTTTGGCCATATGCCCCACCGGGTTCGGCCAACGAAATGTCAAACGGCCATACTCTTGAGATTGCTTGGCGCGCACCGTGACCGTATCGGCCTGGACGGGTGCAGTCCAGCCGAACTGAACCAAGGCCAGAATCGCAACGACAAGCCAGAGCTTAGCCTGAGAAGCGCCTTTCAAACGTCCAGCCATCAGTCCCCCCCAACGGATGAGAGAACGATGATATCCACACGACGCCCCAAAGCACTACGTTCGGCATCGGTTGATTTGGGAAGCTGTTCATAACGACTATCGGCATAACCAAATGCAAAAATATCATCGGTATAGCCTGAACGCCGCAGGGTATTGGCGACCGCAGCAGCCCGAGCAATCGACAGTTCCCAATTCGATGAAAAACCCTGCCCTTCGCTGGGTGGACTGGGGTCGGTATGACCGTTCACACCAATTTGATTGCTGACGTTGCTCAACAGTCCCCCCAATGTAAACAAAGCCGATTGGGCCTCTTCTGGCAGGTCGGCTTTGCCAGGTGGAAACAAAAGGTCTCCCGGCAAGGCGATAACAAGGCGATCTTCCAACAACATGATGCGGCTTTTGGCAAGCAACGGCTCATCACGCACCCCGGCTTCTAGCACCCCTGAAAGATAATCTAAGTTTGTCGCAGGGCGGCGAAAGATCGTGCCAATGTTGAACTCGGCCGTCGCAGCCGCAACGGTCGTCACCTTGCTAGGGTTCAAAGTCTGGGTCAAATTGTCGGTCACTTCTTCCCATTTATCGATTTGCAAGCTCGACATGGAATACAGCAAAACGAAAAAGGTCAGCATCAAGGACACCAAATCCGTAAATGTGATCATCCAGGCCGCACTGGGTTTTTCTTGTATGGGCAGGCCTTGATCGTCAAACTTCACGTAACCGCCCCCCTACTTTTTGCTGTTTTCAAAATTTAGCTTCGTCGCTTCGACATCGCGGGTGTAGAACCATATGACAATTTCGCCCAGGTGTCCCGGGCGCATCCCAATGGAAATGCTATCGGGTGGAATGCCACGTTCATTCATGGCACGCGCAAAGGCCCCCGCCCGTTCGACTTCTAAGGTTTGTTCTACGGGCATGGTTTTACCATCTGCCGTGGCTGGCGTACCAATCATAAATTCCATGTCGAACCGCAACCCCGCAGGGCGGTTGGATAAAGAGGCAACGGTGCGGTCCAAAAGCGGCTGCATCGCGGGGCGAAGCCGGGATTCGTCTTTAAAAAAGAGGGAATCGGCGTTCAACAGCAAGCGCATTTGCTTGCCTGGTTGAACGACCTCAACCTTGTCGACACCTAACGCCGTGGCAAAAATCCCGGTCACTTGTTGCTGAAATTCTTGGCCTGCCAAGATATCGCCATCTTTCGCCGTAAACGACGTCAAATCTGCCGAAGGCGGCAACAACGAGGTAAACGTGCTGGACAAACTATCCATGACTTTTTGAGACTTGGTATCTTCGACCGAAGAAATACTGACAAGAAGGATGAAAAAGGCCAAAACGACAAGATACAGCCCCAAAAATAAGGCTATGGTCGCGGAGCCATCAATTTTTTCCGGCTCAATTTGGGCCTCCATGTCATCCATAGGCATGTCGTCCATTGTAAATTTAAGGGCAGTCTTTATCGGACCTTGAATCTAATCGAAACTGGCTAACAAATCATCAATTTCAGATTGGTTCTTTGCCTTACTGCCAAGTTGAGGACCTTCCAAAAGCTCCTCATCGGAAATCTTTTCAGCGGCTTCCGTTTCATCGGTGGTTTTGGCGGGCGCAGACGGAGAACGATCAGCTTTCTTGGATGGATAAGCCTCATCGCCAAAGGCCTCCATCAAAGCATCAATACGTTGTTCAATGTGATGCATCGTATTCACCACTTTATTGATGCGCTGTCCGGTAATGTCTTGAAATGTACACGCCTCATAGATACGCGTGGTGGCATCCATAAGCTTATCAGAGGTCTCAGCAGAGACATCGCCCATGACGTTTTCGACAATTTCACAAGCATCCATAATGGCGTGCGTGGCAACCGCTGCCGCCTCGACGACGGCGTCCAATTCATCCTTGGCACTGGGCAGGAAGTCATTTTTCACATCTTGAGGACAGATTAAGCCAATTTCGGCTTTGGCCTTGTGAATGTAATCGGCCAAATGCGTAAGCTCGGACATAATCTCGAGCTCGGCTTTGGAAAATTTAACTTTTTTAGATTTTTTAGCTGATTTCGCCGTTGATATAACTTTATCCACGGCGTTTGCAGTTTGTGGGCGTGCCGAAGCGGAAACAGATTTTTTTTGCTTTACAGCCTTGGGCTTGGATCCCCCGGCCGATTTAGATTTTCCCCCGGCCATAAACGTAATCCCTTAGAATTCTCCAAGCACACTAACCATCTTAGCTTTTAGGGTGCCGGCATTGAATGGCTTAACGATGTAGTTCGAAACACCAGCCTCTTTGGCTGCAATCACGTTTTCGGATTTAGATTCTGCGGTCACCATGATAAACGGGACACGCTGGAATTTTTCATCGGCACGCACATGACGCAAAAGTTCAATGCCAGTCATGGGTTCCATATTCCAATCGGAAATAATCAAACCAAATTTTTCTTCGCTGGCTCTCAAGACTTCAAGCGCCTGGGTCCCATCAATGGCTTCATCAACATTTTCAAAGCCAAGTTGACGGAGCAGGTTGCGCATGATCCTGAGCATCGTCTTGTAGTCATCTACAATCAAAACCTTCATGCTCATATCGACAGCCATTAG
>Ga0316203_1001837_pt1 | contig 13011 bp, 7 predicted proteins | sample 6monrhotite_MG_FD_204940 | JGI IMG/M metagenome (GOLD analysis project Ga0316203, IMG submission 204940) | Microbial mat bacterial communities from mineral coupon in-situ incubated in ocean water Damariscotta River, Maine, United States -... | ecosystem: Environmental > Aquatic > Marine > Coastal... | reverse complement strand
CCCTCGCCCACTGCAGAACGTAGGTCGACTTGACTTCCCCGCCAAAATTGCCACGAGTTGTGCGGTCCCAGGGGATGGTGCCGAAGTTATGTTTTCCGTCACTCTCCAGATACACCGAGTTTACGGAATGGTGAGCATCTGGATCAACAAACCCTAAATCCATGCCAAAGAAATAAGTTTGGCGAAACCCAATATCTTGGGCAAAACTTACTCCGGTGTTTCCAACTGTTGGCGAGGGATAACGCAAGCAATTGCGCAATTCTCCTGAAAAAGCCGGAAATGAACTCAGCAAATGACGGAAATAGAAAACCCGCTTTTCAAATACCTCCCGAACACCCGGCACCAGAGTGGTGGAACCAATCAAACATACATTGGATAAGTCAAACTCCTGAGCGACAGCATGAGGAATTTCCATTTGGTATTTGCTGCGCTCCAACTCAACATGGAAATCAGGCGTTATCCCCGCACGTAAAAGCGGCAACAGCGCCGTCCCACACGACACGATCACCGCCTTATCTTTATTGGCCTTAATAACCTCTATAGAACCGTCCAAGGACGGACCCGACCCCACGACGAACGCCGGGAAATCCTGCTGCTCCGAATGCGCATAAAACACCCTTTCCCGCCCCCCCTTAAGGTTGTTGTAGGTGTTTGCAATCATATTGATTTCGTCTTCAAAAAACCCTAGCCCAGAGAACAGCTTATCTCCTTCGGTGGTTAAGAACCTTTCTACGGTATCGAAGGTTGGTTTTTCATAATGCCGATAGACCGTGAGGCCATCAATGCTGGCGCGACCATATTCGGTATAAATACGCCGCACTTCCGAAATCAACACGTTGGAATCACTGTCCGTCAACAGGTGGATAGCACCACCATCTTCAATGATCGGCCCAACCACATCACTCCAGTCGAAGGTAAAAAGTGATTGATAGAGAAACTCAAAATTTGGCTCAACGACGATCAGGTTGCGCGGCTGGACATCCTCAAGCAAGGCTTCCATGTGTTGCCCTAACCCAATGCCCATCACGATCAGATGAAAGGCATTGCGTGTGGTTCTGTTTGCACCGAACGTAATGGCGTTGTCGTCAGCGAATTGCGACAAACTCTTAAAAAGTTTTGAGCCTTCTGAATCCGTTTCAACAACGGACGATCGTGTGAGCTCGATCACACCGGGTTTTTGCCAAAACGCTTCAATCTGCTGTGCAGCGTGCTTTTTGGCGCCTTGTCCATAAAGTTTCATGTCTTGAAAAAGGACATCCGGGTCACTCTCGTCATCGAACACTAATGTCGATAGCACTTCGTGACTGGAAAGACGTTCAGCCAACACTGGATTGATCTTTTGGAAGAAACCCAAGTTTTTCTCAAACAAGTCTTCAGAGCCCGCCATAACTGATTACCCTTTTTGGATTTGTCTGAAAAACAATTCGGCCAGACGCCCTTGAAACTCCAGAGAAAAACCGTCCATATCCATGAGTTGGGACTTCACAACTTGGCCACGTAGCACCCCACGCAGGCCCGACAACTCAGCACGATCAGAAGCCAAAAACTGAGCAACAGAAAGAAACTGATCATCATCCTCGCAAACCCACGAAGGTATGCCTGCTGCCCTCACAACAGCACCACTATACGTCACGTAAGGCGCATTGGCATCAGACCTCACAAGGCATGGCACCCCCATCCACAACGCTTCGACGATGGTGTTAGCTTTTTCACTCTGGGCCGCCAGAAAGACATCCACTTGATCAAAGTATCCGCCCAGTCGTTCGTCCTCATCGGGTGTGTAAAGTTCAATGCGATCCAACAAGCCCTGGGGTTCAAAAATTTCATTCAGTCGCGCCAAGCTAATTTCTGAAATGTGCGTACCGATGTGAAGCCGTAACCTTGCATCCGGAATGCTTTCCAGTAGACGCGCCCACAGCACCCCATCGCTGCTGGACAATGCCCGAAAATCCAGATACGCGCCAAACGTCACGTACCCTTTCTTTTCACATGGAGGAGCCACTGGGTCTAAATAGCCCTGAACGGGTTTGCCCGCAAAGACAGGCTTTCTTAGTTCCATGCTGGTTTGGCTGCCCTCAAAAAAGCGAGATTGTGAGACATCGGTGCTCGCGTCTGTAACAATAACGTCAATACCGGGCTGACCACCGCCATGCAGGGGGGCAAGCCAGCTCACACGCAATCCACAGGGTTTATGAGCAATCAGGGAAAGTCGTTGGTTCGCCCCAAAGCCGCACATATCGACCAGAATATCGACTCGATCACGCTGCAAAATCAGCGCAAGAGTTTTATCATTCACGTCGTAGACTTCGCGCGCACTTTCCGCCCAAGTTTTAAGCGTTTGTGTCACGCCATCTTTATTGGTGTTTTGAATATAGACATGCGCTTCCAATAAGCTTTTATCGAAGCGCCGCAAAAGCCCCGCCAGAGCAACCCCCTCAAAGCAGTCGTAGCATTTGTCCGATATGAAGCCGATCCTGATCTTGCCGTCATCTGATGGCGTGTAGGGGAAGTACGGCTCCTCTTCACGCAAACCAGCCTGCTCTAAAACCGCCCTAGCCCGAGCCTGTGCCTGCCTGGCTTTAGGCATGCCCGCCAGCAGATAAAATGCTTTGGCATTAATATCGATGGCATCAGGCGCACTTTGCACGGCCTTCTCAATGTAAGCCTGAGACTGCTCAAAAAGTCCCAGATGCAAAATCGCCTCAGCTAGACTTAGTCCCGTTTCGGCAGCATCTTCCGGGTTAAGTTGCAACGCCCTCTGCAGAACCGGAATGGCGCTCCCATAATCACCCTGCTCAATCAAGGCGCGCGCGTACAACTCAAGTGCTGGAACGAACGAAGGGTCCATCTTAAGTTCCAGCTCGCACTCGGCGATAACCGTCGACAATTCCTGCCGAACAAAAGCAAGGGACGCCGCAACATAGTGATTATGAATGGCCGACTGATCTGCGGCCTCAACAAAATTTTTCAAATCTGGCGGCAAGATGCCCGCCATGTCAGGATAAGAGTCCAAGACCGTACCGAGCTTGGCGAAATAAAGTGAGTCATTCAGCCTGTCGGATTTGACATACAAGCTGGACAGCGCAAGCGCATACTCGCGCACATCCGGATCAATCTCATGCGCTTTCTCGATCATGTTGGTCGCATCGCCAATATATCCAGACAGATATGTCAGCACCCCCAAAATGAAATATCCCTCACTTCTTTCAGGATGATTGTGCAAAAAACTTTGCGTTGCATTGAGAGGGTTTTCGGCTGTATCACCAGACAAAACCTTCAGCAATTCGGCAAGTGCATCTTGATGTGATTGTGATGGCGTTTCAGACATTCTGTTCATAACCCATAAAACGTGAACTCCGTTATGGAGCGAATCAAAGAGTAACGGTGCTCCACCAAAGCTCAATGTTTTTTTTACGATGGACCTTCTCCGCACCGACAGAGCCAACCTTTAAGTAGGCAGTATCTTCCCCCCTGAAGGGGAAAGAAACACCACAAGGTCCCTGTTGCCACACAGCGCCACCCGGCCGCAATTATTTTTTCTCATTTATTTCAATTAGTTACATTCGCCCTCTGTATTGGCACAGCCCTTGCTTCATTGAAACCGGATCATAGCAATACAAGGGTTCCGACCAATGGACGTTACTGCCGCAAAAGCCAAAACCATCGCAGACATCAGCGCGAGTGCGAGCATAAAGCCCAAAAGCACCGCTGAGCAGTTGATGGGTGATTTTTCCGCCGCCGTTGCCGAGCGCATCAAGAAATCGGGCCAAGGCCTAGCCGAGCGCAGCCAGTCTGGTGTCGCCAATGCACTGGATGCCAAGCGCCCCGTCAAGGCGGAGCCCAAGACGGAACCAAAAGTGGAAGCCTCGCCACGCGACGACCATCAACCGCGTGAACGGGCAGAGGCGCCAGACCGCAAACGCGATGACGTTGCGCAACCGGTCGAGGCCAAAAACGACGCTCAACGCGAAGTGCCTCAACAGGAGGCCGCGCGCACAGACACAGCACAAGACAACCGTGGTGATGATACATCTGGTCAGGAACAAGCCTCAAACGGTGACGCACAAGACCAAAATTCTGGCGTGCAGGAGCAGCAAGCTCAGTCAACTGAGGACGACGACGGCAGTGTTGCCGCCGGTGAGCAAACCGACCAGACATCGGATCAGGCGAACGCCGGTCAGGGCGAAGACGTCTTGGCTGGTGTTGTTGACATGATGAGCAAAAACGCTACACCACAAAGCAGTGACGTCAAACAAAACGCCGCGCCTGGTCTTGAAAAAGCCCAAGCCGCCGTGAGCGGTCAACAAGCAGCTGCCGGTGATGCCAATGTCGGTGACGATCTGGGTGACGGCGAGCTGGCCGAAAGTGGTGCGCAGAAAAAGAAAGCCGCCCCTGCAGGTCAGCAGCAGGCACAAGCAAACCTCTCGCAAAAGGGCGAAGCCAATCACACCTTGAACCAGGATCCGGCGCTTAAACAGCAGCAGGCTGCCGACATCGCCAGCAAGGTTGGTCCCAATCAAAAACTCGACATCAATGTCACAGTCACTAAACAATCCGAACAATTGGTCAGCCAGCCCACCGCCAATTTAGGTGTGCAGACTGCAACCAGCGACGATGGTGCCAACTTGCAGACGGCGACCCAAACCGCAACCAAACCGGCGACGCCGGGCCTGCAAGCCTCAACACAACACAACCTTGGTAATCAAACAGGCCAGCAGGGCAGCGACGCCCAGCAGCAAGCCCAGCAGCAAATGCAGCTGGCGCAGGCCGTAGCCGCCAAGAACGTCACGGCCACCGATGCCAAATCTCAGGCTGGACAGGCCGCCAATGCCAACGCGACCAACGCCACGTTTAAAGTCGGCGGTACAGAAGGCATGACGACCGCTCAGGGCGTTACGCAAACCAATACGGCCCAGCCACACCAACAGCCCGCGGCCCTCCACAAACCGGCCCCCACCCCGCATGCACAGGCCCGCGCTCAAGTTACCGATCAAGTCAACGTGCAGATATCCAAGGCCATCGCCAATGGTATGGACAAGATCACCATTCAATTGCGTCCTGCGCACTTGGGTCGTGTCGATGTGCAAATGGAAATGGCTCACGATGGGCGCGTCACCGCCGTCGTAACCGCCGACAACAAGGATACGCTGGATCTGCTTAAACAGGACTCTCGTGAACTGGAACGCGCCATGCGCGAAGCCGGTATGCAGATGAATTCTGGCGATCTCAGCTTCAACCTTCGTGAAAACGGAAGCCAAGCTCAAAACAACGAAAATTCAGCTGGACGTGGCCTGGATTCAGGCCCGCTCACCAATGAACCGTCACTAGACGAATTGCTTGAGGCCGGCGCAAGTCGCCCCGACATCATCACCAAAGACCGTGTGGATATCACGGCGTAAAGGATAGCAACGATGTTTGACAGTGTCAGTAGTACCGCTTCGATCGATACATCGACCAAAGCCGGTCAGGATCAAAAAAAGCTCAAGGACGACCTCAATCAGTTCCTGAAGCTGTTGGTTTCGCAATTGCAGAACCAAGACCCCCTGGACCCGATGGACGCCAGTGAATTTACCAACCAGTTGGTGCAGTTTTCCAGCGTCGAGCAGCAAATTCAGGGCAACGCAAACCTGGAAAAATTGATCTTGGCACAAGAGAACACTCAAGCTGCGACGATGGTCAATTATCTGGACACCGTGGTCGAGGCCAAGGGCAAAGAGTTCTACATGCTCAACCAACAAGCCGTGGCCACTTACACCCTGCCCGCGGGTGTCGCTTCAAATGACATCACGGTTCAGGACGCATCCGGCACCACCATGTTCACCGTCAAAGGTGAAACAGCCATCGGTCTACACCGCATCGGCTGGGACGGCAGCAAAAATGACGGGACCGTAGCGCCCGATGGGGCCTACACCCTGGTCGTCAGCGCGAAGGACAAAGACGGTAACTTGGTTGATGTCGATCAAACTGTATTCGGTTACGTCACCTCGACCGGCGTTAAGGACGGCAACGTCACGCTGACCATGGGTGACGTCGAAACCGACATGACCAACGTCATTTCTGTGGAACGGCCCATCGTCGCCACAGCAACGGTTCCATAAAAGAAATTCTGAACGGTAACTAGCGTCAGATACCGACCTCAGTCGGGTAAATAATAGGAGAGTAAAATGAGTTTGTATGGTGCACTCTTTTCCGGCGTTTCCGGACTCACCGCTCAGTCGAGCGCCATGGGGGCCATCTCTGACAACATCACCAACGTCAGTACGATCGGCTACAAAGGCACGACGGTCAACTTCCAGACCTTGGTGACCAAACAAACCTCGGCCACATTCTATTCCGCCGGCGGTGTGCAATCGAAACCGCGCCAGCAGACCGATGTGCAGGGCTTGTTGCAGGCTTCGACCTCATCGACTGATATCGCGGTTTCCGGCGGCGGCTTCTTCGTCGTCAACCAGGCCAACACACCTGGCGTTTCGGACCCGTATTTGTTCACCCGTGCGGGTTCGTTCGTGCAGGATGACCAAGGCTATCTCAAAAACGTCCAAGGTTACTATCTGCAAGGCTGGCCGACGGATGCTGCCGGAGTTGTTAAACCAGCTAACTCCGACCTTTCGGTGACCAACCAAAACATCATTTCCACCGATTACGTGGAAAGCATCAACCTCAACCGTGTCGGTGGCACCGCTGCGGCGACCAGCAGCGTGGCCATCGGTGCCAACTTGCCAGCGTCCGGTACCGACAGTGAGCCGGGCGATACACACAAAACAGACGTCGAGTTTTTCGACTCTCTTGGTTCTGCGAATAATATGTCGGTTGTGTATACGAAAAGCTCCGTACCCAACCAGTGGGACATTTCCGTTGCACCGCCGCCAGGTACAAGTGTCGCAACCCTATATGACAGCTCAGCCACCCCGTTGGTTTACGACAGCAGTGGCTTGTTGGAATTCACCGCCATTCCGTCGGCAACCAGCACGTTGACCATCAACGCAGTTACTTACACCTTCACCACAGGTGCAACAGCGGGCGTAAATATTTCCACGGCAGCAGGCCGCACGCTCAGTCAGATAGCCGCCGATTTGGTCACACAGGTTGAGGCCAACGATAAATCCTTCACCGTGCCTGATGCAGCAACAAGCACCCGCATCGCTGTCAAATCCGGTGTCACCACAGCCATCGAATTTCGTGAAAATGGTGTCGGCGATATCTCCGTTAACCCGGCCTCTCTGCTGAGTTCCACTGGTGCCGCAGTTACGAAGCAAACCAGTAGCTTTACGGTACAGCAACAAGACAACACTTACACCGATTTTACCTTGTTCAAGTTCCCGTCCGTACCCGCAAACGGTACGACCATCTCCATTCGGGGCACCTCATATTCATTCCAGTCTGGTGAAGCTGCAGATGGAACCGGTGCCAACACCATTGTCTCGACAGCCGCCGGTACCGTGGCCGGTATGCTCGCCGACCTTGAAGCTGCGATCGAGGGCCAAGACACGACCCTTGCCGTCACCGGCAATCGCGTACGGACCCTTGCCGTCGGCGGGGCAACCGTCGATACCCTGTACATTGATACTGTAAACAACGTCACAAACACGGTGGACTCTTCGGCATTGGGCATCACACTGACCGATGGCGATGGAACTGCACACGGAACATCCGTGTCTGTGTCAACTACCCGAGGGTTGGTATTCGATGCTGGCGGTGTCCCCGCAGGCATCAACGCAACATCTCTGGAAATCCTTGGCTTCGCCAGCGGCGCGCAAGACATGAGCAACGCAGTCGGTCAAGGCAAGCGAATATCTCTTGATTTTGGTACCGTCGGTGAATCCAACGGCATGGTTCAGTTTGGTGCCCAGTTCGTTCCCGACTTCATCACCCAGAACGGCTCCAAATTCGGTACCTTCGCGGGTGTGACCATCGGTCAGGACGGTTTGGTAACGGCGCTGTTCGATAACGGCGAAACCCGCAAAATTTTCCAAATTCCTATGGCCACGTTCGTCAACCCCAACCAGCTGGAAAACAAATCCGGTAACGTGTGGTCGGCCACCGAAGCATCCGGCGATTACACCCTGCGCGTCGCCGACAGCGGCCCCGCCGGACAGGTTGTGCAGTCTGCACTGGAATCTTCCACCGTCGATATCGGGGCAGAATTCACCAACATGATCGTCGTGCAGCGCGCCTATTCCGCATCGACCAAAATCATCACCACCGCGGATCAGATGCTCGAAGAACTGATGCGCACCAAATAATCTCATTTTAGCTAACAACCGGGGCAGAAAGCCCTGATCGTTCCGAGCGCACGATAAAAGAGACCCCATCGGGTCTCTTTTGTTTTGTCAATATCGAGCGGTGATTAGGCATTCTTTAACGTGCCCCCTGTATCACTAAGGGACACACAAAATTGAATGCATGAGTTATGATTGAGCCCACAAAAAACCAGCCCAACCAAGCACAGCACAGCACGATGACCCTCGAAGATCTACCGCCGGCGGACACGCAGCGTTGGGTCACAGCGCGCAAAGCCCAAGTGGTCAATGCGGTCCGCTCGGGCCTCATCAGCCTGGAAGAAGCCTGCCGTCGCTATGCGCTTTCGGTCGAAGAATTCGTCACTTGGCAGAGCCTGCTCGACCAGCACGGCATTTCTGCACTGCGCGTCACCCGCGCCCACCAATTTCGCAAACCCGGCTGAAACGTCTTAGGCACGCTCGGCCACCGTCGCCAAGTCTTCTTTGATACGTTGAAGAACACTCTGCCAATCGCGGCGTAGGGGTTGGCGATAGAGTTTCATGCTCGGATACCAGGGGCTGTCTTCACGCTCAAGCTGCCAACGCCAATCCGGCGCATGCGGCAACAACACCCAAACCGTTTTACCCAAGGCACCCGCAACATGCGCGACAGAGGTATCCACGGTGATCACCAGATCCAATGCCCCCACCAACGCCGCCGTGTCCGCATAGTCGCCGACATCTTGCATCAAATCGACCACCGGCCAACTGACATCGGCCAACTGTGATGTGCTCGGGCCAATCTGCAGATTGATGAATGCACAGCCCGGAACTTCGGACAAAGGGGTCAATGTGTCCAAGGTGATCGAGCGTTCACGGTCATTCGTGTGATGCGGACTCCCGGCCCACACCAGGCCCACTTTAAAACCGTCGATACCTTCTAGGCGCGCACGCCACCGCTTTCGCTCTTCGTCGGGGCTGAAAAGATAAGGAACCGTCGCAGGAATGCCCTCGGCCCGAGGGGACAACAGTCCCGGCAAAGACAAAAATGGACATTGCAGATCAAACGCCCCGAGGTCGCCGCCTCGGGCGATGACCCGGTCTATCCCCTCAACGGTTTCGAACAACCGCTTTAAACTTGCCGGGCATTCCACCACCACCCGTCCCCCACGAGCGTGAACCAGGGGTGCGTAGCGCACAAACTGTAAGGCATCGCCCAAACCTTGCTCGACATAAAGCAAAATGGTCTTGCCTGTCAGCTCTTCGCCCATCCATAAGGGCTGAGAAAAGTTCCGGCGCTCCGATGGAAATTCCTTGGCCAGCCACCGCCACTCATAATGTTGCCAACCAGCCTCGAAATCGCCGCGCAGCAACAATAGGACCGCCAGATTATGATGCCCTTCAGGGTGGGCGGGATCGATCTGCAGAACCCGCTCGAACATGGTACGAGCTTCATCCACGCGGCCTTGCGCCTGTAAAATATCGCCAAGATTATTGAGCACCTCAACGACGTTTGGATGTGTTTTCAGCACCCCCTGACAGATGACCTCAGCCTCATTGAGACGCCCCTCCCAACGGTGCAAAACAGCAAGGTTGTTCAATGCTTTAATGGAGGTCGGGTTGTTTTCCAAAGCACGCTCATACGCCGTGAGTGCTTCTTCCGGCTTTGCCCCCAACCGCAACACCAAACCTAAATTCAACCACGATCGGTCGGAATTCGGTGCAACCCGAACAGCTTCGCGCAATGTGGTCTCTGCATCCTCGATCCGGCCCTCGGCCTTTAGGGCCATGCCCTTATTGTTCAGGGCATCCGTGTTCTCTGGCTCTTGCGCCAGAACCAGGTCACAACTTTCAATGGCAGCCTGATTGTGTCCCAACTGCGCCAGCGCGTTACCCAGATTGAGCCGCGCCAAGATTTGATTCGGATCCGCTTCCAACGAGGCCCGGTAGGCGTTTGCAGCCTCTTCGGTGCGGCCATTCTGCTCTAAAATGACCCCAAGGTTCAGGTAAGCTTGAGGATGAGATGGATTGCTGACAATGGCCTTGTCCAAATATTCAAGAGCGCGCCCCAGGTCGCCTATTTGCAACGCTGAAACGGCCGCCATATTGAGCGCATCGACCTGATCGGGTTGTTGTCCAAGGGCTTCTTCGGAGACGCCAAGCGCTTCCAAAAAATGGCCCGCATGGTACATTTTCTGGGCTTTCACCAGCAGCGACATCAACTCATCACCTGTCGTCATCCCCACTCCTCTAAAACTCAGCGTTTGGACACCCAGGCACGCCACCCAAGCACCGTATGTGCATAGGGTAACCGCCGAAACAAAATCAAGGCAAGGAAAGGTGTGAATAAGAGCTTAGAAATTTTGAGCTCCAGCCATGCGTCAAACAACATGCCCAGATGTTTGCAGCAAACACACAAACAGATGCACGCACCAAAGGTGTGCACACTCACGAAATTCTCAAGACTCAATCTTTTATTATGCGTCGATCAATGTCGGTGCTGCGGGTGTAGCCGCCTGCCCCCCCACTGGAGCCGCACTCAGCGTTACCGATGGCCCAGCCGGAGATGTCGCTTGAGAGGGTACCGCCTTCACGGCGCCTTCAACAATTCCACGCTCTGTACCGACAGCCGCAGATGCAACTGGACTTGCCGCAACTTCACCGTTCGACGCGCCACGCTTATAGGCATCGACGACTTTAGCCGATGGGTACTGATTGAGAACCTCACCCGTGGCCCCGTCCCGATATTGAAGGACGTACACACCACTCTGAGGGTCAACAACACCCTTTGGAGACGTTACATAATTGGAAACATCAGGAGCCGAACGCTCTCCGGTGGACGCTATCACACCGGTATTGGTTGCGGTCCTAACTTCATACCTTGCCGCCGTTCTCTGCGGGCTAGCAGCGCCCTCGGGCACCGTTCCTACTGATAAATCGCTCATAGCGTTCACCGTTTCTGCTTTCTGCTTAAACCTGAGAATTCTATCTCACAGTCACAAAACATATTATAATTTAGATAAAATTGCAAGTAATCATCCATTAACCATAATGGACTACGCCCCAGCATACGATAGAGTGCAGAATATATTGATGCCCCACCTGCAACGACAGGTTTTCTCTGCAGAGACACCGCACAAGCAGCCCATCCACACACTAAAGGCGCATCCCTCGGTAGGCAATTCTTGCCGCCTCGTTAATAACTTATTCACCATCAACCCACTAGCTTAGGAGCTGGAGACACGGGCTGGCACGTTCCCCAAAAGGGACTTGCTGTAAAACCGCATCCAAAAGCCCAGAAGGGGCACTCAACAGGACATTGACAACAGGAAATGGGGGTCCTTTGTGGACACACTCCTACTGACCCTTCGCAATCTCGGGCCCATGCGGCTGCTTATCATGGGCGCCGTACTGTTAGGCATGATCGGGTTCTTCTTCTTCCTCGCCACCCGCTTCACCACGCCACCAATGGCGTTGCTATACAGCGATCTGGACGCGCAGGACTCCGCAGCCATCGTTTCTAAATTGCAGGCCCAAAATGTCCCCTTTGAATTGCATGCAGGCGGCACCCAAATTTTCGTACCCGCGGGGCAGTCAGGTCAATTGCGCCTTGCCATGGCAAACCAGGGCATTCCGTCCAGTGGTTCAGTCGGTTATGAAATTTTCGACAAGCAGGGTTCGCTTGGTGCCACCAATTTCCAGCAAAACATCAATAAGCTCCGTGCGCTGGAAGGCGAACTGGCACGCACCATCAAAACAATCAACAACGTCAGCTCCGCGCGAGTTCACTTGGTTTTGCCTCAGCGCCAGTTGTTCCAGAGAGACAAGTCCCAGCCGACGGCGTCCATTTTCCTAAAAATGCGCGGCTCAATGCGCCTCGACAGCAATCAAGTGTCCGCGGTCCAGCATTTGGTTGCTGCCGCAGTCCCTGGACTACTGCCCCGCTCTATTTCCATCGTCGATGACAAAGGTGAATTGTTGGCGCGCGGTTTCGAAGGCGACCCTGCATCTACGCCTGGGCTGATTGCCCAACGAGCCGATGAGCGTCGCCGTGCCTATGAGGCCCGTATCCAGCGCGTGGTTGAAAAGTTACTCGAAAAATCCATCGGTTTTGGCAAAGTCCGCGCTGAAATTACGGCAAATATGGATTTCGACCGGATCACAACCAACGAAGAAATTTTTGACCCTGACGGGCAAGTCGTGCGCTCAACCAACACCATTGAACAAAGCGCATCTCAAAAAGATCAAGAGCCGCAACCGGTGTCGGTTAACGCCAACCTGCCCGACGGTGCCGCCGCAGGTGGCGACCAAGCCACCCGCAATTCTTCCGACAATCGCACCGAAGAAGTGGTGAACTTCGAAATCTCGAAACGCGTGATTAATCAGGTTCGTGATACGGGCATCATTAACCGCCTATCCATCGCCGTTTTGGTGGACGGTGCATATGAGCTCGACGAAAACGATGATCGTGTCTACCGAGCCCGCACGCCAGAAGAAATGCAAATGCTTTCCACGTTGGTTAAGGGTGCCGTCGGTTACGACCAAAATCGTGGTGATGTTGTCGAAGTCATCAATATGCGCTTCGCCGACGCCGAACTTCCGCCAGAACCCGCCTTGAATCTCTTTTTCGGTATGGAAAAGCAGGACTTCGTGCAATTCGCGGAAATGCTGGTTATCCTAATTCTCGCAATTTTGGTGATCCTGTTGGTGGTTCGCCCGCTGATCAGCCGGGCCTTTGAAGCGATACCCGGTGCGATGAGCTCCATGGCCGAAGGCGGTCGGATGATTGCCG
>Ga0316203_1001818_pt1 | contig 13119 bp, 14 predicted proteins | sample 6monrhotite_MG_FD_204940 | JGI IMG/M metagenome (GOLD analysis project Ga0316203, IMG submission 204940) | Microbial mat bacterial communities from mineral coupon in-situ incubated in ocean water Damariscotta River, Maine, United States -... | ecosystem: Environmental > Aquatic > Marine >... | reverse complement strand
CAAGCAAAAGTTGAATACGTTTGCGTTGAAGAACAAACTTTACATTAAAGCGATTAGGCTGGCATTTGAGGAATTACAGGTTCTCAAGAACGCTAGTGCGTAACATCAGTGAATAATCAGGGAGTTAATGCGGCGTGAAAAGATTATTATTTGACCAGTTATGGGTAAACCACCCCAAAAAGGACTTCCCATGTGATGAAGATACCTTTCTTAATCAATGTGCGATAAGGATGAGTGTTGCGCTAGATAAGTCCGGCATTAATACCAACACATTCGATAAAATGTATCCAAACAGAAGATGTTATCCAGGGTTTAAACATTCCCCAAGGCACATTTTAGCTGCGCAAGAGCTTGCCAATTGGATTAAAAATGAAACCACATTGTTTGGTAATGTCGAAATAACCAAGAATGCAAATCGAAAAGACTTTGTGGGTCGAAAGGGTATTGTTTTTATAAAGGATGGCTGGGGGCTGACAGATCATATTGATGTTTGGAATGGTGCCTTTATGCAAGGAGGAGAGGGGGGGTATTTGTCTCGTGGTAAAGAGGTTTGGTTTTGGGAAGTAACAGAATGAAATTATTAACGGTATTAATTTCATTTTTTTTGGTGACTTGTTCTTTTGCAGATGAACGTATTACGGATCATGCCGTTCTTTATTATAATGATTTAACACTTGTCAGTAAAAATGGTACCTGTGTTTTGCAGTCAACTGCATCATCAAAAACCACCGAATTTATCTTGCAGCTTAAGCCACCCTGCTATTTTGTAAGACAGAGTAAAAATAAAAAATTGAAATATTTTGCTTACCCGCGTCTGGGTGCAGATTTTGTTGTGATCATGTTTGGAAACCCAATCAGTGATGAAGAGAGAAAAATACGTGGTTTGAAAGATGATGATATTTGCGGTAGTGCTGCTCAGGGAATGATTATTTTAAATAATAATGTAAGGATCTCTGAAAAAATGTCAACGGGATTATCATGTATAGATGGTGGTCATGACGAAAAAGATTTTTGGTATTTTGCGAAACACAGTTAGCTAATATATTGCAGCAGTGTCCTGTTAGTAAATTGTAGTCACTTTATTTAGTTTTTCTGACATTACATTTTCTTCAACATTGCCACGATAATGATTTCTAACGCCATGCTCATCGGATTGGGTGAGTTGGCGGCTTTTTTGCGCTTTTTGAAAAAAAGGTGACAGCTTACCCAAGTCCGGTGCAGCTATTGGGTACGCCCAGCACGGGCATGAACTAATGAGGTGAAAGTCCTCTGTAGGAAGATCACCATCCTTAACAATATATATTGTTATTAGATGCTAACTACTAGCGAATGGCAAGGGCTAACCCGCGAGGGTTAGTCTGAAGGAAGCCGGACGCAAAACTGCGAGCTGATGAACAAAAACATCATATGAGGCGTAGGCTGAAGGCGAGAAGGCACAAGACTTCGAAGCCAAGTGATCTAACGGCCACCGTAAATGAGGCAGCAGTGCGCCCGAACGCAGTGACAAAGTGCCCTTGGGGTGCAGGAAAGTTCATGTTCTTATACCCCTCAAGGGGGTACAGAAAAGAGTCTGGGGATATCTGTTTAACGTGCGATCGGTAATTAACCAGTAAGGCCACTGGTCGACCAAGCCTTGGCCCTTTTGAGCCCATCGCCAAAGGGGAGCGAATAAGATCGGAAACCGATTTATGGTGAATTTCCCGAAATAGGCAAAATCCATAGATAAATTTATTGTAACTTATGTGGACTCCCCCGTTGTCAACAATAAAACCACTCAAACAAAGAAATAAATGCGTACTTATGTACGAGCTCTAAAAGGGCTTAAGGGGTGGAGAACGAAGCGCAATGATATTCGATTTCTGCGAGGTAGCCTGGCAGGATATGCTCGCACTTGGCGATGAGTTTTTCACCATTCCCTGCAAGCTGTTTTGCTTGAGCTGGATTGGCTAACAGTGCTGATATGTTGTGCTTCAGCTCATCATCATTGGCGACTTGAATAGCGGCGTTAGCCGCTAAAAATAGTGTTGCCTCGTCGCTAAATGTTTCCATATGCTGGCCAAACAGAACTGCTTTGCCGAGCTGCGCCACTTCCAGGATATTGTGGCCGCCGACCGGTACCAGACTGCCACCCATAAAGACAAAATCGGCTGCTGCGATAAACGATGGCAGTTCACCCAATGTGTCGGCAAGGTAGATGTCGGTTGTTGCATCGATTTCATCGTGATTGCTGCGAACTGCGATATTGCAATCCAGCGCTGCCAGTTGTTGCTGAATGACGGTACTGCGTTTGGGGTGGCGCGGTACGATCACTAGCAGGTGATCGCCTTTCTCTTTCAGTTCCAGCCATAGCCTTGCGATGCGCAGCTCTTCATCATCGTGAGTTGATGCGGCGAGTACAAGCGGGTGACCGAGTGATATTGGTTCGACGCGTCTATGTGTAGGTGTGATTAGTTTGATGTTGCCAATGGTTTTCACTTTCTCGGCTGCCGCTCCGAGTGAGATATAACGCTCACGGTCGGCATCCGAGCGGGCCAGGATTGCGGTGACGTTCGCCAGTACATGCGGGCAGAGCGCGCGTAGCCAGTCTGGCGCATTGACTGTTTTTTCGGAGAGGCGACCGTTGATGATCAGCAGTGCGGCACCACTATCGATGCAGTGTCGGTAGACGTGGGGCCACAGCTCGGTTTCCATGATCAGCGCGCAGCAGGGTTGAAGTTGGCTGATAAAACGTCGGCTCATCCAGTTGAAATCGATTGGCAGATAGCAATGTGTTGTACCGGCAGGCAATTGATTTTGAGCCGTGACACCGCCGGTCGGGGTACTGGTAGTGAGCGTGATGTGTTTGTCAGGATAGCGTTCACGCAGTGCGTGGATCAACGGCATTACCGCATTCACTTCGCCCACTGAGGCCGCATGAAGCCAGATGCCTCCTTTATGAAAGGTGCGAATGAAGCTGAGTCGCTCGCGCAGAAAGCGCATGTCGCGTTGCTGCCACGCCTGCCATGCGGTGAAGAGGATGGCGGGGATAGAAAAGAGGGTTAATAGTAGATGATAGCGCCACATAATTTAGCCGTGATTTGCCGGTGCTTTATTCATACGGACTGATTCTGTCTGGCTGTGACTTAAAGCGGCGATGGATCCACAGGTATTGATTAGGATGTCGTCGCACCTGTTCTTCAATCGCGGTATTAATGGTACCTGCATCAGCGATATCATTACCCGTTGGAAAGTTTTCAAGCGGCGCGCGAAACCTGATGCGGTAGCCCTGTGTGCCGGGCAGGCGTTCAAAATCGATTGGGATGATGGCGCAGCCAGTGGCGCGCGCAATACGTGCTGTTGAGGTTAACGTGGCGGCCGGCATCCCCATAAACGGTGCAAATACTGTGCTTTCGTAACCGAGGTCCTGGTCTGGCGCATACCAGCAGGCCCGGTTTTTTTTGAGCGCCTTTAACATACTGCGCATATTGGTATGGTTGATCAATCCTGAAAAATGTTTACGGCGATAGTGGTTTAGTACTGAATCAAACAGTGGATTGTGCGCCCGTTTTGCAACGGCATTAAAAGGGATTTCAAATGCCATCAGGCGACCGCACATCAATAGTGAGGTGTAATGTGCGCCGAGCAGCAAAATCCCTCTCCCTTCCCCAAAGGCTTTGGTGACATGTTTCATCCCTTCAATATGTGCTAATGCATGCAGGCGACTATTGCTGCCCCACCATGAAAAGCCCGCATCGATGATGCCGCAACCGACCGAGTGAAAGGTCTCTTTAACCAGTTGTACCTGTTTGGCCTCTGATAATTCAGGGAAGCAGAGCGTGACATTGACCTCTGCTACATGGCGTTTACTTTTGAGTAAGTGAAACGCTAGCGTGCCGATCTGCCTGCCGATCCATAGCTGGATTGAATAGGGGAGTTGCGCAGCGAGCCACATCGCACCGAGGCCGAGCCAGGTCGGCCAGAAGCGTGGCGCGAGAAAACGTTTAAGCTGGAAATCGGCGAATTGACTGGTCATCGTGTTGGCATCTGTTTAGCAGCGCTGATTTTAACATGGCCAGCGCCAGCGGGTGCCATCTATGAATCAATTAGCGATTTTTTTGATATCAAGCGCAGCAGGTGTGTCGGCCAGCGCTGATATGGCGGTGGTTACCGTTGGTTGAAGCCAGCTATTGATCAGTTCCAGATCTGCGCTGGTTAGAATGCCCGCAGCCTGCTTCAGGCGCAGGGTGTGGAGAATGTAATCGTAGCGGGAGCGGGCGTGGTCACGCTGTGCACGGAACAGTTCACGACGGGTATCGAGTACATCAACGGTGGTACGTGTACCCACTTCAAGCCCCGCCTCGGTGGCATCGAGTGCGCTTTGCGCCGAAACCACCGCTTGCCCTAATGCCTTGACGCGATTGATCTCGGCCAGCACGCTCAGATAGGCGTTACGTGCCTGGCGCAGTGTTGCACGGCGTTGCTGCTCATAACCCTCGCGTGATTGATCGGCAAGGCGCTGGGCCTGACGGGTGCGAGAACTGGTCGCGCCGCCTTGAAACAGTGGCAGATTAAAGCGCAGTTCCAGACGCTGGTTTTCCGATTCGTTGCTACCAAAATTGCCGCCCTCGGAGTCTGTATAGGTGTGGCTGGCATTGAGTTCGAGCGTTGGCAGGTGACCAGCACGTTGGCGCTTGATCTCGTCGCGCGCACGGTTGTATACAAATTCAGCGGCGATCAGCTGGAAGTTCTGGTTTAATGCGGTATCACCCCATTTACCAATGTCGTTAGGCTCAGGGGTGATTAGCGGTGTTTTGGCGGAGATCACCGCTAGCGATTTATGATAACGACCGGTGATCTCGGCCAGTGCTTCGTATTGGCTGGCAAGCAGGTTTTCTGCGAGAATTTCCTGTGCCGTCACCAGATCATAGGCGGCCTGTGCTTCATGAACATCAGTGATCGCAATCAAGCCAACTTCAAAACGCTGGCGTGTCTGTTCTAATTGGCGATCAATCGCACGTTTTTCGGCGCGTGCAAATTCGAGTCCATCCAGTGCCGCCAGCGCATCGAAATAACGCTCTGAAATGCGCACCATCAATGCCTGTTGTGCGGCCGATAGATTTGCTTTGGCTTCGCCGATGGATGATTCGCTTTGGCGTAGCTGAATAAAAAAATCATAATTAAGCAGGGGTTGGCTGAGTGATAGCGTATAGCCGCTGCTATTGAAATCGCGTGTGCCAACGGCAAATGAAGAGGAGCTGAGTGTCTTCTGTTTATTGCTGGAGGTATCGGCGGTGAAGTTTACCGTAGGCAGTAGTAGTGCCCTGCTTTGGCTTTTGCCTTCAAGTGCCGCGTGGTATGCGGCATCAACGCCGCGATATTGCGGGTCGTTTTCAATCGCTAGCTGATAGATGTCGAGTAACCCAGTGGCCGTAGCGCTAGTGCTGATAAACGGCGCGCTACTGATCAGGATCAAAGCGGCTAGATGAGTGGCTGATTTTTTCTGCATGGCGAGTATCTTAATCGATTTGGTCGCTGCTGTGTTCGTTGTTTAGGTGTCGCCTAGAAGACAAAAGAAGAGGGTTTATCGGCGTTGATCAATGCAGGCAGTTCGGTTTCGAACAATTGTTCGCTGATCAGGTCGCCATCGTCGGTGCGACGCAGCAGGGTTGCGTGCATCACAGGGGCCTGGCCGATGACGGCAAAGATACGGCCGCCGCGGTTAAGCAGTTTGGCAAAGTTTTTTGGTAGGCAAGGTAGTGAGCCCGTGATGATGATCGCATCGAACGCTTCATCACTCTTCCACCCCTGCGAAGCGTCACTACATTCAAGGGTGACATTCTTTATATCATGCGTGGCGAGACGTTTACCCGCTTCGCTGATGAAATCAGGATTGATGTCGACCGAGGTGACATGGCTGCTTGCCGCTGCCAGCATTGAGGTGACATAGCCACTGCCAGTGCCGATCTCCAGTACGTTATCCCCTTTGTTAAGCTCCAGCGCCTGTAACATGCGCGCTTCAACGATCGGGTGCATCATCACCTGGCCATGTGCCAATGGAATACCGATGTCGGCGTAGGCGAGTGCGCGATGTGCTTCGGCCACAAACGCTTCGCGCGGGATATTTTTAAGCAGCTCAAGGGTTTCAGGATCGAGCACATCCCAGGGACGTATCTGCTGTTCGATCATGTTGAAACGCGCTTTCTCTTCAAATGCCGTGTTCATCGCCCGCAATCCTCGAAGTCATCAATCTGGTTTTAGTCATTCTGGTTTAGCTATTCATCGCTCATCTTTAAAATATAAAGGTGAGCGGAACCGTAAAGATTATTCGTTTTAGCGAGTGATGGCAAGTCGCGCTGAGAGTGACTGGTGTTGGATGAGGTCTATTGTCTGGGTGTAACAGTATGTTTTATATGGGAATATGAAGGTTTGATGTGGTTCGCTAACTTGCATCTGCAGCACGTATCGTTTAAATTCGCGGGTTCCCGCTATCACTTCGCCAGCTATTTTTGTGCTTAATGGCCTAATATCAAGAGAGTGACCGGCGCTCCGTTGTATATTAAGGAAAGATTTTATGAGTGCGATCCCCGAAGCGTTTCTGAGTCAAACGGCCCATCTGGAAAAGGACACGATTTTGCCGTTTCCCAATTCAAAAAAGATCTATGTCGAGGGCAGTCGTGCGGACATTCGGGTGCCGATGCGCGAGATTTCAGTTGGGGATACCACAATAAATGGCGGCATTGAGCCAAATGCGTCGATTCGTGTTTACGATACCTCTGGCCCTTATACTGATCCAATCGTCTCGATTGATCCACGCAAAGGGATGCCTGATGTTCGTGGTGCGTGGATTGAAGAGCGTACGGATACCGAGCTGCTGACCGATTTGAGCTCTGAATATGGCCGCCAACGCGCTGCAGACGCATCGCTGGATCACCTGCGTTTTGACCATATCCGCACGCCGCGTAGAGCCAAGAGTGGCCAGAATGTGTCGCAGATGCACTACGCACGCAAAGGGATCATCACCCCTGAGATGGAATATGTAGCGATTCGCGAAAACATGAAGTTGGAAGAGGCGCGTCTCAACGACGATATTGATACTTCACTATTGACGCAGCAGCACCCTGGTCAGTCGTTTGGTGCCAGCGTGCCAGGAGTGATCACCCCTGAATTTGTGCGTGACGAGATCGCGCGGGGTCGTGCCATCATCCCCGCCAACATCAATCACCCAGAGCTAGAGCCGATGATCATCGGGCGTAATTTCCTGGTGAAGATCAACGGTAACCTTGGTAACTCGGCGGTGACATCCGATATTGAATCAGAAGTTGATAAAATGGTGTGGGGTATCCGCTGGGGTTCAGACACCATTATGGACCTCTCCACTGGTAAAAATATCCACGAAACACGCGAATGGATCGTGCGTAACAGTCCCGTTCCAATCGGCACTGTGCCGATCTACCAGGCGCTGGAAAAGGTTAACGGCAAGGCCGAAAATTTAACGTGGGAGATCTTTCGCGATACCTTGATCGAGCAGGCCGAGCAGGGTGTCGATTACTTTACGATTCACGCCGGCGTGTTGTTACGTCATGTGCCGCTAACTGCAAAACGCCTCACAGGCATCGTTTCACGCGGTGGTTCGATCATGGCGAAATGGTGTCTTGCGCATCACCAGGAAAATTTTCTCTACACTCATTTCGAAGAGATCTGTGAAATTATGAAGGCGTACGATGTGTCGTTTTCACTCGGTGATGGGCTGCGCCCTGGTTCGATAGCGGACGCCAATGATGAAGCGCAGTTCGGTGAACTCGAAGCACTCGGTGAGCTGACCAAGATCGCGTGGAAGCACGACGTGCAGACGATTATTGAAGGGCCGGGCCATGTGCCGATGCACCTGATTAAAGAGAACATGGAAAAGCAGCTCGATTGCTGTGATGAAGCGCCGTTTTATACCCTCGGGCCACTCACTACCGATATCGCACCGGGCTATGATCACATCACTTCCGGCATTGGTGCCGCAATGATTGGCTGGTACGGTTGTGCAATGCTTTGCTACGTGACACCGAAAGAGCACCTTGGCTTGCCCAATCGTGATGATGTCAAAGAAGGGATCATTACATACAAAATTGCAGCGCACGCCGCTGATCTTGCCAAAGGGCACCCCGGGGCGCAGGTACGTGATAATGCATTATCAAAGGCGCGCTTCGAATTCCGTTGGGAAGATCAGTTTAACCTTGGTTTAGACCCGGACCGTGCCCGTGAATACCACGATGAGACTATGCCTAAAGATTCCGGCAAGGTCGCTCACTTCTGCTCCATGTGTGGCCCTAACTTCTGTTCAATGAAGATCACCCAGGATGTGCGTGACTATGCCGCGAAGCAGGGTGTTTCAGAGCAAGAGGCGCTAAAGAAGGGGATGGAAGAGAAGGCGGTGCAGTTTGTTAAGGATGGCGCGGAGATTTATAAGAAGGCTTGAAGAGGTGATTTAGGGAGTATGTCAATTTTATTGCGCAGGGAAGCTTCAGTATCTAGTGATTATTGTATTTTTTAGCACAATATCTGGTGTCATGGCATGTCGCGCGAGATGTAACTAAAAAATAGTTACAGAGGGCCGATATAAGGGATAGAATTGGATGTCTAAACATGAGAAGCGCCTTGCACCTCTACTGGCTAAACCTCGAGACTTTACTTGGAGAGAGGCTGATGGGCTGTTGCGATATTATGGATTTGATCAGGTTAAACGTAATTCCGGTTCATCGCATAAAACTTTTCGTTGTATGAATCCTGATGTTATTTTTAAATTATCAGAGCCGCATCCTGGTAATGAGTTAAAGCGATATCAGATAGAAAGTTTGATTGATATGTTAAAAGAAGCGGGTTTTATCGAGTGAAGACAATGCAAAAACCAATGAAGCATAAAGGCTATCTCGGTTCTATCGAGATTAGTTTTGATGACAATTGCTTGCATGGGCAGTTGTTGTTTATCAATGACAAAATCGTTTATGAAGGCCAAACGCCCGGAGAGCTTGAACAGCAATTTATTTTAGCTGTTGATGATTATCTTGAATTTTGCGAAGAAATTGATCGTTTACCTCAAAAACCGTTTTCAGGTGCTTTTAATATAAGAGTGCCGGTTGAGCTTCATGAGGCCGCTGCAAAAAAAGCATATACCTTAAATGTGTCGTTGAATGAGTTTGTAAAGGATGCGATTAAGGAAAAGGTTTGGGTAGCTGAACATAGTACGGCCCTTCATGTGCATAAGCACCAGCATGCGTATAAATCGGAGACTGTTGAGTCACAGTATAGTGTCACTAGAATTGGAGAGGACATGCGATGGAAGACATCGTCATCACAAAATGTAGAAACCTTACAATAACGTCATTACAGATTCGCAAGCTTGAAGCGAAAATAGGGAATGGTAGTGTTGTTGATGGGGGGGTGATTTCAGTGGAAATGAATGCAAATTCATTTGCTGAAAAAGAAGGGGGCATTATAGATAAAGAAACCCCCCTTTGTGTTGAAATCGATGTGAATTTAATTGGAAAAAATGACAAGGAAGACACTGACTTAGCATTCTCATGCCAGTGTAAGACAAGAGGGTTGTTTGTGCCAAGTGATGAAGCAGAAATGACCATAGATGAGGCTGATGTCTACATAGGGATGCTTAGCGCGCAAATTTATCTTCCTGCAAGGCAGTTGATAATAGATCTCTTGGAGCGGATGGGCGTTCGCATCTCATTGCCTCTATCTGTGGAGTTAGAAAAAAATTAGGCTTGGTAATTTACCCTGCGAGTATCGGGATATCCGGGCGCGCAATACTTATATTCCCGCGAATTAAACATCATGCCGCCAGAGTTTCATTGACTGCACCAGAGCGGCTGCTTACGAATTTAATTATAATGAATTTCCTGAAAATCGTGCTCCTAGATTACGGTGCGGGTTCAGCTGGCCTTTCATGTAACTGACGTTGATAAAGGGCTTCCGTGTGGTTCGAAGGGTTTTGTCGAAAAACTTGTGAGACGAATAGGAAAGTTGCTTGCGCTTAGAGCTGTTGTGCAGTCTAAGGAGAAATAAAAAAGATAGCGCCCCCTTTCCCTTTCTTTCAGAAGAGCGTGATGATCGCCACTTATAACAGTGTAGACCCGATTGTGTGGCAGTTCTAATTTAGAATTGGCTTGATGTTAATAAGTTGTAAATGAAATAAAGTTGAATTAAGGGCGGAATTTTCCAGGCTGGCATACTTTCCATTCATACTCCTTGCCATTTATATTTTTTAGGTACAACAATATTGGGGGTCAAAATGCTTGAGTGGGATAAACTTCTAAATCAAGTGAGGCGCAAGGAATTACATGGGCCTAATGAGTCAATGGGTACTAGCGCAGGTAGAACGGAATTTGAACGTGACTACGATCGCATATTGTTTGCAGCTCCTACGCGTAGACTTGCTGATAAAACACAAGTCTTCCCGATGGAGGAGAACGATTCAGTGCGAAATCGACTTACTCATTCACACGAAGTTAGTAATCTAGCCCGTAGTATCGGTGTTCGTTTGGCATTTGAGCATGCAGATAATATATTTGGCAAAGACCATGAGTCGCTTGGAGTCAAAAGATTCTCCCAGATAATCCAGCCAAGCTTGAATTTGAGCGGTTTCGTTTTTGCTAAAGAAGGCCGGCTGTTTTGAAAAGTGGTTTCCCATTCTTTTGTCGAAGTGTTCTTGTAGCGAGAATATTTAAAGTTTGGATAGCTGGGCATGGTGATTTTTTGTAGTAGTTTGCTGATTAAATTCCCTACAGACAATCCCATGCTTATAGGTACAGCACTCCCAATTTGTTTATATTGTTGAACTAATGGGCCAGCAAGCTCCCAGTTGTCAGGAAATTCCTGTATCCGCTTATATTCTTGAATAGATAGCGGTCTATCTTTTTCAGGGTGAGCTAAGTCCGTTGCGGGCATGGCGGGGTGTGTAACCAATGTTGGGGATGGCTTGTTCCATGCCAGTCGGCGTAAAAATCCAGTTTTACCCCCACCGGAGAAATATGATTTCCCCATGGCTTTTTTCTGTAGGTTCACAGGTAAGTTTTTCCAGTTTTGTCCTGGTTTTAGCAGCCTGTAATATTTTAAGCGCTTTTCAGGGAAGTTCAGGTGGTTGTGGCGCTTAATATTTTTTAAGCAGGATTTAATGGTTATCCATTTTGGTAAGTCATATTCACCGTGTTCAGAATTAGTTGGGATTAAAAAGGGAGGAACCTTTCCATCTCTTGAGCATATTATAAATACTCGCTCTCTGATTTGTGGCGTGCCGAAATTTGCAGAATTGTATAGATTGAATGAGTATGCGTACCCTGATGATTTTAGTTTACTAATGATGAAATTTAATGCGCCACCTTTAAGTTCATCTTCGGTTAGGTCTGGGAATTCTGGCCCTCGTTGGTCATGAGGCCGATGACCCATTGGGTATGACAGTAGCCCCCTCACATTCTCTAGCACAATGTATTTGGGTTTCAGGGCTAGAGATAAATCAAGGTATTTTAGAAATACATTTCCTCTGTTGTCATTAAATCCTTGTCTCTTACCTGCGGTGCTAAATGCCTGGCATGGTGGGCCGCCAATGATTAAGTCAATATCGTCTTTGCTGGTCAATTGAGCTGCATCTAGAATGTCTTGTGGTTGATAGTCATTGATATCGCCTAGTAAAGCAGTGTTTGGTCTATTAAGCGTTATTGTTTGTCTGCAAAATTTATCAACTTCACATGCTAAGGAACGTGCACGGAATAACTTAGGAATGGGCACGCAATAATATCCCGACTTTGAAGAGAATATTTTGTTATATTAATTGAGGAATTATAACCTTTAAAGTTTCCCATGCGAAAATATTACGACGATGAAATAGAAAATTTCATGATAGAGCTCTACGAAAGCCTGTCTGAAAAAGACCGAAGACGATACGCAGCCGTTGAGGCCAAGAAAATAGGCCATGGCGGCATGACCTATATATCGGTGCTCTTCGGTTGCGATCAAAAGACAATCAGGCGAGGTCTGGATGATCTTGGTGATAAGGAAAAAATGAATCTGCAGGGCGTAAGGTCTTTTGGTGGTGGCCCTAAATCAAAAATTGACAGTGTTGATGGTATAGATGAAATATTTTTGGATATATTGAGACTGAATACCGCAGGCGATCCGATGAAGGAAAATGTGAAATGGACTCACTTGAGTCGGGCTCAAATCATCAATGAGATGAAAAAGAAAGGAATAAATGCCAGCAAGAACATTATCAAGAAGCTCTTAAAAAAACATAAATTCGTTAAGCGGAAAATGCAGAAGAATATATCAACGGGAACGCATAAAGACCGTAACGAGCAGTTTCTGAATATAGCTGACTTACGAGAAAATTATGAGCATGACGGGAATCCCGTCATTAGCATCGATACTAAAAAAAAGAATTTATAGGTAATTTATATCGAGATGGTAAACTCGAGTGTGTAGAAGCCATAGAAGTTTATGATCATGACTTTCCGCACTTGGCAGAAGGAAAGGTCATCCCATACACAATCTATGATCTAAAAAATAATGAGGCCTTTGTTTATCTCGGCACGAGCAACGATACCAGCGATTTTGTTTGTGACGCAATAAAGGCTTGGTGGAACGCACGTGGAAAACGCCACTATTCCAATGCTTCATCAATGCTCTGTTTAGCCGATTCTGGCGGTAGTAATTCCAGTCGACATCATGTGTTCAAGGAAAGCTTGCAGGCATTATCAAATACCGTTGATATGGCAATAAGGATGGCTCATTATCCTCCTTATACCTCAAAATGGAATCCCGTTGAACATCGCGTCTTTCCTCATATAACACGTTCACTGTCTGGAATTGTGTTGAGAAGTGTAGAGCTTGTAAAAATATTGATTAAGCAAACAACGACGACAACTGGACTTAAGGTCTTTGCGCAAATATCAAAAAAGGTTTATGAGACAGGAAGAAAAGTTGCTGAAGATTTTTATGAGCGAGCCAATATTGAATTTGATGGTTCTTCGTAGATTAGTGTGAAATATCCGTTAAAATTGAGATTTTCAGTAGCCAACCTAACCTTGGATTAATAATCATGGAACTAGAAGAGCACTACGGCCAGCTGCTGGGTGTAAAGTCCCC
>Ga0316203_1001816_pt1 | contig 13132 bp, 12 predicted proteins | sample 6monrhotite_MG_FD_204940 | JGI IMG/M metagenome (GOLD analysis project Ga0316203, IMG submission 204940) | Microbial mat bacterial communities from mineral coupon in-situ incubated in ocean water Damariscotta River, Maine, United States -... | ecosystem: Environmental > Aquatic > Marine >... | reverse complement strand
TGGGTTTACATCGGCGAAAGCTTTATCAAAAAGAAATGATGAACCGACCAAAGCGTCTCGGCCATGGGATAAAGACCGTGATGGCTTTGTGCTTGCCGATGGTGCAGGTATGGTGGTACTGGAATCACTTCAGCATGCTCAGCAACGTGGAGCGAACATCATCGCAGAAATAATAGGCTTTGGCATGAGCAGTGATGCGTACCATATGACTTTGCCACCAGCAGACGGTGCAGGTGCTGCCTTAGCAATGGAAAATGCAATTAATGATGCCGCTATAGATAGAACTAAAATTGGTTATATCAACGCCCATGGCACTTCAACCAATGCCGGTGATTTAGCCGAAACAGTAGCACTTAAAAATGTCTTTGGTGAGCATGCTTATGATCTAAGCATTTCTTCAACCAAATCAATGTCAGGTCATATGCTTGGGGCTGCCGGTTCTTTCGAAACCATTGTCACAGCATTGGCACTTAGGGATCAGATTGCACCTCCAACTATTAATCTTGATAATCCTGGTGAGGGCTGTGATCTCGATTATGTTCCACATCAATCGAAGCGTTTAGATACACAATATGCGCTCTGTAACTCCTTTGGCTTTGGTGGTACTAATGGCAGCCTACTATTGAAATCATTTAATGACTAAAGATAAGCATAATATGCAGATAGGGATATCAAATCAGTTAAGGTGTTGCTGTCGTGGCATTTGACTCAGTCAAAACCTTACTGTTTAAATTTTTAGCTTTGATTATTCTAAGCCTGTCCGTTATTGGTGGATGGGCATGGATGAATATAGACACTGAGCTTAATGTTACGCCGATGTTATCATCTCCAATTGTAGATTTAGAAATAAAGTCAGGACAGAATTTTTATCAATTAACTGAACAGCTTCATCAGCAGGGCATTGCGCCTGCGCCAGTATGGAATCGATTAATTGCATGGAAACATCCTGAATTAACTCAAATTAAAGTGGCCGAATATGAGTTGAAACAGGGCATGAGTTACGGTGACATTCTAAAGTTACTCACTACCGGACAAGGCAAGCAGTACAGTATTCGCTTTTTAGAAGGTTGGACCTTACAACAGTTTATTCACGAGATATCAAACAATCGAACTTTAGAAAAAGATATTGAATTAACGGCACATGCTATCTCTGATTTATTAAATATAAGCCCGCAATTGGCAGAAGGGTGGTTGTTTCCAGATACCTATCAATACCCGAAGGCTAGTAAGGTCTCAAATTTATTGAAATTAATGCACCAAAGAATGCAGCATGAGCTCAACAATGCCTGGCTCTCAAGAGCGGTTGATGTCAATCTTGATTCAGCATATGAACTATTGATAATGGCCTCTATCATTGAAAAAGAGTCGGCACTTGCTGAAGAGCGAAGCATTATTTCTGGCGTGTTTAATCGCCGTCTTGCAAAGGGTATGCGTCTGCAAACTGATCCAACTGTAATCTATGGCATGGGCGAGGCATATGAGGGTAATATTCGTCGTAAAGATTTAAAGCAGATGACGCCCTATAATACTTATCGAATAAATGGTTTACCGCCAACACCCATAGCAATGCCATCATTAGGTTCATTAAAAGCCGCCGCTCATCCAGCTGCAGGTAGTTCGCTATATTTTGTTTCTCGAGGTGACGGAAGCCATGTGTTTTCTGATACTCTAGAACAACATACAAAGGCGGTAAGAAAGTATCAAATAAAGTCAGGTGGTCGATGAAAACTAATCGATTTATTAGTGTAGAAGGAAGTGAGGGCGCGGGCAAATCAACCAGTCTTCATTTTATAGAATCTTGGTTTAAAAGCCGGGCAATTGAACCGCTGATGACTCGTGAACCTGGCGGTACCCCGTTGGCGGAGCAAATACGCGATTTATTATTAGAGAGTCGTAATGAAAAAGTGGCGACAAATACAGAACTGTTACTAATGTATGCTGCTCGAGTGCAACATTGTGAGCAACTCATTAAACCTGCACTAGATGATGGGCGCTGGGTTATTTCAGACCGTTTTAATGACGCCAGTTTTGCCTACCAAGGCAGTGCAAGAGGTGTTGATATTGCTCGTTTAGAAAGCCTCGATAATTGGTGCTTGGATGGCTTTGGTCCTGACTACACGTTATTTTTGGACTTGCCTGTTGCAATCGGTATGGAACGAGCCGGTAAGCGTAGTGCGCCGGATCGTTTTGAGCAAGAAGCTATGGATTTCTTTGAGCGTGTAAGACAGGGGTATCTGGCTCGTGCCAAACAATTTCCAGAACGTTTTTATATTATTGACTCGAGCTTGAGTATCCCTGAGGTAGAAGGGCAGTTGGATAAAGTATTGGAGCAAATTGTTAATGGCTGAAACTTTATATCCTTGGTTAAATAAAGTCTGGCAACAGCTACTTGAGTTAAAACAACAACAAAGACTGCCGCATGCATTACTGCTAGTGACTCAGAATGGCTTGGGGGCAACCAATTTAAGCCAACAATTTTTGCAAGCAATGCTGTGCCAGTCACCTGATGAACAGGGTTTCGCCTGCAATGAATGCAGTGACTGTTCGTTATTCTTAGCCCATACCCACCCAGACATGCATCATATTACGCCGCCTGAAGGTAAAGAGATCATAGGCGTTGATCAAGTACGATCATTGATTGATGTAATGAATGAACGAGCTCATCAAGGCGGATTTCGACTCGCTTTGGTAGAACCGGCTGATGCAATGAATAAAGCATCGGCCAATGCCTTGTTGAAAACTTTAGAAGAGCCAGGCCAGGATACCTTACTAATATTGGTGACTAATCGTGTTTCATCAATGTTAGCCACGGTGGTCAGCCGTTGCCAAACTATAACCGTTAGTGCTCCTTCAGAAACAGATGCCCTAGACTACGTTAGAGAGCATCATCCTGATAATGAATCTGTCGACAGACTGGCTGTTAGATTGGCTCAAAATAGGCCGCTTCTTGCTTTGCAATTATTACAGGATGGCAGTATTCATCAGCGAATGGAGTTTTTTGCTTATTTAACGGGACTTTCTGAGGGCAAACTTGAACCCATTAAATTAGTTGAGCGCTCATCTAAGGAACAGGTACTAAGGTACACAGATTGGTTGTTAGAACTTTTATTAGATGTTGAACGATACCAACAGGGTGTTTCATTACAGTCCTTGTTGTGTGAAGACCAAAAGCATTTACTGTTGGCTTTAAGTGAAGTCTCTGCGCCGAGTCGTTATTCTTGGCAAAATTCACTATTAGAATACAAGCGTTTATTAATAAGCAGTAGTAATGTTAATCCGCAATTAATAGTTGAAGATATGATGATCCGATGGATTGCATTTTTTAGATAATGCGGTCATAATTTAGCTCGATAACACGGAGACATGGAATGAATCAAACATCCTCTAAAGGGCCTAAGCACGGAATTTTATCTTTAAACATTAAAGATAAGGCTGTTTTGTATGCCGCCTATATGCCTTTTATTAAAGAGGGCGGATTATTTATTCCAACTGCTCGTCAATATGATCTTGGTGATGAAGTGTTCATGTTATTATCCTTGATGGAAGAAAAAGAAAAAATTCCTGTTGCGGGCAAAATTATTTGGATAACACCCAAAGGTGCTCAGGGCAACCGAGCTGCTGGAGTCGGGGTTCAATTTAGCCCTCAAGATCAGGGCAATGCTAGAAATAAAATTGAAACGCATCTGGCAGGATCATTAGAATCTGATCGTCCTACCCATACGATGTAACTATATTTATCCTTATTCTACTAAATATCATCTGTTAAATTATGTTTGTTGACTCACACTGCCATCTTGATCGACTGGATCCAGAAAAGGTTGGCTCTATTGATAAGGTACTTGATTCAGCTCGTGGTAGAGGCGTACAGGGTTTCCTTTGTATCGCTACCCATCTAAATGGTTTTCAAGATGTAAAAATACTTGCGGATCAATACGATGACGTCTATTGCAGTGCAGGCATTCACCCGTTGCAAGACAACCTTACGGATATCAACATTGAACGTTTACTTGAGCAAGCAAGTGATTCATCAACTGTTGCCGTGGGTGAAACAGGATTGGATTATCATTATGCAAAAGAGACTAGAGCGGCGCAGCTTGAGTCGTTTGAAAAACATATAGAAGTAGCAAAACAAGTCAATAAGCCACTCATCATACATACCCGATCTGCGGTTCAAGATACCCTAGATATGTTAGTAAATAAGGGCGCTGAGCAAGTTGGCGGCGTGTTGCATTGTTTTACGGAAAGCCTTGAGATGGCACAGAAAGCCATTGAAATGGGTTTTTATATTTCTTTTTCAGGCATCCTGACTTTTAAAACGGCCGATAGTTTAAGAGCCATTGCCAAAACCTTACCACTTGATCGAATACTCATTGAAACTGACTGTCCATGGTTAGCACCAGTACCTTATCGGGGTAAAGAAAACCAACCCGCCTATGTTGTTGAGGTTGCTCAAATAATGGCAGATATTCATAAGGTTTCAATCAGCGAGATTGCTAATAAGACGACAGAAAATTTTTACAAATGCTTCCCATTAACGGTTTAGAATAATATTCTGCTATTTAGTTGTTGATATTGGGAACGCTTTTGGGGATTCTTTTATTCATACATAACTGCTGAAACTATAATGTCGTTTAATCATAGATAAAGACTGCGCAGTTGATATACATTAAGAACGGTTTACTTTAAAGTGTGAGAATAATTTTCATTCAAAGAATAGGCAAATGAATGGCTTTTGAGTTAAAAATTCAAAATGAAATTATTTTTTTAACATTTAGTGACGAAAGTGACATTAAATCGCTTTTACGTGGCAACCGAGAAATATTAAACATTCCAAACTATAAGTCATCATACCCGATGATTGTTAACCTATCTGATTGCGATTTTTCAAACCTTACCATTCAAGACATTCAACAGTACATTGATTCTATGGTAGATGTGGCTGATAAGTTACCAACTGTCATCGCTTATGTTGTAATTAGAGATATGGAGTTCGGTATGGTACGAACGTATGCGGCTATGGCTGATGATCGCCTTACTGCGGAAAGGCAATTATTTAGAGATGTGGATTCAGCCATAAGCTGGGTTAATTCAAAAAAACAAACACAAGATTCTTGACAATGAACTCAAGGTTTATCAGACTGTTTGCATATTATATAAGGCAGAAAGATGTTACATAGTTTAAAACTCAACAAACTCCTACTATGGCTCAATACATATTGAGGGCTTTTCTGTATATATAAGAAGATTTTTAAAGCCCGCCAAAGCGGGCTTTTTTTGTATTTAAGGGAAATAAAAATGACTGAGCAGTTAATAATATTTGATACCACACTACGAGATGGCGAACAGGCATTGCAAGCTAGCTTAACGGCTAAAGAAAAGCTCCAAATTGCGCTGGCTATTGAACGACTGGGTGTTGATATTATTGAAGCCGGTTTTCCTGTTTCTTCGCCAGGTGATTTAGAATCAGTGCGCCTCATTGGCCAGCATGTGAAGAATAGCCGTATCGCAGGTTTATCTAGAGCTGTTGATGGTGATATTGATGCAGTCCATGAAGCATTGAAAGATGCCGTGGCAGGTAGTTTTAGAATACATACTTTTATTGCCACCTCTGATATTCACGTTGAAAACAAACTGCGTATGGATATAAATCAGGTAATAGATATGGCTACAAGAGCCGTTAAAAGGGCTCGAAACTATACTGATGATGTTGAGTTTTCCTGTGAGGATGCTGGACGCACCCCAATAGACAATCTATGTCGAACCGTTGAGGCAGCCATTACGGCTGGCGCGACAACCATTAATATTCCCGATACTGTGGGCTACACGATTCCTTCAGAATTTGGCGCTATTATAGAGCAACTATTTAACCGTGTACCGAATATTGATAAGGCAATCATCTCCGTACACTGTCATGATGATTTAGGTTTGTCCGTTGCTAATTCCATAGCAGCTGTTCAGGCTGGAGCAAGACAAATAGAATGCACTGTTAATGGTATTGGTGAAAGGGCAGGTAACTGCTCACTTGAAGAGGTCGCTATGATTATGCGCACTCGTAAAGATTTATTGAACCTGCCGACCAATATTATTACTAAAGAAATCCATCGAACCAGTCAGCTTGTCGCGAACCTATGTAATATGCCGATTCAATCAAATAAAGCGGTGGTTGGCTCGAATGCATTCAGTCATTCATCGGGCATACATCAGGATGGTGTATTAAAAAGTCAAAATACTTACGAGATTATGACGCCTGAAAGTGTTGGCATTAAAACCAATAACTTGAATTTAACCTCGAGATCAGGACGCCATGTAATCAAGCATCGCATGGCTGAGTTAGGCTATGACGAGGCGGAATATAACCTTGAGAACCTGTATCAAAGTTTCTTACGTCTTGCTGATAAAAAAGGCCAGGTGTTTGATTATGATCTGGAGGCATTATCATTATTTAATAACCTATCCGAACAGGATGATTATTATGAAATGACTGGGTTAAACGTGCTTTCTGGTACGGAAAAAATTTCTACCGCTACTGTCACCTTACAATGTGGTGATAATGAAGTGACCGAGGCTGCTATAGGCAATGGTCCAATTAATTCTATTTGCCGTTGTATTTCACGCATCACAGGTTTTGACATAGAAATAAAAGATTTTAAAGTTGCTTCGACATCAACGGGTATGGATGCTCTTGGACAGGTAAGCATAGTAGCTACTTATGAAGGCAGAACTTTTCATGGCATGGGATTGGCTACTGATATTATCCTATCTTCAGCAAGAGCCATGGTACATGTGGCAAATGAAGTGAGGCGCTCAAATCAGGTGGCAGAACATAAGCAGCAATCTCAGAGTGTCGACAAGTCGGCAGTTTGAGTAGGTTTATATCCTGTTACAAGTCAATATGTACTATTTACAAACTCAGGGCTTGATATGCGGTCTAAAGACTGTCACATTTAGAACTATCTTAATTAGGAGTTATGGTTAATGGGTTTATTTAAACGGCTTTCTTTCAGTATTTTTCTTATTAGTACCTTGGTTTCTGGCATTGCTGTTCAGGCAAAGGTTAACGTTGCCGAGCAACAAAAGCTATTAGAAGAACTTAATGCAGGCAAAATACCCCAATTTAGCCCAGATGAACATCATCCAATGGCTAGCCAGTACATAACCCATATTTTAGTCAATTATCATTACCGAAAACCCTTAATTGACAATACTTTTTCAGAACAGGTGTTTAATGCCTATTTAGAGCGTCTAGATGGAAACCACAGTTATTTCACTTTACGTGATGTGGCTGAATTTAAACGCTATGAACATCGCATTGATAACTATTTACGTTATGGCGATGTAACGCCTGCATATGAGATCTTTAACTTGTTTCTTAAGCGTTGGGTCGGTCGCTATCAATTTGCCATCGATAGACTTGATAAACCCTTTGATTTTACCCTTGATGAAAACTATAAATATGATCGTACCGATGAATCCTGGGCAATCGATGAAAAAGAATTAGATCGTGTCTGGAATAAACGCGTTAAAAATGATGTCTTGAATCTTAAACTATCGGGTAAAGAGTTAAACGAAGTTAAGGAACTTTTGACTAAGCGGTATAAAGCCAGTATGCGTAGAATGGCTCAATCTGATAGTCAGGATGTATTTTGGCATTTCATGAATGCAGTTTCGACCACCGTTGAACCGCACACTAATTATTTCTCACCACGTGTGGCTGAGAATTTTGAAATAGATATGAAGCTTTCTTTGGATGGTATTGGCGCAGTACTTTCCTCTGAGGATGTATACACCAAGGTGGTCTCTTTGGTCGCCAAGGGTCCAGCAGATAAAACCGGTGAAATTAAGCCTGATGATAAGATTATTGGCGTTGGCCAAGGTGAAGAACCTGTCGTGGATGTGATTGGATGGCGACTAGATGATGTAGTTGATATGATCCGAGGAAAATCGGGCTCAGTGGTTCGACTTGAGGTATTACCTAAAAATGCTGGGGCTGACGCAACAAGTAAAGTAATTACCATTACTAGAGCTACTGTACGTTTAGAAGAGCAATCGGCCAAAGCTGAAGTGATTGAACTTAAACGTGGTGCAGAGACGGTCAAGTTTGGTGTGATTGATATTCCAAAGTTCTACATTGATTTTGAAGCCATGTATAAGGGTGTTCCAGACTATAAAAGTACTACTCGAGATGTACAAAAGTTAATCCAGGATCTTAAAAAAGAAAAGGTCGATGGGATTATTGTTGATTTACGTAACAATGGCGGTGGTGCACTTATAGAAGCAACGCAGTTAACTGGCTTGTTTATTGATAAAGGACCAGTAGTACAAGAACGCAGTTATAAAAATGAAATTCAGGTACGAGCTGATACAGATCCTGCAACGGTATACTCAGGTCCATTGGCTGTTTTGGTTAATCGTTCTTCAGCTTCAGCTTCTGAAATATTCGCTGCTGCAATTCAAGATTATGGTCGTGGTATTGTGCTTGGGAGTCAAACCTACGGGAAGGGTACTGTGCAAGTTATTAAGAGCCTTGACCAACGCCGTACAGCAGAAGAAGCTGGCATGGGACAGATCAAGTTTACCTACTCTAAGTTTTACCGAATCAATGGTGAGAGCACACAACACAAAGGCGTTATACCAGATATTTCGTTCCCAAGTGCCTTCAATCTAGAAGATTATGGAGAGAGTGCTCAGAAGAATGCACTGCCTTGGGATGTCATTTCTGCAGTTGATTATATTCCCCTTGGAGATATAGAGCCGGTACTACCAAAACTATTAGAAGCTCATATAAATCGAGTTGCTACCGATAAAGAGTATATGGAACTTGTTGAAGACATCGATGAGTATCTAGAACGTAGCAAAAAAATACAGGTATCGCTTAATCTTCAGCAACGCAAAACATTGCGTGAAAAGCGTGAACAAAAGCTAATCGAACGCGAGAATCGAAGACTTACGGCCTTAGGTAAAGATAAAATTACCACGGTTGATGATATTGATGATGAGGCTGAGGCAGCCGATCCATTACTTGATGAGTCTGCCGAGATACTGAAGGACTATATTGAATTACTAGACGGTCAAAAAATAGCCTATGTTAAAGACACGAAAAAAGTCCAACACTAAGTCAGTAACTAGGTTACTGCTTGGACTTTTTTGTCTAAATTTCACACTCAGTTTTGCTTCTGAAGTAAGCGCTAGTCAAACAACTAGAGCGCCAGACTGGTCTTCATTGGTTCGAATCTCACTGACCAACCCAGAAGACGGGATACAATCAAGCTGTACTGGTATATTAGTAACGCCTTCAAGGGTGGCTACAGCAGCGAGTTGTTTGATGTCTGAAGAGCGCGCAAAACAAGGTGCTCAAGCGACTGTATGTTTAGCGTCAAAAACTGGAACCTGTCTAAACTCAAAATCGATTAAGACCAACCAACATTATCTTGGTGTTGCTGCAGTAAATAATAGTTACAATCTTGCCTATATTGATTTACAGCGCTCATTTGATTTAAAAAAGCATAACATCACTGCACTAAAACCAATCAAGCCTAAAGATTTTCAAATTTTAGCTGAAAGTTCATTTAAAGATAAATCAATCTGGCTGGCAAACTACCGTGATGTCGCTTCATCATCAACAAGACAAAGGCTGAAACCAGTATCTGGACTTGAATACAACTATATTGATAAGAGATTCTTGTTAGAAACCGCAGAAGTTCAATTAACGACTGGTTATGAAGGAACTGTAATTTTACTGCATTCGGGCAATGGCTTTAAGTTTCTTGGTTTTGTTTCAAATGCACTGCCGGATCAGGTAATAAAATATTACCCAGAAGTAAATCCCTGTGATGAAGATCCTATTCTTGTTCGTTATCCCAAATCACTGTCTAGGAGCAAAATACAGATAACATCATATTCTGTAGCAGCATGCGGTATGAACGGTTTTCAGGCATCTAAAAGTTTTTCTGAGCTACGATGTAAACGAATGCTCGGGGCTTTATCTGCACAGCGAATGCTGCTGCAAGAAAATAATGCCATAGTGCTCAGACAGACCGCTGAAAAGCTACTGGCATCAGACGCAGACGAGTCACTCACTGATATCTATAAATATTTGCACCAGGCGCAAGAAAAAGGGGATATCAAGGCAAAGGAGATACTTGCAGAGTTATTGTTTAAGGGGGATGTTTTCCCTAAAGATCGAGAAACGGCACAACATCTTATTGTTAAGGATAGCAAACCAATATCAGCCTATGCTCATCTATTATTAGCTAGACAGCTATTGTTTGGTTATAACGATGAGGATTTTCGTTCATTAAATTCACAGTTAGATGCCCAGTTATACGAGCATTTAGAGGTTGCTGCAAAGGCAGGCTATGACGATGCTCAGTACTATTTAGGTCGTCTTTATCAATTTGGAACAGGCGTTAAAAAGAATAGCAAGTCAGCTTATAACTGGTATGCAATGGCGGCGATGCAAGGCAATCACAAAGCGCAATTTCAGTTAGGTACTATGTGGGTCGATGGAAGGGGCGTGCGCTCATATCCTCATGTTGGCCATTATTGGATAAGACAAGCCGCTGCCCGAGGCTATGAGCGCGCACAAAATTATCTAGCTATGTACAAAGGACAAAATAGTATAGATACTGCACTTAATGATTATGAATTAGAGTACAACAATTAATGATGCATTGGATTGATATAGCAATAATAGTGGTTCTGGGTCTTACCATTTTAGTGGGCTTATGGCGTGGGTTCATCCATGAAATATTGTCAATAATTGCTTGGATAGCTGCATTTTTAGCCGCACGAATATTTTCACCAGATTTTGCCCAATGGCTTGCCGCCTATGTAGAAACTCAAGCAGTCATTATGCTCTTGGCCTGGCTTATCCCATTTTTACTTGCCTTTATCACAGTTAATCTTGTACGAGTCGTTTTGAAAAGTATGGTTAACATGGTTGGCTTAAAACCTGTTGATAGGCTATTCGGTGCAGTATTTGGAGCGGCAAAAGGTGTACTATTGATTACTGCTATAGTATTGGTTGCTCAGTTAGCCGTGTCTAAATCTGGCTCTGCATTTAAATCTGAATCAAAGATGTTACCTTATTTCCAAGAAGCTGCATTGTGGTTTCTAGAAACTCTAGATCAACAATCTAACCTCAAAATGCCAGACTTATTTAGTAATATCGATAAGTTAGATAAGCTTGCATCAGAGGCTGCGATGAGCCTAGGTTTAGACCGTGATGAGTTGTTGCAGTTGCAGAGCAAACTCAATATCAGCAGCACCGAATTAAGCGCTATGCTCGAGGATCCGAAACAGTTAGAAGCCATTCGTAAATTAATACAGGAATCTGACTTTCTTAAGGCGGCAAATAAAAATTAGTATTTTAGCTCAAAGAAGTTTGCTAGATTCTATTCTTTGCTTATAATTAGGCAAATACATATCTAAATAACAAAGGATTTTGTTCTGGCTACTATAGATGTAAGATTCATAAATGCTTTTTTGGTGTCATTGGAAAACGTACTGTCGACTATGGCGCAGATCAAAGCAAAGCATAAAGCGCCGACACTTAAACCGGATGATTTAGCCCGTGGTGACGTCACAGGCATCATTGGTATGGTTGGTAATAAGTTAATAGGCTCGCTTTCAATAACCTTCTCAAAACCTGCCATCTTAGAAATTACCAAACGGATGCTGGGTGAAGAAGTACCTGACATTAATGATACTGTTACCGACTTGGTTGGAGAAATCACCAATATGGTCACTGGCGGAGCTAAAAAATTACTCGCAGAAGCAGGCCATGATTTCAACATGGCAACACCAACAGTAGTTACTGGTGTAGAACATGAGATATGTCATAAAGCACAAAACCAAGTCATACAAATTCCATTTGAATCGAGTCATGGTCCTTTCTATGTGGAAATAAGCTTCGAGGATATTAAATAATTACTGGATAATCCTTAGAATTGTGATAATTCTCACAATATCTGCTCCAATGTTAGCTTAAACTGACTATGACCGTTGGAGAGACTGACATGCTTAAGCATCTAATTAACAATTTTAAACCATATTTCACTAATACCACAGAGGTGTTAGAGGTCCGTCAGCGTCTGCAATCTTTATTTTTTAAGCTAAAAAGTCACAAAAAAGACTTCTTGGAAGACGATAAAATTGGTTTTAAAATGTTTGATGAGTCACGAGATCTTCATGATCCACAAGGTCATATTACATTTTATCTAGGTAACTACGTTTTATTGTACGAATTAAACGATACTCAAAGCATTCAGTTTTATAAGCGTGGCAAGATTGATTCGTTGCAGTTTGCAGAGCTTTTGGCTATTTCCTTTGATAATCATTTGGAATATGTTTCAGATCCATTATTTGTTAAAGCAGATTTTTACCAGCTTGAAATTTTAATTAATCATGTGATTAAATCGAAACAGCAAAGAAATCAACTTAAAACCTTTCCAATTCATTAGAACCTATACTCCTCAATCGTAATTTTAAGTATACTATTTGCTCTAATCTTTAGAGTATTTGTCGCTTAATATGAATGAAAATATGTTGGGTAAAGATAGCCCATACAGTCCAACCTATAAACCTGAAATGCTATTCGCTGTGGCTCGTGAAACGAATCGAGCTCAATTAGGTATCGATACTGAGGCAATGCAGGGCGTTGATATTTGGAATATGTGGGAAGCCTCTTGGTTAGATACTAAGGGAAAGCCTCAGGTAGGTTGTATAGAGTTAATATATTCAGCTTCAAGTCCTTTTCTTGTCGAATCAAAATCACTTAAACTATATTTTAATTCACTGAATCAAACGGCTTTTAATGCTCGGGATGACTTTCTGCAACTGATCGTAAAAGACTTATCTGCTCTTGTTGGCGCACCAGTCTCTGCTCGCTTTATTGAGCAAATGAATGAGAGCCAAGACTGGCAAAATAATTACCAATGTATCGATGATTGTGAAATAGAAATTAACCATTATGAGCCAATACCGCAAATACTCGCTGATGCAACAGAGACTAATAGCCGGGAACTATCAGAGCGGCTTTGTAGTCACTTATTTAAGACTAATTGCATGGTGACAGGGCAGCCGGATTGGGCGACTGTATTCATAGATTATCAAGGATCGAAAATTAATCGTG
>Ga0316203_1001814_pt1 | contig 13135 bp, 15 predicted proteins | sample 6monrhotite_MG_FD_204940 | JGI IMG/M metagenome (GOLD analysis project Ga0316203, IMG submission 204940) | Microbial mat bacterial communities from mineral coupon in-situ incubated in ocean water Damariscotta River, Maine, United States -... | ecosystem: Environmental > Aquatic > Marine >... | reverse complement strand
CGTGTGTTGACCTCCGATCTTTCTATCGGAGGCTTTTTTATGAAAACCAAGATCAATCAACGACGCGCCCGTGCACTGACCTTCATGCTTTCGCTTGGGATGCTTGCGGGGGTGCTGATCTGGGCGAAGCTTCGGCTTGTCACGGACATCCCTCGGAGTGCTCTTGCTGAGCCTCGAGAGGTTGAGCGTCCTAGGGCAGAGCCAGGGGATTCTGAGGTGCATATAGAAATAGAACCGGTCGATTCTATCGAGAGTTTCGATGAAATCGACGAACGAGCCATTGAAGAAGAGGACTGATGGTTTGGATGGTTATCAGACTCGCCCTGTGAAGATGGGTGGGTGATTCCTCCGCAAAGTTGGGGGGATGCGCAAAGTCGGTGACCTTTTCCGCCGATTCTTTAGCAGAAATCAAGCCGGTGCGTGCAGTTTGCGGGCCGGCAGTCAGAGCGAGCAACTTCCGCGAGGATTCACTGATGAACTACATCGTCAATACAACTCTCAACTCCATCTGTCGTGCGAAGAAGAGCACGATTACACCGGCTCTTGTGCTTGCACTGTGCGCTGGGATTGCCACACCTGTGATTGCACAGGATGGCGGGGAAGATCCGGGTGCGTTTGGTTTGCTCCAGGCGTTTGCGCAGGCGGGGGGGTCTGAGGTTGAGGAGATCGATGACTCGCAGGATGAGACTGAAGTTGAATCTGATGACGAGATGGAAGATGAGGAGATCGCTGATCTTGCTGGGGAGATTGAGGTCTCCGAGTATGATCTTGTTGATCTTCATGTGAACAACGAGGATCTTGGAAATATCCTACAGCTTCTTTCGATTCAGTCGCAGCGGAACATTATCAGTTCAAACACTGTCCAGGCGACGGTTACTGCTGATCTCTACGGGGTGACCTTCTACGAGGCTCTGGATTCGATTCTCAATGTCAATGGGTTTGGGTACATTGAGAAGGGGAACTTTATTTATGTGTATACCCGCGAAGAGCTCGAGGAGTTTGAGCGGGCGACCCGGCGTCCGGTTTCACGGATTCTGCATCTTGATTACCTGAACTCTGCTGATGCTGCGGAGTTTGCCAAGGAGTTGTTGTCTGATTCGGGTTCGATCTCGACGCATGCGGCGACCGAGGCTTTTAGTATTTCCGATGGTGCTCCGACCGGTGCTGATACCTATGCGTCGTCGGCTTCGATCGTGATCCATGATTACGAGGAGCATGTCGAGGAGATCATGGTGCTGCTGCAGGAGCTTGACACCAAGCCAGCTCAGATCTTGGTTGAGGCGACGATTCTTCAGACGGCTCTCAATGAGGCCAACGCGTTTGGTGTTGACTTTGCTCTGATCAAGAACCTGAACTTCACGGACTTTGTTGGTACGGGTGGGCCTTTGAGCGTAATTGATGGGCTGATCAGCGGTGCTGGGCAGCTTGTTGACGGTACGGATGTCAATGTGCCCAATGGCACGACTTCGGATGCTGGTGGTGTTACATCGTCGGTCGGGAATACCGCTGGTCCTGCGACACTCAAGGCGGGGCTTGTCAATGGTGATGTTGCGATGTTCCTCCGGGTGCTTGATGAAGTGACCGATGTGACGATCGTTTCGAATCCGAAGATCCTTACGCTGAACCGCCAGCCGGCACGCGTGCTGGTTGGTACCCGGGTTGGGTATCTCAATACGGTGAGTACCGAGACCGCGACGACTCAGACCGTTGAGTTCCTTGAGGTTGGTACCGAGCTTGCCGTGCGGCCGTTTGTTTCTAAGAATGGTTTGATCCGTCTTGAGCTCCGCCCGCAGGTTTCGAGCTTTACTTTGCGTCAGATCACCGATGGTGGCGGGGCAACGATTACGATTCCGGACGAAGATACTACCGAGATGACGACCAATGTCATGGTCCGTGATGGGCAGACGGTTGTGCTTGGTGGGTTGTTTACTGAGACTACAACCGCGTCGCGCCGTCAGGTGCCGCTGCTTGGCAATATCCCGATGATCGGGCAGGCGTTCCGTGGCAATGATGATTCGACCCGGCGCAGCGAGATTATATTCTTGATTACGCCTTCGATCGTGAACGATACCATTCTTACTGAGACTGGTGATCGTGGCAATGACTTTGTTGAGCACGCTCGTTATGGTGCTCGCAAGGGATTGCTCCCTTGGTCGCGTGAGCGTCGTGTTGGTCAGATTCTGATCGATGCGCGTCGTCTTGCTGATGAGGGCCAGACCGAGAAGGCACTGGCCAAGATCGATCAGGCGTTGCGTCTGCAGCCCAACTCACCAGATGCTCGTGCGATGCGTACCGAGATGACCGGCGAGATGCGTGTTGCTCCTACGCGGGCGATGATGCAGAGCGTGCTCCATGGCGAGTTGCTTGAAGCTGGGAACGGATCGGTTCAGGTTGATCCTGAGTTTACTCCTGTGGTAGATGTGAACCCGCTTGACGGGATCGCCTGGCCAGAGCCAGAGGGTATTGAATCGAGCGGAGAAGAGATCGAGACCGAGCAGGTCGCGGAGGTGTTTGAGCCTGTCTCTGACGCGTCGGAGGATGCCGTTGAGTTCCGGCCTGAATCTGAGCAGGGGTTTGAGTCTGACTTGGTGAACGCAGAGGTTGCCGAGTTTGATGCCGAGCCTGAGTTCGTTGCAGACCCTGAGTTTGTTTCTGAGGCTGGGCTTGATTCTGAGCCTGAGATCGCTTCGGTGGATGAGTTTGATGCCGAGCCTGAGTTTGCGATTGAGGAGACTGGCGAGGGGTCATTTGAGGCCGTTGAAACCGACGAGCTTGAACTCGCAGAGTTTGAAGAGGCTCAGTTTGATTATGCGGAGACTGGATCGACAGAGTTTGCCTTTGATGCTGCTGACTTTGAGAAGGAGATCTGGGTGAGTGAGGGGTCTGAGCACTGGTTTGATCCGTACTCGTTTGACCCTTCGCCGTTTATCAACGATTTCTCGATGGCTGACCCGCAGTTCGTTTCGAACGATGAGAGTTGCGATTGGGAAGAGTTTGGGTATGAAGAAGTCGCTCCGGGCGTTGCTATCGAGCAGGAGTTCGCTTCGATCTTTGGGCAGCTGATAATTTCGCTTCCCGGCGGCGGTGCCCTTCAGTTAGATTGGCCTTTGAGTGCTACGGATTGGACCAGTGCCAATGCTGTGGATAGCGAGGGCGAAGATCTTGATAGCGGTTCGGAGACGACCATTACGGAAGTCGACACCAGCGACTTTGAATAAACCATCTGTTCACTTTCCATTAACGGGTGCGTTTATCCCCTGGAGTCAGTAGAAAATGAAACCTCTCTCTCGTTTAACACTCGTTGCCTCGATGGCATGGATGATCCCCGCTCTGACCGGCTGCGCTGGTGGGCACGGGAAGTACACTCAGGAGCACATCTCGCTTGCGAAAGAAAAGATGAGCTTTATGAAGTCTGCGACTGAATGGGATCTGGCTCGACAGGCGTTCCTTTCGGGTGATCTTGAAAAGGCGTTGACGAAGGTTGATGGCTCGATCGCGATCAACGATACGGTTGTCAAGAGCCATGTGCTCCGCGGGCGGATTCTGATCGAGATGGGTGATCTTGGAAATGCGATCCGGAGTTTGCAAACGGCTGAGACGCTGAGCCCTGAGGATTCGGATACACACTACTATCTTGGTGTAGTCTTTGAGCGGCTTAACCGCCCTTCAGAGGCGCTCACGCACTTTGAGAACGCGTGCGAGTTTGACGATTACAACCCGGGGTATGCGGTTGCTGCTGCGGAGATGATGATCGATCTTGATCGCACTCAGGAAGCGAAGCGGTATCTTGATTTGCTCCCGATGTCGGTCAACAACGCTGGTGTTCAGCAGACGCTGGGGCATATCGCGTTGATCCATAAGGACCCGACGCAGGCGGAGCTTCACTTCCGGGATGCCCGGCTGCTAGCTCCGGATGACACCGGGATTCTTGAGCAGCTTATACACACACAGATGATCAACGGTCACTTTGCTGATGCCGAGCGGAATATCGCGGCGTTGATTCAGAACTTTGAGCATAAGGACCGTCGTGATCTCAAGCTGCTCCACGCGAAGGCATTGATGGGGACGCAGCGTCCTGTCGAGGCGCGTTCGATCTATCAGGACCTGCTTTCGCAGTCCAATGGCAAGAGTGATATTGATGCATGGATCGGGCTCGGGAATACCTCGTACGCGATTAATGATGACCGGACGGCCCGGCGTGCAGCGGCTCGGATCGTGGCGATGCACCCGAACTCCCATGAGGGGTATGTGCTCTGGGCGATGGTTCACCGACGCGGCGGGGACATTGGTAAGGCGTTGACTTCGATTAATGACGCGATCGATCGGAACAATACCGATCCTGATCTCTTCGCTTTCCGTGCGGTGGTTCAGCGGGATCTTGGGCAGTACAGCAAAGCGTTATCGAGTGCGACGCGTGCTTCTTCGCTTGATCCCTCGAACGAGTACTTTGCTCAGTTTGTCAAGAACCTCAAGTCGCAGGCTGTTGCGAGTGTGCCGACCGAATGATCATTTGTGATCGGGGTTAGTGGACCCTGAGATCGCAGAGGACGGGCTCGACTTTAACCCGGCCGTTCCATCTTGAGAGCTTCGGCTCGATGACCAGATCAACTACCGAGCCCGGGCCGATGTCCCGGGCTCTTTGCCACCAGCTCCATCCGATGACGCGGATGATCTGGCGGCCGTTGTTGGCGTCGCCAACTCTGAGTGACAGGTGGGTGCCTGTTTTGCCGAAGGGTTCGGGGTGGCCGTTGAGTTTGGCGCCCTGGATGAGGACACGGATGCGGGGGTTGCCTGCGCCGAAGGGTGCGAGTTGTTCGAGGGTGGTCAGGGTGCGCTCGTCGAGTTCGTCAATTCGGGCGACGGCATCGATTTTGAGTGTGTGGATGAGGTCGTCTTCGCCGAGATTCTTGTTCGCGTAGCTGGTCATGGATTGGACGAACTGATCGAAGTCTGATTCGTTGCATGACATGCCGGCGGCCATGTCGTGGCCTCCGAAGGTGTTGAGGTGGTCGGAGCAGCTTTCGAGTGCGGCGTGGATGCTGAATCCTTCGATGGATCTTGCTGATCCTTTGCAGAGCCCGTCTTTGCGTTGCATGAGGATGGTGGGGCGTGCGAAACGGTCTACGAGGCGGGAGCAGACGATGCCTACGACGCCGGGGTGCCAGTCTTCGTGTGCGAGGACGATGGCTTTTCGGTCGGGGGCGGTCATTCCTGATTGCTCGGCCATCTCGAGTGCTTGTTTGAGGATTCGTTGTTCGGTAGCTCGGCGTTCGTCGTTGAGTTGGGTCAGTTGTTCTGCGAGGTCGGTGGCGCGTTGGCCTCGTGCTGAGGTCATGAGTTCGAGGGCGCCTTCGGCGTGGCCGAGGCGGCCGATGGCGTTGATTCTTGGTGCGAGGCGGAATCCCACGGCTTCGGCGTCTACTTGATCTGTGCCGAGTCCGGAGGCGTCGATGAGTGCTCTGAGGCCGACGATTGGGGTGGATTTGATTCTTGTGAGTCCGAACTTGGTGATGACTCGGTTCTCGTCGGTGAGGGGGACGACATCGGCGATGGAGCCGAGGGATGCGAGGGCGAGGAGGTCGACGAGGGTTGTACGGAGTGCGGGGGTGACTTTGTCGGAGTTACAGTGGAGGGTTGCGATCCGCCAGGCGAGTTTGTAGGCGACGCCAGCGCCGCAGAGTTCGCCGAAGGGGTATTTGGAATCTGGGCGTCGTGGGTGGACGACGGCGTAGGCGTCGGGCATGTCGGCGATGTTTGAGGGTGGGTTGTGGTGATCGGTGATGATGAGGTCTACGCCGAGTTCTTTGGCGGTTTGTGCGGGTGCGGTGGCGGTGATGCCGCAATCGACTGTGACGATGACTTTGGCGCCTTGGTCGGCGAGTGTTTTGATGGCGGCTTCGTTGAGGCCGTAGCCTTCGTCGATTCGGTGGGGGATGTAGGTGGAGACTTTGGTGTCGGGTGCGATGACCCCGAGCATGTGGACGAGGATTGCGGAGGCGGTGATGCCATCGACATCGTAATCGCCGAAGATGGTGATTGGTTCGCTGTTCTCGATCGCGTCTAAGAGTCTTTGGGCGGCTTTATCGAGGTCAGGGATGAGGGAGGGGTCGTGGAGTCCTCCGAGTGATGGTTTAAGGAAGTCGTTGCGGTCATCTGTGTTGGTGAGACCACGGGCTGAGAGTACGCGATGGACGAAGGTTTGGGATGGATCGGGGGTGACCCTTGAGCGGTCCCAGACGCGGGTGAGGCCTCGGTCTGATTGCTGGAGTTGGGTCGTCATGGGGGGCTCCGGGGATGCAGCATGTAGGATACACTATCGGTATGGTTAAACTTACTAAAATCTACACCAGAACGGGTGATTCGGGCACTACGGGGCTCGGATCTGGTCAACGCGTGGCGAAATCGCATCCGAGGGTTGGATCGTATGGGGGGGTCGATGAGACCAACGCGGTCCTTGGGGTGGCGATTGGGCACGCGGAGCGTGGGTCGGCGATGGCGGTGCTGCTGGGTTCCATCCAGCATGATCTGTTTGATCTCGGGGCGGATTTGTGCACACCGATCAAGGCGGATGAGGATCCGGCCATGGTGCTTCGGATTACCCAATCACAAATCGATCGGTTGGAGGAGGCGATTGATCAGTGGAATAAAGATCTTGAATCGCTGACGAGCTTTGTTTTGCCGGGGGGGACGATGCTTGCGAGTCAGCTTCATGTTGCTCGGACGGTGTGCCGGCGTGCGGAGCGGGAGGTGTCGGCGCTTATCGAGATTGAGCCTGAGGAGACTTCTCGGTTGACGATGATGTATCTGAACCGGCTCAGTGATTTGCTGTTTGTGCTTGGGCGGGCGGCCAATAGCGGGGGAATGGGGGGATTGGGTGATGTGCTCTGGGTTCCGGGAGCGAATAGAGACTCTGGTGGTTGAGCTTTGAAGTGTTCTCAGATTGCGGATGTGTTATGGGCATCCTGACGAGAAGGCGTTGAGGAACTCTGAGACATCAAAGAAGTTGAACTGGCCGTCGCTATTGAAATCTGCGGCTGCGTCTCCGGCTGCGAATGCGTTTAGAAACTCGCTGACATCAAAGAAGTTGAGGCTGCCGTCATCGTTCATGTCTGCCTGGCACTCTGGAGTATTGAAGGCGACGGTGACGGTGATGAAGCTTTTGTTGGGGTTGATTGTGCCGATCACGATTTCATCGGCGCTGATTCCGTCGTATGTTGACGCGGTGTAGAAGGTGGGGGATGACCATTTGCCGCCGATGAGTTCTTCGATAGGGCGTGAGAGGGTGAAGGTTCCTGTGCCTGACCAGCCTTCTGATGCGCCGGTGGTGATGACATTGAGGAACTGGTTGCCTTCGGTGTTTGGGTCGATGTCCACGGGGACAATGACTTCACTCTCAAAGAATGCCGCGGAGCTGATGCGGGGATCCTTTGGGCCGGTTTCGAAGACATCGAGGACGATTTCGATGCGTGCGTCGATGACGGTTTTGCCGTCGAAATCATTGGAGTGTGGGATGGCGCCGTTGTTGAAGAAGAACTTGGTTCCCACCTCGGGCAGGGGGATCTGGAAGCTCCGGTTCTGACCAAACCCGGCGAGGGCTGGGGCGGTAAGGGCTGATGCGAGGATGATCGCGGCATTGAGGGAGCGGGTGTTCTTTGAGGTTGGTTTATTCATATGTGGGTTTCATCTTTGTCTATTTGGAAGTTTGAGGGATTTGGTCTGTGGAGCCAAACTGTGCAGCGAGCGTACCTTGGCGGTGTTTCTCATACAAGATTATTCGATACAAAGTCACGGAAAAAAGTTTTTATAGAGCCCTTGTGGGAATCAGGCTGTTTCGGATTTCAGTTTCTGTGAGGTAGGTTGATTTCAGATTGGTGCGGGCGTGTGCATAGACTCAATCAGTGCTTACACCGAACTTTAGATTCTTGAAAGCGGCCTTCCTCACGAAAAGTGCTGATTTGCTGGTGGGGATCCCGCATTCGACGATCCGGCGGAACGCGGTTCATTTTTTGACGATGAGCATGCTGTTGGGGGCTGTGCTGATCGGGGTGCGGTCGATGCAGCTGATGAGTGTGGAGCCTGTATCTGGATCTCGGCGTGTGATTACGCTTCCGGGGGCGATCGGGCTTGAGTTTGGGTGGCTTCTGATATATCTCGGGGGTATGGGGGTGATTCTGTTTTTGAAGCCGAGCGGGAAGTGGTGTGTGCAGCTGACGCTGTTTGTTGCGTTGTTTGAGGGGTTTGCGGTGATGCTTCGGTGGAGCTTGGGGCTTGATCCTGGGCCTGGTGGGAACACGCTTGCGGGTATTCTGATTGTGTTTACGCTTGGGGCTTCGTTGCTGCCTTGGTCGCCTCGTCAGACGCTTGGATTGTCTGCGATCTGGGTGATTGGATCGACAGCGACGCTGCTTGCGGTGACGCCTGGGTATGAGGTGGCGTTCGGGGCGACGATCTTTGGGTTTGCGTCGGTCGCGGTGCCCGGGATTATGGTGTCGTTCTTCCGGACGACGCGGATCCGGGACCGGTTTGAGATTGATTATTTTCAGACGCGGTACGAGCGGATCAGTCAGGAGCTCTCTGCGGCCAAGAGTATTCATGAGCGGGCGTTCCCCCAGCCTCGGACGACCGGGGCTGTTCGGTTTGCGTATTCGTACCGTCCGATGAGTCAGATCGGGGGGGACTACCTGTTTGCTTCGTGTAGGAATGACGAGCCTGATTCGCCGATTTTGATTGCGTTGCTCGATGTTTCTGGGCACGGGATTCCTGCGGCGCTGACGGCGAACCGTTTGCAGGGGGAGCTGATGCAGCTTGTTGGCGAAGATCCGTTGATTGAGCCTGATGAGTTGATCGCGGCGTTAGACCGATATATTTGTTTGACGAGTCCAGATGATCCGGTGCTGGTGACTGGGATCGCGTTGCGGGTTGATCCTGCGATGAATGAGCTTCGGATCGTCAATGCGGGGCATCCGGGGGCGCTGCTTCGGGATACTTCTGGGAGTTTAACAGAGATTGATGCGACGGGACCTCTGATGGGTATCGATCCTACGGCGTCTATTGAGTGGGGGATGGAGCGGTTTGCGTTTCATCCTGGGGATGCGTTAGTCGCGTTTACGGATGGGATTACAGAAGCTACGGATGATCACGAGAGGATGTTCGGGATCGAGGGAATCCGGGGAGTGATTGAGTCTGGGTGGATCGAGCCTGGGCAGCGGTGGCCAGAATTGGTGCGCCGATCTGTGGATCGCTATTGCGAAGGTGTGGTCAATGATGATATGCTGATAGTGGATGTGTACCGTCCGCAGGGTGTGTGATAGGTTGGAAGGAAGTTGAGTGTCTAAGTCTGGATCTATTGAGACTACCGAGTTCCGGCGATCGTTTCATATTGAGACGAGCCAGTTGTTGCGTCGTCGGTTGATCTGGTTTATTGCGATTTGGGGTGGGATTCTCACGATCTCGTTTGTGTATGCGATTGTGATGATGTTTCGGAACTCTCAGATCACCTCGCTGCTCAACAACGGGACCGACAAGGCATTGTTTTTGGTGACCTACGGCGTCTGGATTGCTGTGTATGCAGCGGTTCTGGTGGCGGTGATCGAGAAGCGGGTGAGTGATCAGCGTGTGGTTCGGCTCTCGATCGGGCTAATTATCCTCAACGGGCTCGTCGCGGTGGGGTTGCGTGTGCTTGAGCCATCGCTTGTGTCCGGGGGTATGTGGGTGTTTGTTCTATCGCACTTTGTGGCTTGCTGCGTTTTTCCTTGGACTGTTCGTCAGGCGCTTGCGCCGGTGGGGATCGTGGTGGGGGTGAGTGCTGTGAGTCACTTTGCGTTTGAGGGTGATTCGGTGGGGGCGGCGGTTGGGTTTGGGATTGGGACACTCATATTGAACATCCCTGGGGTGCTCATATCCGGATACAAGCACAGTCAGCGGATTCAGAAGTCGACCAATAAGTTTTTAAATCAGCGGTACGGGATGCTTCGGCAGGAGCTTGCGTATGCGAGGCAGATCCACGAGGCGTTGTTCCCGCCACCCAAGACCACGGGGCAGGTTCAGTTTGTGTATCGGTATGAGCCGATGCGTCAGATCGGTGGGGACTATTTGTTTGCTCGGTATTCCAATACGGATGCTGAGGGGAACGAGACCTTATCCGTTGCTGTGATTGATGTGACGGGGCACGGGATTCCTGCGGCGCTGACAGTAAATCGACTGCACGGCGAGATTGATCTGCGGTTTGCGGAGCAGCCTGATATTTCTCCTGGGGAGTTGCTGAGTCATCTGAATCGGTATATCCACCTGACACTCTCGAAGCATTCGATCTTTGCGACTGGTGTGTGCATACGGGTTGATTCTTCGAGGAATGTGCTTGAGTATGCGTCTGGTGGGCATCCGCCGTCGTTTCTGAGGGGGGTTGATGGGACTATTCAGGATCTTGAATCAACGACCTTTGTTTTGGGTGCATGCCCTGATAAGGACTTTGATCATGGGCAGACCGAGGTTGAGTTTGGGCCTGGGGACACGCTGATTGCGTACACCGATGGCGCGATCGAGGCGAGGGGGACCGATGGCAAGATGCTTCACATTGATGGGCTTCGACGGATTCTTGCTTCGTCGCATCCGTTGGGTGTTGATGAGACCCCGCATACGCAGGGGCTTTGGTCTGAGCGGATTCTGCGTGAGGTGGCGTTCCATCGGGGGGGGATCCCGCCGGATGACGATACTTTGGCAATTGAGATCTTCCGCCCGGTCAATGTGACGACTTGCACGGTATCTGATGGAAGCGATGATGAGGCGTCCCCGGTTGAGGGTGTCGAGATGAACGAGTTGTCATAGAGGACTGTTGTGGTTTAGTCTTTGACGCCTTGGACGCGGTTGAAATCTGTGTATTTGATCAGTGTTTGGGCGAGATCGACATTGTTGATATTGGCGAGGGTGGCGAGCCAGGCGAGGACATCTGCGAACTCTTCTTCGAGATTTTCGCGTTCTTCGGTGGTCGGGGGTTTGTCTTTGCGGTTGTTGTTGGCGAGGGCGGTGGCGAGTTCTCCGAACTCTTCGGTGAGGTAGAGGAATGTCCCGGCGGTGCCTCGGGCGTTGTCTGAGGCGAAATAGCGTGATCTGATGAGTTCTTGGAACTCAGAAACGGTGATTCCGGTGGGGTCGATGTCGGAATTGGGTGAATTCGGGGTATTGGAGGGTGCCATGGGGCGATGGTAGGGGTGGAATTCTTACTTGGTGTGGGCTTTGGGGGGTGCTTTGGGTGGTTGGGTGGCTACACTACAGACCCGACTTTGATCGTCGGCAGGCGCGGTGTCTGCTTTGGATTGGTGTCGGGGGAGACCCTTTCCGTCAGGATTTAGCTCTATGCCGACCATTAATCAGCTCGTTCGCAAGCCACGCAAGACTCCGAAGATGAAGTCCAAGACCCGTGATATGGACAACAGTCCACAGCGGCGTGGTGTGTGTCTGACCGTCAAGACAACGACTCCTAAGAAGCCGAACTCTGCGTTGCGGAAGATCGCTCGTGTGCGTTTGTCTAACGGCAAAGAAGTGACTGCATACATTGGTGGCGAAGGCCACAACCTTCAAGAGCACTCCATCGTCCTCGTTCGCGGCGGGCGCGTGCGTGACCTTCCCGGTGTTCGTTACCACATCGTCCGTGGTGCACTCGATACCCTTGGTGTCGATGATCGCAAGCAGGGACGCTCGAAGTACGGCGCTAAGAAGGGCAAATAAACAGAATAACCGTGCTCCGTCGTTGTGATGGGGCAGGCAAGTAATCCCGGGCATTCTCAGCGCCGGGGTGAACACAGTTCTGGCTCTTTTTCAAAGAGCTGAACAGATGAGCCACAAGGAGATGACCATGGCAGGTCGTATTACCAACTCAGAAGCACAACTCCGTCCGGATCCCAAGTTCAACGACAAGGTTCTGGCTAAGTTCACCAACTGCATCATGTTCTCGGGTCGCAAGACCGCAGCATTGCGTGTCATGTATGACGCGATCGATGTGATGGATGATCGCCTCAAGCAGTACCCCGACGCGGTCGAGGGTTGCGAGACTGGCGTTCAGGTTTTCCGTCGTGCTGTAGAGAATGTGAAGCCATATGTTGAAGTCCGCTCCAAGCGTATTGGTGGTGCAAACTACCAGGTACCGATGCAGGTCAAGCCGGGTCGTCAGCAGTCGCTCTCGTTCCGCTGGATCATCGCTGCGGCTCGCTCCGAGAAGGGGCGTCCGATGCACGAGAAGCTCGCAGACGAGCTCTGGGCAGCATCACGCGGCGAGGGCAAGGCGATGACTACGCGGGATCAGGTCCACCGCATGGCTGAAGCGAACAAGGCGTTTGCTCACTTCGCTCGCTAATAGACCAGATAATCGAAATCATAAGAACCCGGAGCGTTTGCTTCGGGTTTTTTTGTGGTTGGATCGAACTGCGGACTGATGATTCCGATACAGGGGTATGCGTTTGAGCCGGCGGGTTATTTTGGGCTGTGTAGCGATCTGGTTGATCGGGGCCGGGGCTGGCTCTTGGGTGACAATCCAGTCGTGGGCGGTGGGGGCAGATGGGGCGGTGCGGCTGCTGGGAAACTTTGCATGGATTGTGTCGCTGCCTGGATGGGCGACGGCGTATGTGATTCATTTGGTTGGATTCGGGGACGGGAAATCCGATCCGGGTTCGATTGTGCTTGCCAATGTTTTTGGGTGGGGGTATCTGGTTTTGGGGGGGTTTGTGCTTTGGAGGGTGCGTGGATGGTTTTGGGGGATGCGTTGGGGAGTTGTTGAAGATGAAGAGCCGGTGAATACGAGCCGGCGTGCGTTTATGGCCAACTCGACCTTTGGGGGAGTTGCGGTTGCTGCTGCGGGGGCGCCTGGGTATGCGACGCTTGTTGAGCCTTGGTCGATCAAGGTTCGGGAGTACACGATTCCGATTGAGGGGTTGCCGAGATCACTGGATGGGCTTCGGATCGTTCAGGTTTCGGACACGCATTTGGGCCCTTGGATTCCGGAGTCTTTTGTGGTGGAGGCGTACCGGAAGGCGTTGGAGCTTGGGCCTGATTTGATTGTGCTGACGGGGGATCATGTGCATGATGGGACGAGCGAGAACCAGCGGGCAGCCGAGTTGTGTCGGCCTCTAGTTGAGGGGTGTCC
>Ga0316203_1001812_pt1 | contig 13148 bp, 9 predicted proteins | sample 6monrhotite_MG_FD_204940 | JGI IMG/M metagenome (GOLD analysis project Ga0316203, IMG submission 204940) | Microbial mat bacterial communities from mineral coupon in-situ incubated in ocean water Damariscotta River, Maine, United States -... | ecosystem: Environmental > Aquatic > Marine > Coastal... | reverse complement strand
CAATAATTGAAACTAAAAACGATTCTTATCGGTTTAAAGAAAGTCAAAAAAAGACTAAAAAATAAAACTAGGGGGTGGGTCAATTTTGCGTGCTAATGGTGGATCAATTTTAGTTGCTAATTGACACCGTAGAACATAATATTTCTAAGCTGCCTGTGCGGCAGTGAACGTAATGGAAACACGGGAGTGGCCGGACTCCGATTTCTAAGCTGCCTGTGCGGCAGTGAACATGAAATAGCTAAATGCTCGGAATCACTTCAATTTCTAAGCTGCCTGTGCGGCAGTGAACTAAAAGAAAGAAACCACCACCAACCATTTGACTTTCTAAGCTGCCTGTGCGGCAGTGAACGATATTATTAGTTGTCTAATAATTAAACCTATTTTCTAAGCTGCCTGTGCGGCAGTGAACCGGTGTTTTTACTGTTTTTTGTACCAAAATAATTTCTAAGCTGCCTGTGCGGCAGTGAACTAACAAAGCAATCAAAAAGACTGCGCTTCGCTTTTCTAAGCTGCCTGTGCGGCAGTGAACGTGATAAGGGGTTTATCAAATATGCTGTTGGTTTTCTAAGCTGCCTGTGCGGCAGTGAACACTATTGGTATGGAGGTGAAGATTGTGAGGATTTTCTAAGCTGCCTGTGCGGCAGTGAACAATTCAAATGGTCAAACTTATGTTGTCCACTTTTTTCTAAGCTGCCTGTGCGGCAGTGAACGTATTTTGTTTAAGTTTAAGTTTTGCCCAAAATTTCTAAGCTGCCTGTGCGGCAGTGAACATAAATTATTCAAAGCGGTTAACTGACTATCATTTCTAAGCTGCCTGTGCGGCAGTGAACTTAAAACAACGTCATGCGAACAATCCTTAACATTTCTAAGCTGCCTGTGCGGCAGTGAACCCAAACACGATTTAATTTAGATTCAAATTGATTTTCTAAGCTGCCTGTGCGGCAGTGAACTTTTGAATGTACTTTTGAAAACTTCCATTGTTTTTCTAAGCTGCCTGTGCGGCAGTGAACGATGTTGTTAACTCTCAAGGTGTTGATTTAACTTTCTAAGCTGCCTGTGCGGCAGTGAACGGAGTGCTCTTAATTAGTAGCTTACTTGCTCGTTTCTAAGCTGCCTGTGCGGCAGTGAACTCCATGTCACGCGTAATTATTTTGTCGGTGCTTTTCTAAGCTGCCTGTGCGGCAGTGAACTATTAGAATTTTTGTCTATGCACAGACATTATTTTCTAAGCTGCCTGTGCGGCAGTGAACATAACGAACAATATATTTACCGACAAACGGTCTTTCTAAGCTGCCTGTGCGGCAGTGAACATTATTGTCGTGATTTAATCGAGGTGGTTGACTTTCTAAGCTGCCTGTGCGGCAGTGAACGAGTTAAATTAAATTTAATAGACTCAGATGATTTTCTAAGCTGCCTGTGCGGCAGTGAACGTTACAAGGTTTTCTTGATTGTGCGCACTATTTTTCTAAGCTGCCTGTGCGGCAGTGAACATACATAGCCTAGATTGTGGTTGTAGGTTGGGTTTCTAAGCTGCCTGTGCGGCAGTGAACGGTTTTACATGATTAGAAGATAAGCCAGGGTTTTTCTAAGCTGCCTGTGCGGCAGTGAACCTAGGGTTAAAACTTGCGGCTAACTCGGTCATTTTCTAAGCTGCCTGTGCGGCAGTGAACCAAGATATCTCACATTTTTTGTACCTTATAAATTTCTAAGCTGCCTGTGCGGCAGTGAACCAAGAGACCTTGTGACTAATAAATAATTTCAATTTCTAAGCTGCCTGTGCGGCAGTGAACGTACAGCTACTGTTGGTGTCGCTGGTATTTTATTTCTAAGCTGCCTGTGCGGCAGTGAACATTTATTGATGAATCCATCAATCGTGGTGCAATTTCTAAGCTGCCTGTGCGGCAGTGAACACGCGCACCGTTTTCGTCTAATGCTTTTGAACTTTCTAAGCTGCCTGTGCGGCAGTGAACTTATAAGAATAAGTTTGAAAAGCATTAATACATTTCTAAGCTGCCTGTGCGGCAGTGAACATCGGTAGTAATTGCAGTTGTAGCAGCAGTTATTTCTAAGCTGCCTGTGCGGCAGTGAACTAGAAAGGGGCGTAGACTGAAAGCCGCAATCATTTCTAAGCTGCCTGTGCGGCAGTGAACCTACCGATGGTACTGCTGCTATATCTGCTATATTTCTAAGCTGCCTGTGCGGCAGTGAACGATCAGTACAAGTAGCAGTTTTGTCACCAACATTTCTAAGCTGCCTGTGCGGCAGTGAACATCCTTATCAAACTATTGACCGCCAAGACGTTTTTCTAAGCTGCCTGTGCGGCAGTGAACATGGTTTAGCTCCTAACGTTTTAGGTATGGTTTTTCTAAGCTGCCTGTGCGGCAGTGAACTTATATCTTTCGGTAATTTTAGTTACGATTGTTTTCTAAGCTGCCTGTGCGGCAGTGAACAATAGAATATCAGCAAAAAATTAAGTTACAACAATAACTAAAGCAATTTAAAGCGTTTTACCCTAAATTTTTAGCTTATTTGTAACCTATTAATATTTAATCAAATTATTAAAGAGCAATTTTTTTGGTTATTTTATTTAAATTAACGTCGATGCCTTTTAATGCAACGAACGATTAAACGCTGCTTTGGCAACGCTTTGTTTTTGATGCAAGATGATGAGAATTATTACATGATGATCTTGTAGCTTGTAAATCAGCCTAAATGATTTCGTGAATATTTCTAAACAATCTTTATCTGTTGAATTTAATTCAAGTGGTAAATGGCCTAATAGAGGTTGTGAAGCCAACAATTTAATTGCTTTTTCAATTTCAGAAAGCAGTTTACTTGCAAGTTTATCGTCTACACGCAAAATATAATGCTGGTAAATAGTTTCTAAATCTTTTTTAGCATTATCAGTTAACGTTATCGTATAGTTAGTCACTATAATCCTCGACGATTGCGTAACTCAGCTAATACTGTTTTCGCATCATGAACGTTACCTTGCTCAATATCTCTATCGCTTTGCGTGATCATTTTTAGCATAGCTAATGTTTCTTGAGTTTGTTCGTATTCAGCAACTGACTGAACCACCATAGCCGCTTCACCATTTTGGGTAATAATATAGGCCTCACCATCATCTTTTAGCTCCGCGGCAATTTTAGCAGCATTGGCTTTTAGATAACTGATGGGTTTTATATGCGTAGCTAATGACATAATGTTAATTCCTCATGCAACAAAGAACTAAATATAAACCAAATTTAGTTCGCTATAAACAAGTTATTTAAACCCACTAAAGAAAGTGGGTTTACACAGATGTTTTAAAACCAAGGTACAGAAGCTTGTTCCGATTCTTCTCTCCGACTTAAACCATAACAAGTAAAGACACCATTAATTTCAGTTTCTTTGTTTTCCATTTCGATAAAAAGTAAAAAACGATCCTTATCAGGTAAAATAGCAGTTGGTTTAGAAGACAAACTCATTAAATTAATAAAAGGTAAAGATTCTCTATCATTATAAGATTCACTTTTTTCTCTCAAAATAGCAGTTACTTCTTCAATATTGTCACCGTATTTTTCTGGTTTATGTTCCACCAAATATTCAGCCCTTCGCTCAATATCTTTAACAATACGATCATATGACTTAAATTGTTTACGTTTAAAACAAACATGTTTTATAACTTTAGCTTCATCTACTGTTTGAATAGATTTGCAATGAGTGTAATCCGTCAAACGATTTAATAATGTTTTTACATTTAATGCCTCTAACTGCATTTTCGTTTCTGCAAATAAACGCAGGACGCTACCTAATGGATACCCTTTAGTTTTATATTCAGGAAAAGATAAAGCAATATTTGATTTTTTAAGTCGCTCTTGCTTACCACTTCTGGTTTTCACTATTTCATCAGATAAAAATCCATTGTCGGCTAAACCAATATGAATTTGCTGGTAAACTTTGTGCCAGAGAAATCCTAAATTACAACCATCATCTGGCAACAATGTTATATCGAGATAATATTTCATAATTATTATCCTTATTTCTTCTCACTATCTAACTGAAACAAACCACCCCGTATCAGATTTGCTACAACAAATATTTTTTGCTCTTTAATGTCATCTCCTTTAATAACCCAGCGTTCAATAAGAGAATACAAATTGCTATTTTTATCTGACCGGTGAGCCTGTCCCCTCTGTGTAACTGATCCCCATGGTTCAATTGCAATTGGCGAAATGTTTTCATCTTCTGTATACCAAGTATCTATTGTTTTGATCGCATTACTAATTTTTACATCGTGAACGGCAGCTTGGTTACCTTTCTTGAATAGCTCTTTGCGCTTTTCACCGGCATTCATTTCTTGAGAAGGATAGACTTGTTGCATTTCCCCTAATTTCACAAACGCATCAATCTTAATCAGAACAAAATCATCATCGGAAACTAAACCTTGTTCAATAAAACCTTTAAGCAGATCCAGACCAATTTTTGCATTTCCATTTTCCGGCTCATCAAAATTGTTGAGTGAAAAATCATAAGCATTAAAAATAGTGCTTTTATTTTTTATTAGGTTGTCCACAGTATTACGTTCTTTCGAGTTTATGTTGACCTGAATCTCAATTTCATCCGCACCTACTCGATTTCGCCATAAAAAACGCCCATTCGCGATATTGTAGGCAAACCGATATGCAAGCTCTCCCATATTATTGAAATCACCTAACTTTTCTTTTAAACGTCCTTCAAAATCGGGTTTATTACATGCTTGAGGACAACGAAAACCACCCATTACTCGCAAGGTAAAACTCAGTTTTAAGGTATCAGAGCCTGCAGGGAGCGAAGCACAATCTCCACCAGCTGCAACAGGATTGGGCTTTTTACGCTGTTCTTCAGTTGCCTTGGAGTTGCTCTGCGTACCTAGCGTTTTCACTTGCTCTATGACAAGTGGCTGCCAATTTGGGGAGGTTCTTTCATCCCATTTACCTGTAAACATTAAACCATGAGAAGGCTCTAATTTTCTTGTAAATGATAAAATACTTGGTTTGCTAATTTGTTCTTCTGATTTCTTGTTCGCCATGATATTTCTCTCTATATTTTCAGTTGTTAATATTGCTTGCACAGCAATAACTTTTGCTTTTATTACAAAACTCAGTCTCCCAAAAATATTGGGAAAAATTATCGAAGTCGATTTGATTAGAAAATATCCATTTCCCAACCCCATATAAAGCCTCTACAAAATATGCATTTTCAAAATCCCATTTATCTATTCCCTGCGACTTATGCACACCTCGCAAGTTTTCGATATCGTTAGAGGACTCAGATATCTGCCGATACCCAATCATTAAAGGAACTAGATATCCCTTTTCAGGTTTTGCTACATGTTCCCAGTCGGCCTTAGTTTTTTCATCGGGGTGGCAATATTTTTGCCATTGAAAATGCAGTTCGTAGTGTTCATTCGTGTTAATTTTGGAAAAATATACCTTAAGTTCAACAGGTATCAAATTTTTATCGTAGGGTAACTGTAAGTGCTTTTGCCACATTTCCAGTAAATCGCGGCTATCACCGGAATTATTACTTTTAGCTAGAGCAACTAAATACTTATCGATCAAATTTGTTACTGGTCTCGCTTTGTATTTCAGAGCTAAAAAATCTAACCAAGCATCAACTAAGTCAATATCTGGTTTACTCGTTTTTTCAGATTCAAAGTGTTTTTGCAAAACATCAGGGCAATCCTGCAAGATAAACCCTGGTGTTAACTTCCGTTTTAGCAGTATTTTGTTTGTTGGATTGCTTTCATCTAGTGTTAGTAATTCTATACTGCCAATTTCCAGAACACTTCCACTCGCAATTCTCATCAACTGTACTATTCGCTCAATAAAACTCGTAAAGCGATCTTTCTTATTAGCGCTCACACGACCCGTAATAGGAATAAGCATAGAAATGGTTAAATCCATTCGCCCTTCTTCTATCCGTGTCATGGTTTTATCTTTTTTGTCACTTTTCGTATCTGAATAGATGTTAGCCCCTCGCCGCTGACTAAATCTTGTTATTTGATAATCATTAACATATGTTTGGTGCTCAAATTCATGGGAAGCAATCATTACTTTTTCATCTAGGCTCACCCCAGCAAAGTCAGATTTTTTCAGTTTCAACGACAAAGCATGAACAAAACCTAAAAAACCAGTAATAGCGGGAAATCCCCAAGTAATACCTGCTATTGTGTTTGCGTCTTGAACTTTAATCCTGTTTAGTAAAATATATTGGCTCATATTTAAAACTCCGCTATTTTTCTTAATTGCTTAAGTTCCTCAACATGCTCTCTGAGCTTAGGCTTAAATCTTGATTTCCAAATGGATACGTGACTTTCTTTGGATGTAAACTTTTCATTATTTACTTCCAATTGACGATTTAACCAAAATGCAAAACCATCTGTTATTTTGTTTTGCCAATCGCCATTATCAAACTGTTTTTGAAACTCTTCATCTTGTCGAAATGGATCTAGTAATAATTTGTACTCGTTAATGAGTTTACAATTTTCATTTTTACTCCAGCCTGTCTCAATTGTTTGAAGTGAGGTAACGTAAGAAAAAAACTGCTCAATAATTTGATCACACCAACTATGTAGCCAAACTATTTTTTTAGGGTCTTTAATACTTAAACTAAGTTGAGAAAATCGAACCAGAAAATCGCTCATATATGAAAGAGTGTCTTTGACAAAATAACCGCTAAAACCACCTTGACCAAAAATGCTTTTTTCATTCATTATTGGCGAATTTTGTTTCTGAAATTCAGGTGGTGTGGCTGGCAACAAATACCCGATGCCATTCATTTTTACATTAAGTAATGAAATATTTTGAGGTTGACCGTTTCCATATTCCAAAGCGGCTATTTTCAAGAAATCTACTGATGTCTGCTCATGATAAAAACCAGCTTTTTTGTATGAATTTATTTCTTTATTTACTTCCGAAAAGCGACTTGCATAAACTTTTTTATAAATTTCATAAGATAGCGTCGATGAGTGAAGAGGGAGCAATAAATCGTATTGTGGCTGCTCTCCTCTATTTGTATTAATTGGAAAATAAATCTGTTTTGCTCGACCTGCTGTATTTATTTCTTTAACTGCAACCCAAGATTTTAATCTGTTTTGGCATTCTTCTTTTTCTTGTTTAGTTAAACAAAACCCGTCTAAAAAAATAAATTTATTTTCCAAAACAAGGTCATAAATCATTTTTCTATTATAAGTAACACCTAACAATCGAACGAGCTGAACAATTGCACCATTATGATGAGCAAGATCATAACTTTTATCACGAATAGAAGCAGTTGAAACAAAATTTAGTAGATCTATATTTTGTTCACACACTCCTGTGTTTAGATCTGCTGAGTGCGCATACTTAAGCGGATGCGTGACTTTAGTAATCAATTTAGTGTCATCAGGAACAACATATGGTGCCTTGTCCTTTACAACCCATTCAAAAATAAAAGTTTTGATATTTTCTGAAAGCCCCTTCCCCCTTATGTTAAGAAGTTCATCAAATGCATGGCGCTCGACCTGTTGCTTTTTACTTCTTTTAGCTTCGTCTTTTTCAGCTTTAGATTCTTGCAACTTTTTTAAATATTTTTCTCTTGCTTTAAAAAGGTCTGATTTTTTAACCTCAACTTCGAAAAAGTTCAAAATTGCATCCGTCCAGCTATTTATTTCCATTTCAAGCATTATTTAACTCCCGAAATAACCCTAACAATTCATGGTAGGTATATGTGTAATCGCTATTCTTGTATTCTGTAATTCGCACTTCACCAAATTTTTCTGCCACTTCTTTTAGCTCCATTTTATTTTCTTTGTTTTTATTAAGTTCATCCGCTAAAGATTGGTAAACATTAACGGCAGATAAATTAAACCAAAAAGTTTTAAAGTCGTTTATTTCCAAATCCCCTTCAAACGCAATAACGCCATTGTTTACGCCCCATTGATACGGAATAACGGCCTCGTTTTTTCGTTGCCAGTACAACTCGTCACTTGAATTAACAAATAAATGGTATGCTTCGTCTTTTGGTGAATCTCTAAATTTTTGGTGCTTTTGTACTTCACCACACCAAAATGGGTTTACTTCCCACCAAACCGATGCACCAGCACTCTCGATAAGTTGTTTGTTAAGAGCCTTATGTTCCAGCGAAACTAAATTGAAAGCTTCTTTTCCATTAAATTGACTATCTTCAACAATCCTCAGTGTCGAATCTAGTTTTTGGTATGGGACGTCTGCTAATACATAAGTAAGTTCATGTTCATCCATTTTTAATTTTAACTTCTCAAGTTCAAAACCCGGCCTATCAAAACACCTATCCTTACCGTTAAGACATTTAATATTTTTATCCAGTAATAAAATATTAGGCTGTTGAGGCATTATATTTCTATGGCGTAAAACCCTGCCGGCAATTTGAATGATGGAGCGCATTGAACTGGGCTCTATGATTGCCCAGTCGTAGTCATGATCTCTACCAACCTCGGCCACAGGTGAAGCTAAAACAATAAATATATGGTTCTTTTCGGTAAATTGGCCTAACTGCTCATTAAACTCGACAGGTGGCCAACACCCATCCTTGGGATTACGCTTGAGGAAGTGATCTAATTTATTTTCCAAATACGAACGAACTGCTAACGGAAAGCGGCTATGATAGACACAAAAATGTATACGAGTATCTGCTTGCTCTATATCAAGTTTTAGCAGTTCTTTGGCAACGGCGACTAATGGATTGATATTGGCCATTCGAACCAAGCCTATTGAAACAGTTTTATTGGCTATTTCCTGATTATGGTGCGAATGAAGCATAAAAGCAGCGCTTTGCACAGTTTGAGCAACAACTTGTTCAGCGGTTTTGTCATTGGATTTAGATATTGGCAATATCTCAGCTAAATGCTTAGGCGCAGAATTCTGCTTTAAGTGCTTAATGCGAGCATTAACAAACTTTTCATGCGTTTTTTTATAGCTAGAAAAATCAGCAACCTGCTCCCTTTTGGCATTTTCTTCATCAAACCAAGCACAGGTAATTTCATCACTCTCGCTATCTAAATTTGCTTTAGCAAATTGTTCCCATCCAGCTTTATAAGCTTGAAATGCCGCATAGGCTAGCGAGGGTGGCAAAGTTGCGGTTGATAACAAAACGCGGCTACCTAGCATACCTGCCCAGTGCACTAATCGACACAAAGCGGGCAAATCTTCCAAACCAAAATCATCAGGCTCATCTATTACTAAATCAGAAGTAAGCAGCCGCAACATTGGTCCAATTTGTTTTCCGCCTCTAGTACCCTCTGTAGCAGGAATAAGGTGATCTATCGTGCAAACCAATACAGGTGCCTGAATCAGTTTTTCAATGCGGTCATTTTCCTGCGTCCATTTAGATAAACCATGTGAGTTAAGCTTACCTTGGTAATCTACATACAAATCAGTATCCAGGTATTCTTTATGTGAATCACTACCCGTATCAACATCATCTACCTTTTGCGCTTTGGTATTTTCGGCATTTTCAAATAGTTGTTTAACAGCAGAACCTCCCACTGCAATCGCTAAATTTTCACTATTTAAATCTAATTGAGTTCGATACTCCCTGCCGGTTTGCAACGTTAAAGTACGTAGTCCAAGCGCCACACTAAAACGTCTTCTGCCTGTTTTATCGCCCAAAGCATACATTATCTTGGCATTGGCAAGGGTTTTCCCCTTTCCAGTAGATGCCATATTAATACCAAAAAATCCGTTTTTACTGGTGCTTTCACTTAAGCTTAAAGCTAGTTTCTTTGCATCGTCTTGCCAACCAAACTGCTTTTTTAACTCGTCCGAACTTTTAGGAATATCACTCTCTAAGAATGCATTTTTAGTTAAGGGAATTAGGTCGTTTTTGAACTTAGGCAAAGCCAATGCGATTTTTTTTGCTTCAAATGCCACACCAATTAAATGCTCATCTAATTGTTGTTTTAACGCTCCCGTTTCACGGTTAGTATTAGCAAATACTTCATAGTTGGGTGCTCTCCATTCATCTTTTTTCGGTCGTTTGTCATTAGACCAATAATGATCAGCCAGCATTAAACACAAACGAGAAACATGCGTGGTAAAAACTTGATTAAAGATAAAATCTTCACTTACTAAATATCTAACTTTAGATCTGCTTTTTAATGCGATAACTCGCGCATTATAGCGCCATGCTTCACTTTGGTATGGAAGCCCGCTCGATGAAAAAGTCCAGTTATCTGATATAAAATGTTTAAGGTCAGGGTTATTACAATTATATGAGTTCCAATTTGCATTGAATTCGCTATATTCTCCTTCAAACCAGTCATTTATGTATTCCAAAGGTGCTGAATCAACGCCTTCCAGCCAATTAGGCGATAGTGGAAGTTTATGGTGAGTTAATACCAACCATACAACTAATTGAGCAAAAGGAGGCAAATTACTTATGGGATGATTAAAATCGCCTCCTATCAATCCATCCTTAATGCATTCATCGCTAGTTGTTTGATTTATATTTGCTAAGCCATAAAGCCATTCCTGATCAGTTTGCTTACCAACAAAAGCTTGAAATAATCTTAATGAAATCCATTCATGCCGATAGGGTTCGTAACTTTTAGAGTCCTTTTTTCTTTGCGCTTTAGGTAATAATTTATTTTGGAAAAGAATATTCGCCTTACCAAAATCATGAAATAACCCTGCAATACTAGCTGCGCAAGCAATAATATCTAATGTCTTCCATTGAAGACTATCTTTGAATTCGTTCATATCTGATTCTGTATAGTTCACAGGCACTACGCCTAACTCGTTAAACTTTCGCCTGTTTCCCACTACCCACAAAAATTGGCTTCTGGCGCGGCTTCTGATCCAATGGCAACTTACAGCAGTGCTTTTGCTGGCGGTTTGGCGCAGCATTTTTTTTACGGTGATTAAACCGTCTTCGGTAATTAACGTTTGCCATGTGTTATCGCCAATGCGATTAGCAAAGGCGTCGAGTACTCGGCGTGTTTTTTTGAGAGCGTTTTTTTCACACTGCGATACAAAGGTAACCATCATGGTTGTTTTTGCTCCAGACTTTTTACCGATGTGTCTTCAAGTAATATTTGCATCTGTGAAATAGCAATGTTGTTGAGCTTCTTTAGGCGTTCCATTTGTGGGATATTGTCAATAATAAACACCGCATTTATGCTTTCTAAGTTAGCCAAGCAAACCAGTTGCGCGGAGTTTGAATAATCTCGAATATTGCCTTCTTTTTCTTGATTTTGTTGATGCCACTGTTTTGCAGTTATGCCATATAAAGCCATGTTTAATACATCGGCTTCATTAGCATAAACAAGCTTAATTTGTTCAGTGCTTAAACTCGGTGGTAGTAAATTTTTTTTAATTGCATCAGTATGAATACGGTAGTTCATTTTTGTCAGCGTTCTGCGAGCATCCCATACATGCTGATCTTGTTCGTTTTCTTTTAGGCGTTGAAATTCTTTTATCAGATAAATTTTAAACTCTGCACTTATCCACATAGCAAATTCAAAGGCGATGTCTTTGTGAGCATAAGTTCCGCCATATCTACCTGCCTTAGCTTGCAAGCCAATAGCTTGAGTTTTATTGACCCATTCTTTCACACTAATTTTGTAGCTATTAAGTCCTGCTAAACTTTTAATTGTGGCGAATTCGCCATAATTAAAACTAGGGTTATGTATGCGTTCCCATATCCCTAAATACTCCACCGTGTTGCGGTTGCGTAACCAGTCGGAAATATAAAATTCTCCGTCTTTGGCTTTTAGCATATCGGTAAGTGATATGTAGTCATCACTTGTTACTGTGATGCTTTCACCTAATATGCTTATTACTTTACTTTTGTTGGTCAAAGTTAATCTCCTTTGCCTTATAGCGCCACTTGCTTTACTTGCTCAAACATAAAATCTAGCGCTTTATGATCGGTAAAGGCTTGTAATATTTGCTGTCTAAATTCTTGCTCGGTGGCATTTTCTTTGGCGCAAATAAATGCCCATGGCAGTACGATGGCATCTTTAATTAAGTCGGCAACGTCGAACACCAAAGCACCACGGCGTGTTTTACCATGCATTACCGCAAAACCATGCGGAATACCTAATACCCAAAGTGTGGTAGCCGCTAATCCGTAGGCTAAATAATTTCCGTGGTTTAAAAAGTCGTTGGCAAGGTCGGTTGAGATGTGTTGTCGCGTAAAACCTTCCGTGCTGGTAACGTTAGCAGCAAACTTGTATAACGCTTTGGTAAGCTGTGCTTCTGTAAGTAATAAGTCAGACGATTTTATGGCGGTGGCCATGCGCTCGTTAAATCGTTGCAGTGCGGTTTCAATACCTGCATCTTGCATGGTAAAGCCCTCAGTTTTTAAGTCTTTATCTTTACCCCAAATTTTATGTAAAAACTCAATGCGTGCTTGTTGAAATTGTTTGGCTGCGGCAAAACGCTTGTCATCATCAAACCAAAAGCTCATCCAACCTTGTAAGTATTCTGTTGGCCTATATTCGCTTTGCGGAGTAAACCATTCAATGGGCTGTTCGCAATCGTTTGCCATATATAGAGGCGTTCCACCACCGCCACTAAAGCCAATTAATACGCCAGCTTGCGCTAACATTCTCACCGCAGCTTGGGTTATAGAGGTGCCATTACCTAATAACAGTACGGTTGTGTTGGCAATGGGAATATTAAAATATTGATTTTCACCCCTTCGTTGATGGGCATTAGCTTCAGTTAAATACAATACTCGGCCATCTTTTTGCATTACCCTGCAATATTCAAGATAAAACAAATTAGCGCGTTTTGAATGCAATATTGCTTTTAAGTCTGATGGTGATAAATCTTTCATTATGGTTAACTTTTATTCCTTGTGTACCGTTAACTTACGCCTTTTTTATAACGCTTCAATACTGTATTTTAAACCTGTATAAAAACTTTACGGGTTTTGTCGCGCCTCACACGTTCGTGACGACCTACACTCTAAGGTTTTGTCGTGCCTCGCACATTCGTGAAGACCAACTAAAAGCATTTACTGAACTTATCTTCAATGCTGATCGTTTAAGGTAAAACAGGGTACTTGAACGATCTTTTCAGTGTGGCATATTAGTTTCTTTTTAAAAGAAACTAACCATGTTACGTGATGAATTATCGTATTTTTTTGACGAGTGTAAA
>Ga0316203_1001810_pt1 | contig 13152 bp, 18 predicted proteins | sample 6monrhotite_MG_FD_204940 | JGI IMG/M metagenome (GOLD analysis project Ga0316203, IMG submission 204940) | Microbial mat bacterial communities from mineral coupon in-situ incubated in ocean water Damariscotta River, Maine, United States -... | ecosystem: Environmental > Aquatic > Marine >... | reverse complement strand
ACCATGTGATGGGCTTGGATGCGGTGGACGCATTTGTCGCGACCCTTTCGACCCTCAGTGCTCAGCCGGTTCCGGCCAAACTGGTGCGTCAACGCGCGCAGCTGCAAGACGCCATGCTGGATACACATTTTATGATCGGTCAGGCGCGCATCGCCATCGCCGCTGATCCGGATTTGTTGAAAACCATGGCCGATTTGGTCACTGGATTGGGCGCTGAAGTGGTCGCCGCCGTTTCGCCTGCCGGTGCGAAGTCGCTGAAAAGCGTGCCGACACAAAGCGTCAAAATCGGCGATTTGCAAGATTTGGAACACCTGGCCAAAGACGCCGAGGCAGAGTTGCTGATCGGCAATTCGCACTGTGTGCAGTCGGCCGGCCGTTTGGGTGTGCCGATGCTGCGGGCGGGCTTTCCCCAATTCGATATTTTGGGAGGGTTTCGCAGAACTTGGATGGGCTATGCGGGCAGTCGCGATGCGCTGTTCGATCTCGCAAATTTGATGCTGTCGACCGAAAAAGGCGAGGTGGAACCCTATGCCTCCATCTACGCGCAACGACCAGACGAAGGGGGACGTACCCATGCCCATAGCGCGGCATCTCCGGGTTCTGGACTGCGCCACTGATCTTGAAAATGGGAACAGCGCCATGCCCAACGGTTTGAAAATCGCGTTTGCCTCGACCGATATGCGCCGCGTCGATCAGCACTTCGGCTCGGCGAAGTCGTTTGTGATCTATGAAGTCGATATCGACAGCGCAACCATGACCGACGCGATTGAATTCGGCCAACTGGCCCAAGACGGCAACGAAGACAAATTGGAAGCCAAGATCGAAGCGCTGGCCCCGTGCGTGGCGGTGTATGTGCAAGCCATTGGCGGCTCGGCCATCACCAAACTGGCGCGCATTGGTGTGCAGCCGATGAAGGTTCAGCCCCAAACCTTGATCTCGACGCTGGTGGCTGATGTGCAAAGCGAACTGCGCGCAGGCCCCAGTGCCTGGATCGCACGCGCCCTGCACAGCGAAAAAGACGCCAGTCGTTTCGACGCCATGGAAGATGAGGGCTGGGATGAATAACGCCATGCCTTTGAGCGCCCCATCTGAAGAGACCACCGTCAGCGGACGTGTTGTGGCGGGCGATGACGGACGCTTGTTCGTCGATGTGCCGCGTCGTTCGGCGTGCCAAAGCTGCGGCAAAGAAAGCGGCTGCGGGATGTCGGTTCTGGGGGCCTTGAGTGTTTCGCAAAGCCTGCGCTTGGAACTGCAAGACATTTCCGTGGTCGCGGGCCAAAGCGTACGACTGAGCTGTCCGCAAGACGGATTGCTCAAAGCTGCCCTGATGGCCTACGCACCCCCGGCGCTGGGCGTGGTCATGGGCGCAGTGGCGATGGCGTTGAACGGGTTTGGCGACGGCGCGCAGGTGCTTGGTGCACTGACCGGCTTAGCCCTGGGATTGATGACGACCCGAATGTTGGCGACCCGCAGTGCGTTGCCCGAAATGAATATCTTAAAGGAGTAGAGACATGAGCGAAGCCCTGGTGATCGCCGCTGACGACCCCGTTTTGAAAACAGATTTTGTCAAGGAAATGACCCGTCAAATCCGCGCCATCGATTCGTACGGCGTATACGACACCGCCACCGACATCGATGTTTTAGATCCCTTAATCTTGACCAAAGAACGCAAGCGCGAAATCCCCGTGGTTGGCGATCCGGACGAAGAAACCTTGGCGCGGGTCAAGGCGTTTTACAATGCCATCGCCGTTCAGACCGAAGGCGAGTGCGGCAAGATGGCGGTGCCGATCATCAACATCAGTCACGAAGGGTTCGGCCGCGTGCTGATCACGGTGGGCAAGCTGGTGGTGCTGGATAAATCGTTGCGCGATGTGCACCGATTTGGCTTCCCCAGCCTGTCGAAGATGAAGGACGAAGCCGACAAGCTGTTGTCCGTCGCGGTGGGCATCGTCGGCAAGTACCCGGAAGTTGCCGGTTTGTAAGAAGGGGGGCGTGATATGACCGACGAAGAATTCAAGGCCGTGAAAAAGGCCGAACGTAAAGCCAAACGGATCGCTTCGGAAATGGCGATGGAGCTGCACGATCTGGTCGAAGATCGTCTGCCTGCGGCTTATGAAGACCTGCCGAAAATCGCCCAAGATGCCTATGACGCCTGCGCCGCTTGGGCCGAAGCCAGCGCCGCGTTGAAGGCCGCAGAGCAAGCACAAGGAAACTGACATGAGCAACATCACCGGCATCACCCGGGGCGGAAGCGAATACACGCCCGAATTCATCATGACTTTGGACCAGGGCAAGTGCATCGGCTGTGGCCGCTGTTTCAAAACCTGTCCGCGTGACGTGTTTGATTTGGTTGACCGCGAAGACCTCGACCTTGCCGATGACGATGACGACGATTGGGACGACGACGACGGCTTTTCCGATGACGCCGCGATGGTCATGAGCCTCAAAGACCCCATGGATTGCATCGGCTGTAAGGCGTGCATCAAGGTCTGCCCCAAAGCTTGCATGACCCACGAACCCCAGCCGCCAGCGTAAACATACACACGTATACATAAAGGAGAGACGGCATGCCCCGTCCCGATAAACACATCTTTGTCTGCACCCAAGCCCGCTCCGAAGGCCACCCGCGCGGATCGTGCGCGCAGTTCAATTCGAACGCAGTGATGGACAGTTTCTTGATGGCCTTTCAAGAACACGACTTGTGGGGTGTGCACAAGCTGTCGTCGTCCAGCTGCATCGGCCCATGCTTCACCGGGCCCAGCGTTCTGGTCTACCCCGAAGGCGTGATGTACATCAAGGTCAAGCCCGAAGACGTCACCGAAATCATCGAAAAGCACATCAAGGGCGGTGAAGTGGTCGAACGCCTGCAGGCGCCAGCGGACGTCTGGTAAGCCATGTCGGCCCCGGCGCGCTTGATCTTGGTGCACAAGCAACGCACCAGCGCGATGATCCGCTTCGTGCGTTTTCCCCATGGCATCGTCGCCCCGGACCCGTTGTCCAAACTCGCCGAACTGATGGGTGAGGATGAACAGGTCGAAGAACAGGCGGTGGTGACGCCTCCGGCCGTGTTGGTCAAAATCGTCGCCGATTTGCTGGACCTGTCAGAGGATGATATCGCGTTGGAAGGCGGGTTTCGCGCCCATGTGGATACGCCCGAAGGCGCAGCCCCGGTTTACCTGGGCAGCTTGACGGCCATCGATCCGCCGTATGACGCCGTCGAACGTTCAGGCGCACGCTTCATCGCGATCACCGATGCACGCGACTTGCCGCCGACGGAACTGGAGCTGCTGCGGCGTGCCTATGAATGTGTGATGGAATGACACGGACACGATTTGTCGGGTTTGCGACAATGTCGGCTTGGTGAAAAAGCTGAGATACCTGGGCTTTTTGAGTGTTTTGCAGATGGCACGCCCTATGCAAAGCCGTCGTCATGACAAAGCACGTGTTGAGCGCTAAACGGTTGTTTTTCGTCTGGGTCGCCCTGGCCTTTTTGCTGTCGTGGGGTGGTTCTGCCGGTGCGGGCGATGTGAACGATCCGGCGCACATTCGCGTCGCGGTGGCCAGCAACTTTATTGCGCCCATGAAGGCACTCGCCAAGGCCTTTGAGGCTGAGACCTCCGTTCGGGTGTTGGTGAGCGCCGGGTCCACCGGCAAGCTGTATGCACAAATCAACAACGGCGCACCGTTCGATGTGTTCCTCGCTGCCAATGCGCGCGAACCAGAACGCTTGGTTGAACAATCGTTGGGCGTGGCGCACACGCGCTTTACCTATGCTCGGGGGCGCTTGGCATTGTGGTGTCGCGACGCGTCGACATCCGCCGCCGCGCGCGTGTGTCTGAACGGTTCCGTTTCTCGTCTGGCGATCGCCAATCCGCGCTTGGCCCCTTATGGACAAGCCGCACAAAGCGTGATCGCTGCGCTCACTCCAGGCGATGCGCGCATCGTCACCGGGGAAAACATTTCTCATGCCTTTCAATTGGTGTGGTCGGGCAATGTTACGGTGGGCTTTGTGGCGTTGAGCCAATTGAAAAGCCGCTCCGACATCCAGGGTGCGTATTGGTTGGTGCCCGCAACCCTGCACGATCCCATCGATCAGCAAGCCGTGCTGCTGCGCCGTGCAACGGGCAATGCCCATGCCCAAGCCTTTTTGCGTTATCTGCAAAGCGATGCGGCGCGCGCCGTGATTGAAAGTTTTGGCTATGACGTGCCGCGTCCTCAACAGGCAAAGGCGCAATGATGTGAACGCTGATATGGCCCCGTTTGTGCTCTCAATTCAATTGGCGGCGATGACCTTGGCGGTGTTGCTGGTGATTGGTCTGCCGCTGGCGTGGTGGCTGGCGATGACCAAAAGCCCCTACAAGCCGATTATCGAAGCCATCAACGCGCTGCCGTTGGTGTTGCCTCCGACGGTGTTGGGCTTTTACCTGTTGGTGTTTTTAGGACCTCAAGGCTGGGCCGGGCAAATGTGGACGGCGCTGTTCGGTCAACCGCTGACCTTCACCTTCACCGGATTGGTGTTGGCGTCGTGCATCTATTCTCTGCCATTTGTGGTCCAGCCCCTGCAAGGCGCGTTCGAGCGTTTAGACCGGCGCACGGTTGAGGCGTCGTTGACGTTGGGCGCATCGTGGCCGCGGACCTTTTTGCGGGTGGTGTTGCCCCAGGCGCGTCACGGCTTACTCACCGCATGTGTGTTGGGGTTTGCCCACACCATCGGCGAGTTCGGTGTGGTGTTGATGGTTGGTGGCAACATTCCCGGTGAAACCCAAGTGTTGTCCATCGCCATTTACGAACATGTCGAAGCGTTGGATTACGCCGCCGCCGGATCGATGTCGATGATGTTGGTGGTGTTGTCGTTTTTGGGCCTATTGCCGCTGTACACCAAAAGCCGCAAGCATCGGCGCTTGTTGCGTGAGGTGGCGGCATGAAAGGTGTCTGCGTTCACGCGGCGTTGCAACAAGGCGCGTTCAAGCTGGACGTTCAGGCCGGTTTTGCGGCGGGTGGGGTGACGGCGATCTTAGGCGGTTCAGGTGCCGGAAAAAGCACGCTGCTGCGTTTGATCGCGGGGTTGGAAAAAGCCAAACGCGGCCAAGTCGCGGTCAATGGTGAGTTGTGGGTGGATACCACGCAAAAGTTGTTCGTGGCGCCGCAGCGCCGATCCGTCGGTTTTATGTTTCAAGATTACGCCTTGTTCGATCACATGAGCGTCGCCGCCAACATCGCTTATGGCCTGAAAGGCCCGCGTAAAGACCGCGAGCGTGCGGTGGAGCGCTGGCTTACGCGCATGCAGTTGGAAAAGCTGGGCACGCGTTCACCGGAAACCTTGTCCGGCGGTCAGCGCCAACGCGTCGCACTGGCTCGTGCGCTGGCCACCGATCCTTCCGTATTGCTGATGGATGAGCCGTTTTCCGCCATCGACGGACACCTCAAGTCCACGTTGATCGATGATTTGCGCGCCGTGGTGCGCGACCAACAGCGCACCGTGTTGATGGTCACCCACAACGTTAGTGAAGCCCGTGCCATCGCCGACAACATCGGTGTGATGGCGGGCGGGCGTTTGGTGCGCTTAGGCGGCGCGGATGAGGTCTTCGACGATCCGCGCGCTTACGAGGCGGCATTGATGATCGGCTGGCAGAACCTGCTGCCTGTGGTTTGGGTGTCGGGCAATCGCTTGGGCGGCGCTTGGGGGGCGCTGGATTTGGACCGCCCCGCATCCTTGGACGCAGCCTGGATCGGCATTCGCCCCGAACGCATCCGTATCGAGGCTGAGCCCGGTGCAGGGCTGCCCTCAACGGTCAAAGCGGTGCGTGAATTTGGCCCCATCCGCGAAATCGAATGTGTGTTGGGCAATGGTGCGCGGCTGATCGTTCATAAGGCCTGGGATGCACCGGTGCCGGCACCCGGCACCCGCGTTGGCGTGGTGTTGCCTGCCGAACACGTGCGCCCCTTGGTCGAAGGACGCACGGTGTCTATGGCGGATCAAATGGTTGCATCGTGCAACGCTGAAAAGGAGGCTTTGGCATGAAACCGGTTCTTGCCTTGATGATGGTCGTGGTTTTGGCCGCCTGCGCCAAGCCCGAAGCTGAGTACCGCGAAACCCGCTACATTTTCGGCACGTTGGTGGAATTTATCATTCGCGGTGAAGACGAAGGCAAAGCCAAGCGCGCGGTCGCCGCCGTGGATCGCGATTTCCAGCGCATGCATCGCGACTGGCACGCGTGGAAGCCGGGCGGCGAGTTGGTGGCCTTGAACCAAGCGTTGGCTAAAGGCGAGGGCATGCACGTGTCGCCCTTTGTGCTGCCCTTGCTCAAGCAAGGCAAAGTGTTCGAAGCCCAAAGCGGAGGCCTGTTCAACCCCGCCATCGGCGCGGTGATTGATGCGTGGGGATTTCACAGCGATGAATTGCCCACCGGCGCGCTGCCGAATTTCGACGACGTGCACGCCCTGGCCGCCCAGCAGCCCAGCATGGCGGATGTGATCATCGATGGCGACAGCGTCACCAGCCGCAATGCGGCGGTGCAGTTCGATTTCGGCGGTTTCGCCAAAGGCGTGGCGTTGGATATGGCGGTGGCGAAGCTCAAAAGCCTCGGCATCGAACACGCCATCGTCAACGCAGGCGGGGATCTCAACACCTTAGGCCAAGCGGGTGAACGGCTATGGCAGGTCGGCATTCGCGATCCGCGTGATTGGGGGGTGATCGCCTCCGTTCAATTGCACGGCGGTGAAAATTTGTACACGTCGGGCAATTACGAACGCTTTCGCGAAGCCGATGGCATTCGTTACGCCCACATCATCGATCCGCGCACCGCCATGCCGGTGGATCACACGGTGTCGGCCAGCGTCATTCATGAAAACGGCGCGCTGGCCGATGCGGCGGCGACGGCCTTGATCGTCGCGGGACCAGAACACTGGGCCGAAGTCGCCCGGGCGATGGGTATTGCGTTTGCCATGTTGGTGGACAAGCAAGGCACGGTCTACGTCAGCCCTGAAATGTTGGCGCGCATCACATTCGAAACCGACAAAAAACTGACCATCGTGCAAAGCCGCCCGTTGTCGGGTCGGGCCGTTGAATTGTCGCAGAACCGACAAAGCGAAAGCTCGCCAACACGCTGAAAAACAACGTTTTTTTGGCTGGCACGCAAATTGCTTTTTGTGAGGGGTAAGACCCACCGCCCCGAATGGACAGGAGATATCATGTTAGAGCTGACCGAAAACGCCCAAAACGCCTTGGCCCAGGTGATCGCCGGATCGGACAAGGATATCGCAGGCCTGCGCATCGAAGTGAGCAGCGGCGGGTGCTCCGGCTTTCAATATTCCCTGAGCCTCGAAGAAGCCGCGCCCAGCGGTGACACGGTCATCGAAGCGGGCGCGTTGTCGGTGTTCGTCAATCCCGAAAGCGTCCCCTACCTTGAAGGCGTGATCGTCGATTTCACCGAAAGCATTGAGGGCTCCGGCTTCGTTTTCGAAAACCCCAACGCCAAGTCGTCTTGCGGCTGCGGCAAATCCTTCTGCGCTTAAATCGCGCCAAAAAGCGAGGTCACATCCGATGTGGGATTATTCCGAGACCGTCAAAGAACACTTCTTCAATCCACGCAACGCCGGCGAAGTCACGGCTGCCAACGCCACCGGCGATGTCGGTTCCATTTCGTGCGGCGATGCGCTGCGTCTGCAATTGAAGGTCAACGCTGAAACGGAAGTGATCGAAGACGCAGGATTTCAAACGTTCGGCTGCGGTTCGGCCATCGCGTCCAGCTCGGCGCTGACCGAAATCGTCAAAGGCAAAACCTTGGATGACGCGTTGAAGGTTACCAACCAAGACATCGCCGATTATTTGGAAGGTTTGCCGCCGGAAAAAATGCACTGCTCCGTCATGGGACGTGAAGCGTTGCAGGCCGCAATTGCGGATTACCGCGGCGAAGAATGGAAAGACGACCACGAAGAAGGCGAGCTGATTTGCAAGTGCTTCGCTATCGACGCCGTGATGATCGAAGACACCGTTCGCGCCAATGAACTGACGTCTGTCGAAGACGTCACCAACTACACCAAAGCTGGCGGCGGGTGCTCATCGTGTCATGAAGGCATCGAAGAGATTTTGACCAAGGTGCTCGCCGAACAAGGCATCGAGTTCGACCCCGAAGCCGCACCCAAGCCGCAAATCGCACCACTGCAAGAGCCGACACCCGAAACGCCGTCTATTGCCGCCAGTGGTTTGACGAGCTTTCAGCGCATCAAAAAAATTGAAGAGGTGATCGAAAAGGTTCGCCCTACCTTGCAAGCGGATCGTGGCGACATTGAACTGATCGACGTCGATGGCAACAAGGTCATGGTGCATCTGGTCGGCGCGTGTGCGGGCTGTCAGATGGCAGGCATGACGCTGGGTGGGATTCAGCAGCAATTGATGGAAGAGCTGGGTGAGTTCATTCACCTGGTCCCGGTGCAGAAAAAACCCGTTCATGCGGTTGCGGGGGCGTGATCATGACTGATGGCATTTATCTTGATAACAACGCCACCACCCAAGTGGACCCCGAAATCGTCACGGAAATGTTGCCGTATTTCACCGAACAATACGGCAACCCATCGTCCATGCACCAATTTGGCAACAAGGTCGGCCACGCCATCAAAAAGGCCCGCGGCCAGGCCCAAGACTTGCTGGGCGCGGAGCACGACAGCGAAATTGTGTTCACGTCGTGCGGCACGGAATCGGATTCCACCGCCATCTTGTCGGCGTTAAAGGCTTATCCCAAACGCAAAGAAATCATCACCACCACCATCGAACACCCGGCGATTTTAGAGCTGTGCAAGCACCTGGAAAAAGAAGGCTACACGGTTCACTTTCTGGAAGTGGACGGTAAGGGCCGCTTGGATTTGAACGCTTATCAAGCTCTGCTCAGCCCCAACGTGGCGGTGGTGTCGGTGATGTGGGCCAACAATGAAACCGGCACCCTGTTTCCGGTCGAAGAAATGGCCGTGATGGCGCGTGAAGCGAACGTATTGTTTCACACCGACGCCGTGCAGGCGGTGGGCAAAGTCCCCATCGATCTGAAAAATTCCAAGATCGACATGCTGTCGCTGTCCGGTCACAAGCTGCATGCACCCAAGGGCATCGGCGTGCTGTATCTCAAACGCGGCACCCGCTTTCGCCCGCTTTTGCGTGGCGGCCACCAAGAACGCGGTCGGCGCGCGGGCACCGAAAACGCGGCCTCTATCGTCGGTTTGGGCATGGCGTGCGAACTGGCGATGGAGCACATGGCTTACGAAAACTCCGAAGTCAAAGCGCTGCGCGACCGTTTGCAAGACGGCATCTTGGACGCCGTGCCCAGCTGTTTCGTCACCGGCGATGCCGATAATCGCTTGCCCAACACCTTGAACATTGCGTTCGAATACGTCGAGGGCGAAGCCATCTTGATGTTGCTCAACAAAGACGGCATCGCGTGTTCATCGGGTTCGGCCTGCACGTCGGGCTCGTTGGAACCGTCCCACGTGATGCGCGCCATGGACATTCCCTTTACCGCCGCACACGGAACCATTCGTTTTTCCCTGTCGCGCTACAACACCCCCGCAGAAATCGAAAAGGTCATCGAGGTCATCCCCGGTATCATGGCCAAGCTGCGCAAGCTGTCGCCCTATTGGGGAGATGATGGGCCGAAAGCCGATCCTGGCGCGGCGTTCGCCCCAGCTTATTCTTGAACGCAACTTTGCATTTGCCTCCTAGCACTTGGCGGTGAGGGTTTCCCTCACCGCCACTTTTTTTGTGGGCTTTGCGACAACGGAGCGGGAGAGGATTTCTAATGGATTGTTATTGCACATGAAAATAACTGGCACGGCGGTTGCTAATACACAGGCACTGAACCCGTGTCTGACAAAAGATGACAATTATGAGCCCCACCGACCTCAAGCCCGCAAAGACCGTCATCATCGACGACACCACCTTACGCGACGGCGAGCAGTCTGCGGGTGTGGCCTTTTCCCTATCTGAGAAAATCGCCATCGCGCGCCAGTTCGACGCGCTGGGCGTTCCGGAATTGGAAATCGGCATCCCCGCCATGGGCGACGTCGAACGCGAAACCATTCGCGCCGTTGCCGATCTAAAGCTCAACGCCAATCTGGTGGTGTGGTGCCGCATGCGTGACGACGATTTGGCGCAGTGCAAGAACCTCGGCGTCGATATCGTGGATTTGTCGATGCCGGTGTCCGATCAACACTTGGCGCACAAGCTGGGCCGCGACCGCGATTGGGCGCTCAGCGAAATCGCCCGGGTGGTGCCGATGGCGCTGGATATGGGGTTGGAGGTTTGCGTCGGTGGCGAAGACGCTTCGCGCGCAGACGCGGACTTTCTCGACCAAGTTTTGGACACGGCGGCCAATGCCGGGGCGCGGCGGTTTCGCTTTGCCGACACCGTTGGCGTGCTGGACCCATTTGCCACCCGCGCAGCGTTTGAGCACATGCGCGCGCACAGCGACCTTGAATTGGAAATTCATGCCCACGACGATTTGGGCTTGGCCACGGCCAACACGCTGGGCGCGATCTTGGGCGGCGCGACCCACGCCAACACCACTGTGCATGGCCTGGGTGAGCGCGCCGGCAACGCTGCGTTTGAAGAGGTGGTGATGGGCCTCAAACACTTACACGGCATCGACACGGGCATCGATCTGCGCCGCATCGGCATGTTATCGACGCTGGTCGCTGAAGCCTCCGGGCGTCCGGTGCCGTGGCAAAAAAGCTTGTTGGGCGACGGGGTGTTCACCCACGAAGCGGGCATTCACGTTGATGGATTGTTGAAGAATCCGCTCAATTATCAAGGCGTCGATCCGGCGGAAGTCGGACGCCACCACCAAATCGTTTTGGGCAAGCATTCCGGCACCCGTGCGGTGTGCATGGCTTATGAAAATTTAGGCTTGAGCGTGGACCGTCTGCGCGCGGCGCAAATTCTTGAACAGGTGCGGTCTTTTTCCACAGCGGTGAAACGCGCGCCCGAAGACATCGACTTGTTGCGCTTTTATCAAACGACCGTGCATGGCGAAGGGCGGGGCCATGCTTGATCAAGCGCCGATGTCGGTCGAAACCCAAAACCCGTTAGAGCCCGAAAAAACGGTTGCCAAAATGCCGGGACTGTTCGCTTTGGTCCGCGAGGATGTGACGTGCGTATTTGCGCGCGATCCCGCCGCGCGCACCACGTTTGAAGTGTTGACCACGTATCCCGGCGTGCACGCGCTGATCAATCACCGCATTGCGCATAAACTGTGGAAATCCGGCTGGCGCTATGGCGCGCGGCTGCTGTCTTTTTTCGGGCGCATGTTCACCGGCATCGAAATTCATCCGGGCGCATCGATCGGGCGGCGGTTTTTCATCGACCACGGCACCGGCGTGGTGATCGGCGAGACCGCGGACATCGGCAACGACGTGACCATTTATCACGGCGTGACCCTGGGCGGCACGTCGTGGAGCCGCGGCAAACGCCACCCATCGCTGGAAGACGGCGTGGTGGTCGGCGGCGGCGCGATGATCTTGGGTCCGGTGATTGTCGGCCACGGGGCGAAGGTCGGCGCCAATTCGGTGGTGATCGCAGATGTTGCGCCAGAGCGCACCGTGGTTGGCATTCCCGGTCGGGTGGTGCAAACCGACGGCTTGGGTCACCTCAACCCATCCGGTGTAGATCTCAATCACCACCTCATTCCCGATCCGGTGGCCGATGCCATGGCGTGTGTGTTGGAACGCTTGTCCGCCGTGGAAACCCAGTTGGGTTTGTCGGACGGCAACTGTATCGATTGCGATGGCGACGCGGTGTGCGACAGCGTTTCGCCGCAAGCGCGCAAGCGGGGCCGCCAGTACAGGCCAGCGCGCCGAATTGTGGGGCGTTGAGAGATGGATCTGCTCGCATACGAAGCCGGTGAAATGTACTTTACGGAGCCTTTGGATCCGAGGGCGGAAGCGTTGCTCGATAAAGCCAGCAAATCTTATGGCGAACCGCAAGCCGAAGACCACTTGCGTCAAGCCCAACAGATCGCGCCCCATCATCTCACCGTGTTGGTGGCGCTGTATCGTTACTATTTTTATCGTCACCAACATGCTGAGGCCCTGTCCATCGCCGCCGAGGCTTTGGTCGTCGTCGCGGAGCGTCTGCGGGTTTCATCCGATTGGCGCAGCTTGAGTTTGGCAGAACTTCAAGATGCTGCCGCCACCTCCGCCGAGCTGGTGCGCTTTTACCTTCATGCCTTAAAGGGCGCGGGCTATCTGCTGCTGCGCATTGGCCAAGCGAAACAAGGATTGGCGCGGCTCGACAAGGTGGCGGAGCTAGACCCCAAAGATCGCATCGGCGCGGCATCGTTGGCGGATGTCGCGCGCCAAGCGCTGAGCAGTGATGCGGCCTAACTGAAAAGGAGAAACGGCAATGTTCGATTTTGATGCGGATTTGGAAGATTACCTGTCGGAACTGGAAGGGGCGGAAGATTTCCTCAACTATTTCAACATCGCGTTTGAACCGACAGTGGTGCATGCCTACCGCTTGCATATATTGCAACGCTATCACGATTATATCGTCAAGACCGAAACCCCGCCCACAGACGAAGCGGAACGCAAAGCGCTATACGCTGCATTGCTGGACAAATCCTATCAAGATTTCGTTAAGTCCGATCCCAAGACCGAAAAGGTTTTGCAGATTTACAAATCGCTCGACCAACAGGCTGAACCCGCGTTCGTGCCCATGAGCGATCTGATCAAATAAGGAGAGGCCCCGTGATTGCAGAATTTGAAATCGGCGACGAAGTCCGCGTGATCCGCAATGTGCGCAACGACGGCACCTTTCCGGGGCTGGACACCGGCAACCTGATCATGCGTCGCGGCAGCACCGGAACGGTGGTCGATCGCGGCACGTTCTTGCAAGATCAGATCGTGTACACCATCCACTTTTTGGGTGACGACCGGGTGGTGGGCTGTCGCGAAGAAGAGCTGATCGGCATTGATGAGCCCTGGAATCCATCCAAGTTCGAATTCCGTGACAAGGTGGTGGCGCTGAAAACCTTCGCTGTGAACGGCGAAATCATCGCTGAAGCGGGCGACCAGGGGGAGATCCTCAAAGTTTTGCGCGAAAGCGATGACGAGATGGCCTATCACGTACGTTTTCCCGGCCACACGCTGCACATTTTGGAAAGCCGTTTG
>Ga0316203_1001808_pt1 | contig 13164 bp, 14 predicted proteins | sample 6monrhotite_MG_FD_204940 | JGI IMG/M metagenome (GOLD analysis project Ga0316203, IMG submission 204940) | Microbial mat bacterial communities from mineral coupon in-situ incubated in ocean water Damariscotta River, Maine, United States -... | ecosystem: Environmental > Aquatic > Marine >... | reverse complement strand
TAAAAAATTCAAAGACGGAAGTCTGGCTTATGATGACCCGTTTGGGTACGTTGCTCAAATTAAAGGGTACGCACACTCCGAAGGTGAAACATCGTTTGGTTGGTTAGCGATGGACAAACAGAACGGACACCTCACGTACCTCATGTACGACTCTGCAGACACGCAGGCTCCGGTGTACGACAAGATAAGCTACGACATAGAGGAGCGCATAGACCACATAAAAAAGCTCGTAGAGCAACCAGAGTGGCCGGAGGTTTGTCACAAGACCGTACCAGACGGCAAAAGTGGAAATCAAAAGCTCGCCGTTGGTTGTTCTTACTGTCCCTACAAGTTTACATGCTGGCCCGAAGTAAGAACATTCCTGTACTCAAGTGGTCCAAGATATTTAACAGAGGTGTTCAATGAGCCGAAGGTCACGGAAATCCAAGCGCAGCAACTTTAGGTCGGGGTTTGAAGAAGATGTTGCAAAGCAGTTACAACCATTTGGTTTTAGTTACGAACCGTTCCAAGTCCCGTACAGGATTGAACGAAAGTACACACCCGACTTTGTGTACGAGTACAGAGGACGGACGTACCTCATTGAGTGCAAAGGATACTTTCGTGCAGGAGACACGCAGAAGTATAGAGCGATCTCTAAGTGTCTCCCGGAGGCACAAGAACTCATCTTTGTACTGATGAAGCCTAATCAGAAAGTGAGTAAAAGTACCAAACTTACTATGGCTGAATGGTGTGACAAACACAATATTCTATGGTATAATATAGATACACTTAAGGAGTTGGTTGATTATGTCTCTGACACTAGAAGAAATTAAGGAGCGTCTGTTGCGGTTGTACGACCCTGACGATTTTCTGGAGTCTCTACAAATTTCATCAGAAGAAATACTGGACAGATTTGAGGATAAACTCATACGCAGACTCGACGAATTTCAAGAGGAGCTAGAGGAAGAATATGCAGAATGAGTGGAACATGACTGAAGACGACTGTGCAAAGTATGCTAAAGACTGTGAGAAGCTGCGTAAGAACTGCCAAGAAAGCAGGTCCATAGACGACATTACTACAGAGGAGTGGGACAGGATGTCTAAGACATTCACAGGAAAACTGTATCACCCTCAAGATACTCACGACCCTGTGGCACAGCCAGATCACTACAACAAGGGAGCTATTGAGGCCATTGAAGCAATCAAGGCGTCTATGCACCCACAAGAGTACAAGGGATATCTAAAGGGTAACTGTCTTAAGTACCTGTGGCGTTACGAGTACAAGAACGGCGTAGAGGATCTACGGAAGGCTCGTGTCTACCTAGAGTGGTTAATCAAGGAGGTGGCTATATGAGTGCTATCTTTGACCTAGAACAACAGATGTTAGATTTTGCAAACGTCACTAAGGACATAGACCTAGTAACTAGATACTTCTTAGACTCCTCAGAGTGGAATGACCACATTAGCCCGAAGGCGACTGACGCAATGATTAACAAGTACTTTGCCATCAAGGAGCTGTACGAGATCAAGTTTGACGAGATGTGGGAAACCTTTGACCAAGTGTGCAAGGAGTACCACAAGAGAGGTAAACATGAAAGTAATTGACGGCAAGTTTGGGACAAATACAGAAGAAAAGGAGATAACAACGGCTGAGTTTCTGACTGCGTTTGCAGCTAAGGCTCAGATACAGGAGACTGAAGGTAACAAACCTAAGGTGGTAGTAGTAATGTACGAGGACGGTCAGATGTTTGAAGTAGCGTCCAACGAACAGTACCCTGATGGGGTATACATGCTACTACAGTTAGCAGCACAAGCAATCATTAACGAAACGCTAGGAGTAACAGAATAGATGGACGCATATCAACAGTACATACACAAGTCACGGTACGCTAGGTACTTACCAGAGGAGCAACGTCGGGAGACTTGGGAAGAAACAGTAAACAGGTACATCAACTTTTGGGTAGACCGTGGACACCTCAACGACTTTGACGTATCAGAGATATTCAAAGCAGTCCATGACCTAGACGTAATGCCCAGCATGAGGGCGCTGATGACTGCGGGAGACGCGCTGGAGCGTGACAACGTAGCAGGGTTTAACTGTAGCTACTTGCCCATAGACCACCCTAAGGCGTTTGATGAACTCATGTACGTGCTTCTGTGTGGCACAGGCGTGGGCTTCAGTGTCGAGCGTCAGTACATACAGAAGTTACCGGAAGTTGCGGAGGAGTTTCATGCAACCGATACAGTTATTAATGTTGCGGATTCAAAGATCGGATGGGCGAAATCGTTTAGGGAACTGGTATCACTGCTGTATACAGGTCAAGTCCCACAATGGGACATTAGTAGAGTACGACCTGCAGGTGCCGCACTCAAGACTTTCGGAGGTCGTGCAAGTGGTCCAGAACCTCTCGTTGATCTCTTCAAGTTTACAGTTGAACTCTTTAAGACAGCATCTGGACGAAAACTTAGCTCCATTGAATGTCACGATCTTTGCTGTAAGATTGCTCAAATCGTCGTCGTCGGAGGAGTCAGGAGAAGCGCCCTTATCAGCCTCAGTAACCTCACGGACGACAGACTCCGAAGATGCAAACACGGACAGTGGTACATAGATGAACCCCAGCGTGGTCTGGCGAACAACTCAGCGTGTTACACAGAGAAGCCAGACTTTGAAGCCTTTCTTAACGAGTGGACTAGCTTATATGAATCTAAATCTGGAGAACGAGGTGTCTTTAGCAGAGTCGCAAGTCAAAAACAAGCTGCAAAAAATGAACGAAGAGATGCTACCTACGATTTTGGAACTAATCCATGCAGCGAAATCATCCTCAGACCCTACCAGTTCTGCAATCTTTCAGAGGTTGTTGTTAGGCCACAGGATACACTCGCAAGTCTCAAACGAAAAGTTAGGGTTGCGACTATCCTTGGGACTCTTCAGGCCACCCTCACCAACTTCAGATATCTCAGAAATATTTGGAAACTAAACACAGAGGAAGAGGCACTACTGGGTGTATCCTTGACAGGCATCATGGATCACCCGCTACTGTCAGGCAGGGGTGACAAGGGTAAACTCAAGAAGTGGCTTACGGAGATGCGGGAGGAAGCAATTGAAGTTAACAAGCAGTGGGCAGAGAAACTGGGTATCAATGTATCTACCGCTATCACTGCGGTTAAGCCTTCAGGCACTGTTAGTCAGTTGGTCGATAGCGCTAGTGGTATCCATCCTCGTTATAGTGCACAATATATACGTAGAGTACGTGCAGATGCTCGTGACCCACTTTGTGCCGTCTTAGAGGCCGCAGGAGTGCCTGTGGAGGACGATGCTATGTCACCCAGTACTAGGGTATTCTCCTTCCCTATCGCGTCTCCTGAGGGCGCTGTGACAGCCTCAGACATGGGTGCTATGGAGCAGTTGGATCTGTGGGAGATATATCAGGACTACTGGTGTGAACACAAGCCGTCCATGACGTGCTACTACAGGGACAACGAGTTTCTGGAGGTGGGACAGTGGCTGTACAACAAGTTTGATAAGGTCAGTGGTATCTCTTTTCTGCCTTACTCAGACCACACGTACCAGCAGGCACCTTATGAGCCTGTGGACAAGGCCACCCTCAAGGCACTACAGAAGGGCTTTCCGACCCAGATTGATTGGGACATCAATGAAGCCTCTGATATGACTGAGGGTAGCCAGCAGTTAGCCTGTACAGGGAACAACTGTGAACTATGACATAAAGAATATAGAGTAACCGTTAGACTTACCTACGTCCTCTGGCTTATCTTTAGGGTCATGGGGCGTAGGTATTCCTTCAGCTTGCATCTTCTTGATGCGTTCCTTTGACTTCTGACACATACTGTGGTAGTCAATGGATGTGTAGCTTACTGTGTGCTTATCTTTATTCTTCATCTTTTCCTCCTGCTGCTAAATAAAAGTCTTCTCTACTCACTTTCTTCAGTCTCCTCGTAGTTTCTAATTTCATCTATTAGATCAATTAGTACTAAACGGTCTAGCTCCATGCGCTCTAACTGAAGAGGGTCGTTAATTGTTTTTATGGCTTTGTTAGCTGAAGACAAAAGCTCTGCGTATCCTTTTAGTACCGCTGCTTTTCCGTGTCTCTTAATTTGCTTAGACAACGCTGTACCAACAGCGGCTGTACCAAGCGCTCCCGCAGCAGCAGGAGAAACAAAAGCAGCACCTGTTGCGAGAATTGATAACGCTGTAGTAGGAACAGTTATGCCCGTGTTGTCTCTAATTGTTTGCATAATCCTAGCGGGAGCATTGTCACCCTCTCTGTTTCTTTTACCTACTAGTTTATCCAGCGCGGTTAATGACCTAAACTGCTGGTCTAACAAGTTATGGACATCGTTCCCCTTAGTATTAGCCTTCATGTAATCGTTCATTACGTTACGCACAAGTTTTGCCGCAAGAGCTTGATAAGTATCTACGTCAGCGTCGAGTGTTTGACCTGATTTGTGTACAGCATCATCAAAGCGTTTTCTAGCTTCAAGAAGTCCGTTTAAATCACCTCCTTCTTCTTTAATAATTTTCTGAGCAAGGTCTGTGTACTTTATGAACTGTTTTTGGGCCGCTGGTGTGGCAAGCTGAAACACATCGCTATTTAAAAAATCATTAAGAGACTCTGAGAACTCAAAATTAAGCGCTTCCATGTCTACTTTCTTGTTTTGCGTTTTGATGTAGGATTGTAAGCGTTCTCCTTGCTTTTCTACGTGGTCTTGTATAATTGTGAAATTTTTGCTAACAGAACTATAAGGCTTTATGCCCGGAATAGTTTGAACTACGTCAATAACAGATTCATCAAACTCGTTAGGAATCCACGTTTTAGTCTGAAGAGGGCCACGTAACTCTACTCTATCCTGAGCAGTAAAACTTTCTGGCGTTAGCATACCAGTTAGAGCTTCTTTTTCACGCGCCAACTTAGATGCAACTCCTGCTTTCCTAGCCTGCATTTCTCCGGGCAGTCGTAGATCTAAGTCAACTAAATCAGGACGGGGTGAAAAGAGTGTTGCTAAATCAACACCAATACCTAAGTTTTCTTTCACCTGCTCTGCTAACGCTTTGTTGTTTTTCTCCCAGTTTTTATATGAGTCGTAACCAGAAGATATTGACAAGAGCATTTCTTGTACGCCGGGGTTTTGTGCGAACTCTTCAAACTTTTGTCCTGCTGCTGTCAAAGCACTGTCAAAAAAGTTTTTAACGTAGTTGGGCACTAGAGGAGTAAAAGCCTCCATTGCCATAGCACCGCCTGTCCTAGCAGCTTGTGAAATAGCAGTACCTGCCACATCAGAGATACCTATCTGCCCCGTTCCGGGAACTCCGGGAACCTGAAGAGCCTGAGTAGCCAGCCTACGAGTAAACTCAGGCTTAAACTCTTCCATAGGAGCCATAACACCCTCAACGTAAGATGGCTCTGGTGCGACAGTCTCTTGTTGGGCTTCGGTTTGCGCTTTGTACTGCTTTTGAGCAAACTCTAGTATCTCAGATTCTGAAGCTCCTTCAGGGTGTTTTACTGTTACAACTTCTCCCGCAGGGTTTCTAACTTTAGTTTCTGGCATTATATTACTCCGACTCTGGGACTATCTCAAAGCCTTCAAAACGGTTACTTGTGGGCACAAAAACAGGATCGTAAAAAGCTAACGCTGCTTGGTTGTCTTCTCCAAGTTTGGTAGACACATTAGTTCTTATATTGTTGTACTTTTCTATTTTTCTGGTAGCCTCTCTTCTAAACTCTTCTAACATACGCTTAATTGTAGTCTCGTCTAGGGTTATGTCCCCTGCAACAACTTTAGTGGTAAACGCCAAATCTTTATCCGAAAGACCTGTACCAGCACCTAGGTTGGTGATGTAGTCTGCAACACGCTTTGCTGATTCTGCTAGAAAAGCCTCTGTGTTTTCTATAGGTACGTTATCTACAGGATATCCTACTGCCTTTAAAAACTTATTAACCTGTAAGTTTACGTTAGCCAGAGATCCAGTAAACATGGTGTCTACATCGCCTATGATGTTATCTATGCTTCGTATGCTGTCTGCTGATTTTTCAGCTTGCGTATAACCTTCAGCAAAACTTTCTGCACCTAGTTTACTAAGTTCTCCAGCCATCCCTGAAGTTACGTTTTTAATAACTTGCTGGTTAGGAGCCTCAGTTAAATTAAGTGTGCTAGGGTCAACAAGTTTTCCGTCTACAGCGACCATGCCTGAGTCAGTTACCCTGTAAGCAACAGGTTTACCGTCCTGTAAGAACATCTCAACTTTACCCTTCTGTAGATCTGAGTAGGCTTTAAACTCTTGTTTAGACATATCCTTTAAATCAAGAGTCCCGACAAACTGGGGAGTGTAGCCCTTACCTAATAAAACCTTACGTCTCGCGGGTACAGAAAGTTCGGGCATAGTTTCCATTTTTCTTTCGGTTAACGTGTCACCAATTGCGTTAACTCTTTCTAAGCTAGACGATGACCGTACTTGTTTAGCTAACTCTGGAAACCCCATTTCTTCAGCTTGAAGAGCTACGTCGGTTTTTCGCTCAGTTAGTGCAGCAGTGTTTGCTTGTTTTTGCTGCATCTCTTGCGCCATAGTTAGTAGCTGCAACGCCTGAGCTTGCATCCCCGGTATCTTAGCCATTGCTTGTGCTTGCTCAATCAGAACAGCGGGATCTGTAGCTCCTATAGCGGTAGACAGTACGTTGCCTGTTTGTGTGGTAGTAGCTTGAGTAGCAGCAGTAGTAAACGCTTGAGCAGCGTCTGTGTTACCTTTGGCACGGTACTCGTTGGCAAGCTGCTGTAGCTTCGCAGGATTATTCGCGTGTTGCTGTAGCAACTCCTGTATCTCTGCTTGGCTTCTCTGTGTAGCCTGCCGTGTCATCATACGACCCGGAGCGCCGCCAAGACCACGAGCAGCACTGGTTAACTCTTTCTGGTACGTCGGATTCAGAAGACCCGCCAGCATCTGTTGTGAAAATCTAGCCATGATTAAATTTCTCCTTTAAGCTGCCGGACCAGTGCCGCCTGAACTACCACTATCGTCATCATCTCCAGCGCCTACACCGAATAACTCAAAGATGTCTCCCCAGATTCCACCACTTTTTTGTGCACCAAAGAGTCCACCTAAAACGCCAGTACCAAGGCTACCCAACAGATTAGCTTGAGCTTGCTCTGCTACCAACCTCGCCTCAAGACCACTCATCATTGTCTCACCGTACTGACCAGCGCCAAACAACTGTCCCTGCTGTTGCATCTGCTGATAAGGCATCATAGCCTGCTGTAGCTGCATCATCTGAGTCTGTGGTAGGTACGCAGCACCCATAGAACCAACACCTAAGTTCTGCTGTGCCGCTAGTTGTTGCAAGTCTGCCTGAGACAACTGACTGCCCATGCCTGTAAACGCTTGAGCCTGCTGTGCCAACTGAGCCTGTTCTGCCTGTGCTTGACCCATAGCCTGTAACATTGCTGTGTTTCTAGCTTCAGCTTGTGCTTTACCAAACGCTAGTTGCTCCGGTGTTCCACCAAACTGTGCAGTCTGTACACCTAAGCGTCCCTGTGCAGCCAGACGTTCTTCCATTGCCTGCGCCTGTCGTTGTTCCTCAGGGGACTGCGCAGCCCTAATGCGCCCATAGATATCTTGCTCACGTTGAGCCATGTCAATGTCACGCAAGTCCCGCATCATGCCGCTACCTAAACCAAACGCTTGGCCTGCCGCCGTTCGTCCTTGTGCTTGACCGAAAGGAGTACCAGCAAGCTGAGTTTGGGCACGAGTAAGCATAGACTGTTGGAACGCTTTCTCTTCGTCAGAAAGAGCCATGCTTGTGCCTACGCCAGTAAACGCACCAGTTTCAGGATCAAACTGAGGAGTTGCGCCAAAGCCACCACCCATTGTAGACGCTACAGTAAACGGCTTAAACTGAGACATTCCTACGGCTTGTTGTGCTAGACCGTAAGCACCGGGAACGTACATTTGTTCCTTTGTAACAGGATCAGTAAAGTAAGTTCCTGCTAAAGATTGTTCACCAATGTCGCCAAGACGGTTCATAGCGCTTGCCGTAAGCAAACCACCTCCAACAGTCCCTATACCTAATAGGGCTTTTAACCAATCTTCCATCAGTAAGTACCTCCATCAATCGTCCCTGTAGACAGAGTTCCTGTAAACGTCAAGTTAGGTATAGTAACAGTACCTGTAAACGTAGGTGAAGCTGTGTTTGCCTTGGTCGCAACTGCAACCGCAATAGCGTCAAACTCTGTGTTAAATTCAGTGCCTTGAATAATCTTGCCAGCATCTCCAGAAGGCAAACTATCCTTAGCAGCAAAGTTAGTTGTCTTTGTATAGTTGCTCATAGTGTTTTACCCATTAGTGCTAATACGTTAATTTCTTGGAGAGATAAAGCAAAACCGTTTATTTCTGACTCAAGACCAATAGTAATAATAGTGCCAGAGCCTGTAGTATTAACAGGAGGTCTGGTTGTTGTTACTCCTCCAGTAAACTCAGCAACTGTGTACTCTGAAGCTGCTTCGTTAAAATAAAAGGGAGTCTGGTTACCTACCGTAAACTCCTGTGTACTGTACGATGTACCAAAGTCATATGCCCACTTCATAAACACAGTAGCGCTGTTAGCACCTACCAGTGTTGGACGTATCTTCTTTAGGAACTTAAGTTTAGATGGATCACCAAACGTCAAACCGGGACTGTAGTACCTAAAGCGGTAACTGGAAGTCCTAATTGTTCCTGAGTCATTGTACTCATCAGCGTACCCTGCGTACTCACCTACGCCGTCCACAGTACCTACAAGGAGCGTACCATCGTTTTTTCTCTCGTAAGACTTAAACGGTGCAGAGGTCCAACGTGTGACTCTGAAAGCGTTGTTCTCTAGTTTACCCTTGAGATCAAAGCAGTACGTAGTTGATCTGTCTGGAAACGTAATGAGGTAAAAAGAGTTCTCAGGGCTGTACACAGATGCTGTTGGTGCAGTCCGTGTTTCAATTAAATTAATAATTTCAGACTTTATGTTTACACTCAAATCAGACAGAGGTAGTGACTTTTCTTGTATAGTCCTACCAAAACTTCTCAACCCGTTCTGAGACATAAACAACACATCAGTACCTATATGCTGTACAGAGTTTCTACAGATGCACCCAACGCCAGCAACGGTATCAGACAGAGCCATAATTGCTGGACTAACGGCGTTAGCGTACACGATGATGCTGTGCTTGCCTAAGATTAGCAAAGCGTTGTTATGAGCAACCAGTGCCCGTACTTCGTCGTACCCATCAGGCCACGCCTTAGATACATCTATAGAACCACTGGAGCCACCAGTGAAGTCTGTTCCTATCAGCAGGTCAGACCAGTATATAGTCTGTGTGTCTGCTGCGTTATCTACGATCCACAGCCTGCCGTAAGCTGCTAGAGCCTCGTGGCAGTAGAAGTTAGTGTTAGTCGTAGTACCTGTTGCTGTACCAAACGTCCTGAGTCCTGTCGCGTTGTCGTACACCAGAGGCTCTTGTCCACGTTGAAAGAAGTAAGCCTTATCGTTAAAGTTTACTATCTTCCAGTTGTCTGCAGTTATTGTGTACGAACCCGGAGTAATGTCAGTAAGCGTGTCATCAGGATTAGTCGTCTGTGCAGTCTTAAATATCTTGTTGTTACCTGTGACAAAGACTTCCTCGTTACCTGCGTCATCATAAAAGTGGTGCAGCTTAACAGCGTAGTCAGAACCTAGAGGTGTGTTTACAGCAGTTAACAGGTCTACTCCCTTACGTGCAGCAATACGCCCACGCTTGTCAATCACAGCGTTATCAGCGATTTCAGCAAACGACGGATCCTGTGCAATAGGAGAGTCTTCTGTGTTGACTCCTTTAAACGCAGGAGCAACTAAGTTGATGCTTTGTAGCGGCTGTGCCATACGTCAGGCTCCTACGGAGTGTACCAGATGGTTTCTTCAGGGTGCTTCTGTGCGTCCAGAGCAATCGCATCAGACAAAAACTTATCAGCAATACCAAAGTACTCAGGTGCTGATGTACCGCCTGTCTCGCCACGCTCACGAGCTAACAGAGCTATCGCTAGGTGTATCACAGGTTGGGCAGGAATGGTAAGGTCGTCTGTGTCAGCACTTAAGTCGTCTGTCCTTAGAATACAGTTAAACCTGATGGTGTACGTGTCGTCTGGTTGAGGATACAGGTCAACTTGAGTATCGCCGTTAGAGTCAACACCGTTGTACGTGTAGTACTCAGGTATGCCTGATACGGGACTCTGGTTAAGGTACGCATCGTTAAACCAGTGTGCTGTCTGATAACTCATAAACAAATTAGAGCTATCGTTGAGTACGTCTAGTACCTTGATTCTGTTTTGTGACCCAGTGAGTACGTAGTTAAAGATATCAGCAGATGTGGTAACAGTCAGGGTAGTCCTGAGTGCTGACCAATCCCAAGCGTCCTCTACCATTCTCTTGGCATCGTTTACTAAGTCACCCGCCAGTTTACTGTAGGTTGTATCTTGTACACTAGACACCTCGTCTTCACGCAAGCGTCTGAGGACGTTGTTTACTAAGTTTAAATATGTCATCTTATGCCATGCCCTCAAACAAACTTCGTTTAATTATGTTGTCTAGTTCAGCCATGTAGTCCTTCTGTGGTGGTGCTGGAGGCTCTGGTACAACCTGTTTTGTGTAGGTTATGCCAGCTACAAACGGATCAAACATACCGCCACCACCGCCGCCGCCGCCGCCGCCAGTTTCTGGAGGAGGCTCAGTCCCGTCAGGGCAGTTTTCAGCAGTCTCACATTGGCCTGTAGAGTCACAGTAAGATTGACCTTCAGGACACGTAGTACACTCTTTAGGGTTATCTGCGGCGTACTCAGCACAGGTACAGTCGTTACACTCTGGAGGTGCTTGGATACACTGGTCAAACCCTTCAGGATCTTCTATAAATCCAGGTTTACACTCGCCACACGAGCCGTCTTCGTTTGTTACCCTGTCTTGCTGGTCACAAGGTGTAGTGCCTGTACCGCAGTCCTCTAACGTAGGAGCAAATGTTAAACCGTCAGGACACTCTGCCCACCCACAGGCTAAAGCGTGAAGTGGATCAGTGCAATCAAGGCAGTTTCCTTCGGCGTCTCTTGGTCCTTCTACTCCATTAAAGTCAGGACAGGGTTCTGTTGGGTCTACAGGCGGTTCACCAGTACCACATTCATCATCGTACTTTGCGCTGTATGCTGCATAAGCCGCATTTAGTTCTAAATCAAAAGAGGGCGTAAATCCTAATTTTGGTTCTTTACATTTTACAACAAAACCACCGTCATCAGGATCGTTGCCCTCAGGGTCTACTTCAACAGGTGGCTTAGTTTGGTCGCAAGGATCGTAAGTATAGCTTTTTCCGTCACGAGGGTCTGTAAAAGCCCCATCTTTGTCATCGTCAAAATTAATATAAAAAGGCTCAGAACCGTCGTCACACAGGTCGTCAGGGCCGTTACCACCTTCGCCCTCGCAGACTCCACTTTCAGGTATTTTAGTTCCGTCGTTGCAGTGAGTATCTTTGCAGTTGCCCTTCCACCACGTTTGTTGATCTTGAAGTGCAAAAGTTAGAGAACCTTCTGGATAACCGTCTTCACACTTGATACCGTCTGGTCCTGTGGGTGTAGCGTCACCTTCTTTAATACATACGCCCTGGTCATTTTCTGTGTACCCTTCTAAGCACTCGCCACAGCTTGCGTCCTCAAGGTCTGTACAAGGAAGGTGTTCTTTGTGAAGCTTTGTACATTCTTCTGCTGTCGGTCCTTCGCACTCTGGCGGTACTTCTTTTTCTATGCAGTTTCCATTAGCGTCTTCTTCGTAGCCTTCTAAACACTCACCGCAGTTTTCGTCTTGTTTTTCAGTTCCTGCTTGAACTATGCCACCCTGCTTTCCAACCGTAGAGCAATCAAAGTCTTCTACAATGGTAGGGTCTTCACAGACACCTGTATCCTGATTAAATACAAACGGCGTACCATCTTCTGATACTCCAGTACACTCCCCACACACTAAAGAACCGTCGTCTGCTTTTATTGTCTCAAGACCTTTTTTTGTGCAGTCATCTAAAGCTTTAAAAGGTATAACAGGTACACCTATAGTGTTTTCAATTTCGCCGTTGATGAGGTCTTTAAACTGATCGTAAATAATACCACTTAGTACAGGACCAAAGATTCCACCTAGTTTGCCTAGAATAGATTCAATGTCTATTTCACCCTTAGCATCGCCAAAGATATCCTCAACAGCGCCAACAACCCAATCGCCTATTTTGTTAAGGATTAATTCTGGAGTGCAATCTGTTTCTACTTCTGTTCCGTCTTCTTGCTTTGTTGTACAATTTAAATCGCCGTTAATAAAGTCTTCTAAGGTTGATCCAATTTCTTCTGCTGTGTTTTTAATGTCACGCAGCGTAGTACTCTTAAATATACCACCTAAACCCGGAAGACTTGGAATACCTATGTCAACTAGTATTCCCATGTTAACACAGTCAAGAATCCATGTTTCAAGTTCTGTTTCTGTTCCAGTGGTTTGCTTCTGACAATCTGGAGATATACCAGTAGCACCCTCTATAAAAACTTCTGCCATCTTTTTTATAGAGCCTAGAGGATCTTCTGGTATGTTACCAATAAAATCTACGAGTTCGTCGTACTTGCCTTTGAGATCATTAACAGCGTCTTCACCGTACTTCTCAATTAACTCAGAGAGGTCTGGTGCGCTCCAATCAGCATAAGAAGTAGTCGTAGCTTTGCCGTCATTGTATCCATAAATAGTATGTGGATTACCGTCTGCGTCTACAGCGTAAAGATCGTTTACTCCGTCACCGTTTAAATCAGAAGAAGCCCAATCAACGGCACCTTCTGGCAAAGGCCCAAATATTTGTCTAAGGTATGCCTCTAGTGTTTTATACTCTGGATTAGATGATCCCTGAGGACCAAGTGGGTCAAAGCCAGCAGCTAAGTATTTCATGACAAATTCCCAGAACTCCCCAGCACCGGGATTTATGGTTGTTATGTCATTCATTTCATCTTCAGTCGCAGCCATAACTTACTTACCACCCTTTAGCTGCATCAGCTTGTCAGCACCACGTATGCCAAAGCTGGCTGTGACTGCAACGTACAAAAGATATTGATACCACTCAGGTAGCTTCCCTAGTTCTGCAAAGGCCACACCTACGCGACCAATGATATCA
>Ga0316203_1001807_pt1 | contig 13169 bp, 7 predicted proteins | sample 6monrhotite_MG_FD_204940 | JGI IMG/M metagenome (GOLD analysis project Ga0316203, IMG submission 204940) | Microbial mat bacterial communities from mineral coupon in-situ incubated in ocean water Damariscotta River, Maine, United States -... | ecosystem: Environmental > Aquatic > Marine > Coastal... | reverse complement strand
TGCGTGCGATAGCCTCTGTCGCAGCGCCACCCACACCACCAAGCCCAACAATGAGTACATGTTTACTGGCAAGTTTATGAATGCCTTCATCACCGACAAGGATATGGGTGCGTTCGTGAAGTGGGTTAATGGTATGACTCATAATGAAAATAGCTCCTTGGTATTCGATGTGCACTGTTTTTGCACGAACTCTAGCGGAATTTTTTTAGTGTTTGCTAGTGCCTGTGCGACGTCAATTAAATTAGCTGGATCATTGCATTGGTGTTTGCCTAAACCATCAGGGGCATCGGTTTCCAATAATATTGACTCAAGTGGCAGTTCGCACAACAAGGTATTGGCTCTTTGCCCTTGTTGTTGTAATAAACGGGTGCTGACACCAATATAAAAACCTAATTTCACAAATGTTTCGGCTTGTTGAAGACTGCCTGAAAAACCATGAATCACACCACAAAGTTGAGGGTAATGACGCAGTTGTGTTGCCACTTGGTCGGCTGATTTAACACTGTGAATGATAAGCGGCAAATTAAATTTCTGCGCGAGTTCGAGTTGCTTTTGGAAACATCTGAGTTGTATGTCATGGGCGGGTCGATTGGGCATGAAATCCAAGCCGCATTCACCCACTGCAATGGCGTGGGGTAATAATGCCTCAAGTTGTAGGAGGTGCGTATCATTGTGTTGCTCGCAATACCATGGGTGAATGGCAAAGGCATTGGAAATGTTTTGATATTTCTCTGCTATGCTTAACTGTGTAGACCATTGCCGATGTTGCACACCCGGAATGATAAAGTGCTCAACACCTGCTTGGCGCGCATGTAGAAGTGCATCATCCAAACCCTTTGAAAATCGAGGGTCATCCAAATGACAGTGACTATCAATCATTTATTAGCGTTTTTAAATACAAGCATACTGTAATATTAACAGGTGATGCTCAGGTATGGCTATATATTAATATTTTTAGAGTAAATATTAGAAACAATTACTTATGGCAGAGATTTTGCTTCTTTACACTATTATTTATCAATAGAGCTCCATTTTGTTGGGGATGTTCAAAGAGGAGAGTGCTGTGATATCGAATGAACGGGCTTTGAGGTATCATAATTTAGAGTGGATTTTAGGGCACCCTCGTTTTGGTGCGTTCATGATGGGTTTGATAGCATTTTCATTTACGCATAATCAAGTTTTGGCAACGGTGCTATTTATAGCCTTTTCGATTGAAATTGTCTTGCGGGTTATGTTGTTTGTACGCAAAATAAAAATTAACCCTTATCGTTCATCAACGAATCAGAAAATCGATTTATTACTTCTCGTGATTGATGTTGTTGCAGTTGCCTCTTTATTGGTCACAGTGTTTAATATTAATATAGGAGCCGAAAATTTGGCTTTTGCTCGTCTGATGCGTGGTGTCTATCTGTTGCGAACATTACGCTTGGTGCGTTACTTTGATCTACATAGCGCAATGTTTTCACCTACTTACGGCATGCTCATATCTTTGGTTATTCTAGTTTCTTTTTTTGCCGATGGCGGATTATTGGTTGGCATTATTATATTTTTCTTTGTTGAACTTGCACTTCGTTTGGTTGTGCTGCGCAGTATGAAGTTTGAAAGTAAACAAGAGAAGCGTGCAGAGTGGAGTTTTTGGGTGCTTGATCTTGTAGCAACTATTTTTATGACGCCGCTTGTTTCAGAGTTTAGTTATAGCGGGGCATTACGTATGCTTAGGCTTTTTCGGTTGCTTAGGCCATGGCAGGTTATTATTCGGAATTTGCGAGATGTGCTACGCGAAGGCCAGTTTATGCAGGAAATCAATCTGATTGTACTCTTTCTTGCTATTCTTTCTATTGGTGGGGGTGTAGCTGCTCACTTCTTGTTTTCAAATTTTGACTACACTATGGGGCTTTATGACAAACCCATTGATGACAAGATGCTATCATCGATTTGGTTCACTTTTCGGTTGTTAACAGACCCCGGCAACTCGGTGGTTTACCCTGATAATACAACTGTTGCAGTGTTTACCATTGTAGGCGTTATTATGGGTGTATTCATTTTTGCCTTCTTTATTGGTATTGGAGCCAATATTGTTTCGGGTTTGATGCGCCGTTTGCGTAATGAAGACATCGCGATAAAGAATCACATGGCGATTTTGGGCTGGACACCAGCTTCCCCTTATATTTTGGATCAGTTAAGTATCATTTCTGACCGTACTTTCACACGTTTAAAAGTAGTCTTGCTGCATGATGCTGAGCATCCTCCTGCTGAGTTGATCAATGAAAAATGGGTGACATATCGACAAGGTCATATTGATTCTTCGGCGGGACTGAAGTGCATTAATATTTGTGCTGCAAAACAAGCCTTGATGGTTTTACCCGCGGAAGAGACAGAAGCTGAATCGTTGTCTCATGCTTTTTATAATATGCTGTCTATACGCTCGGAGAATAAGCACCTTAAACTTAGTTTGGCGATTCCTGGTATGGACCACCCTCGTCTTGATACCCATCAGCATATGCTGCAAGTTGGTTGGGATAATATAGGTACTTATAATGAACCAACGGTGGTGTTGTCGGAAGCTGATTTTAGGGCTACTGCATTATGTAATATTTTACGTTACAGTGATTTTGATCAGGTTATGCAACGTTTGATGATACCTGAGTTGATGGGTGAATCATCAACACACTTGGTAAATTGGGACTCCAAGCTTGAGCGTGATGAGAATCATGCTTGGCAGTTATTTACCCCTAATGGTAAATATAAGGCAAGTATTTCGGAGGTACAAGCACAGCTGTTTGAGCGGGGCGTGACGCTTTTAGGTATTGTGGCTGAAGATTGGGAAACTATACCGATGTATGCTTTAGAAGAGCAATATTCTCAATCACTGGTCATTCGAGCCTTGGTCGGCATTGCGATCAGTGAGGCGGCTATTTATGATGAGGTAATGTATTGTATTCGAGAGCCTGCAGTGCCTAAAGTGATGGAAGGTTTGGGTGGTATTGATGATCTTGGTATTACTATTGTTGAAGCAGAAGATAAAATGCAGCTTTTCGTGATGGGCTGGGTGGGTAGTTTGCCATTATTGTTAAAACGATTATTGCGGTTTTATCATGAATTGGACTTGATTATTTTTGACGATTTAACACGCGAGCAAGTCGATGACGAGCGGGCTTATCTTGAGCGCCGCTTGGCGGAAGAGCCTGGTATGATGGATTTGGTTACAATTACAATTGAGCCGTGGAAGTTTAATGATATGGAACGTTTACGTGAGCATATTGTAAAATCCAATCATGTTATTTTGTCGCGGCCTAAAGAGATGGATCATTCAGCTTATGCGATGATTACAACGGTACTATCGCATATTGTAACCATCTGTAATGATGAAAATGTGCAGCCCGAGATATTCCCTTTGTTGGATAACCGAGAGCAGGCGGGGCTATTGCAGAAAGAATTGAGTGGTTATGAGCTTCCTACAGAAGTGCATGTGACGGTTCCCAATGAGTTTTATGGCGTATTTGTAGCGCATACATCATTTCATATGTATGCAGTTGAGAAAGAAGAGGATTATGAAGCCAAGCGAGCCTTCAGACACATGCTAACCAAGTTGATGTCTGATTCAGGTGAAGATTCTGATATGGGATTGAAAATTTTTAAAGTCTCTGAGCCATTGCCAGAAGACCCTATGCAGTTATTTCATATGCTTAGGGAGGCAGGGTATATATGGGTGGGTTACAGTATGGATGTGTGTTGTAAACAAGAGAGCCCATTTGGAGAAAGTATTGATATGATTTTCCCGCGTCAGACATCGTTTACTTGTTACCGTCAGAATCAAATTGTGATTAACCCGAATGGTAACCCAGCTTCACAACGCGTCTGGATGACCAGCAGAGATCATATTAGCGAATTAATTACAATGGGTGGGGACGATGATGTTGAATTGTTCTAACCTCAATTGCTGGAGCGTTTGCAATGAGTGATTCGAGTCAGGAAACTCCGATGCAGCGCATGCAGCGAGAAGCTTTGGAAGAGCAGGCTGTTTTGGATCGTCAGAGCGAGTCAGATGGTTCGATGAGCAGCATGCAAGAAGAAGCTTTGCGTGAACAGGCAGCATCAGATGATGACTTAAAGCAGGTAAAAGATTTTAAAGTTATCCTAAATCGTTGTATGTTTGACTTGCGCACCCTGGGTGGAAAAATAGTTAACTATACTGTGCTTGTATTGATTCTTTTGTCGGTGCTTTTGTTTATGCTCAATACAGTTGAAGAGATTCACCGCCTATGGAGTGAAGATATTGCTCTTTTTCAAAGGGTCGTCATATATATATTTCTTGCTGAATATATATTACGTGTTTATTCAGCAAAAGACAGGAAAAAATATATTACAGGTTTTTACGGGGTTGTTGATTTACTGACAGTATTGCCCGTATTTTTTGGTAGTTCGGGTACGTCAATTATGCGTCTTGCAAGGTTGGTCCGAATTTTAAAAGTGACACAATACTTTCCAGTCCTGGCAACGCTTATGCGCTCTGTGTCGGGTGCCTTGCAAATGATTTTAGCAGTTTTTGCAACGATTGCTACGGTGTCTATTTTTGCAGGCAACCTTATTTATATGCTAGAGCCAGAAACATTTAGCAATGCATTTATTGGAGCTTGGTGGAGCTTGGTGACAATGAGTACGGTGGGGTATGGTGATTTGGTTCCCCATTCTGTCGGCGGCATGATGTTAGGGGCTGTGCTGATCATGATAGGCATTTGTGTGGTTGCGATGATGACTGCGGTGATTGCGGTTCGAGTTGGACGCATGGTAAATATGAATAAAAAGTGTTTTGAGTGTGAAAAAACAATTTCATCAGAGTTTAATCATTGTCCACACTGTGGGCAAAATCAAGCAGATGATATTGATCTTTTTTCTGATGATGAATAGAGAATGAGTTATGAGTGCCAATAAAGCCTATTGGATACTTTTGAGCAGCCGTTTTGTACAACTTACAAGTCTCGGTTGTTAGCGCCAAAAGGAAGCCGTTATATGTTATGCAGAAAGCTAATAGTGGCATGTTATATGCTTATACTCCAATGTAATGATTAATATTGTGAATAACATTTTTTTAAGCGTTAAGCGGGGGAACAAATGGCAAAAATTTTAATCGTAGATGACATGGCAAGTATGCGTAAAATGGTAGCTTTCACGCTTGAGAGTGCAGGGCATGAAGTGGTGCAGGCCGATGATGGAGATGTGGCTCTTGCGATTGCCAATGAACAAGATGGATTTGCTCTGGTGGTTACGGATGTCAATATGCCAAACATGGATGGCATCACGTTGACAGGAGAGTTAAGAAAGTTGCCTGCGATGAAATTCATGCCGATTTTACTGCTCACTACGGAAGCTGGAAAAGATAAAAAAATGGCAGGTAAGGCTGCGGGTGCCACAGGTTGGTTGGTGAAGCCGTTTGATCCTGATAAGTTGCTAATGACCATTAAAAAAGTTCTGCGTTAAGCGAGGCCTGTCATGAGCATCGACCTCGACCAATTCAAACAAATTTTCTTCGAAGAAAGCTTCGAAGGCCTTGATACAATGGAATCTGGGCTACTCTCAATGAATGATGGGGGTACGGATCTGGATGTTGTGAATGATATTTTCCGTGCAGCACATTCGATTAAAGGTGGCAGCGCGACCTTTGGATTTTCAGCTTTAGCATCTTTTACTCATATTATGGAAGGTCTGTTGGATGAGATGCGTGAAGGGAAACGTGAAGCTGACCCTGATGTGGTGAATATATTGTTGGAATCTGTTGATGAGATGCGCTCTTTAATGACTGCCTATCAGGATAATGAAGAGCCTGATATTGAGGAGATGCAGAAGCTGCAGCAAAAATTAGAAAAAGTATGTGGAATGGAAGTAAGTGACTCAAGTAGTGAGCCAAAGGAAAGTGCTGCTAAGGAAGAGACAGAAGAAGGTCGTAGGCTCGGTTGGAACATTGAATTTATACCCCATGATGATTTATTAACAACAGGTAATGACCCTGCCTTGTTATTGTCAGAATTGTGTGATCTGGGCAATGTCACCTTGAGTATGGATGATTCCAACCTGCCCGCATTTGAAAATATGAATGCTGAGCAGTGCTATTTGAAGTGGTCGATAGAGTTGCTTGAAAAAGATGCGGATTCGGTGGTTGAGGAAGAGCAAATTACCGAAGTGTTTGAATGGGTCGAAGATGAGTGTGACCTGCTGATTAAAGGTATCTATCCAGAACGTAAAGCTTCAGACCGCAGAGCTGGAGACCGAAGAGAAGGCGGAGCCCAAGAGGATCGTAGGCAAGGTGCTCGCCGCACAGATACTCGTCGCCCTAGTGATAAAAAACCTGCTCAACAAGCTGTAACGATTCGTGTGGATACGATGCGGATTGATGAATTGATTGATATGGTGGGTGAATTGGTCATTACGCAATCCATGCTGGGGCAATTGGGTGAAGATTTTGATATGGCCAAGCTGGTGAGTTTGCGCGAAGGGCTTGAAGAGTTGGAGCGTAATTCTAGAGAGATTCAAGAAGCTGTCATGCGTGTGCGTATGCAGCCGATTTCTTTCGCTTTTAATCGCTTCCCGCGCATGGTGCATGATTTGAGTCAGAAGCTGGACAAAAAAGTGCGCCTCGAACTGATTGGTGAAGAAACTGAGATGGACAAAACGGTTATGGAGAAAATTAATGACCCGCTGGTTCACTTGGTTCGAAACTCCATGGATCACGGCCTTGAAGGGCCAGAGGAGCGTTTGGCTGCGTGCAAAGAAGAAGAGGGTTATGTTCGACTTAAAGCATTTCATCAAGGTGGAAGCATCGTTGTAGAAATTTCGGATGATGGGCGCGGCTTGAATCGCGAGAAGTTGTTTAATATAGCCGTTGAGAAAGGCGTTATTAATGAAAATGACGTTCTTACAGATGAACAGGTCTTTATGTTGTTATTTGCAGCTGGTTTTTCCACAGCAGCGGAACTAAGTGATATTTCAGGGCGTGGTGTAGGGCTAGATGTGGTCCGGCGAAATATTGAATCATTGGGCGGCAATGTTGGTGTTAAATCGGTGTTTGGCGAAGGCACTGTCTTTACGATTCGATTGCCTCTTACTTTGGCTGTCTTGGACGGTCAGCTATTACAGGTGGATGCTCAAACTTATGTGCTTCCCTTAGCCTCTATTATTGAATCCTTACAAATGGATGAAAAATCAATCAGTGGTTTAGCCAGTGACACGATGGTGTACCGCCTACGTAATGAATACATACCGATTATTAGCTTGTCGCGCTTATTTTCTACGGGCGAAAATACTGAGGTTAATCTGGCAGGTAAGTTACTGGTCATTGTTGAGTGGGCAGATAAACGTATTGGCTTGTGTGTAGATGAGTTGTTGTCGCAGCAACAGGTGGTTATTAAAAGTCTAGAAACCAATTACGAGCGGGTCGTGGGTTTATCGGGCGCTACAATTTTAGGCGATGGAACAGTGTCTTTGATTCTTGATGTTTCTAGTTTGATGGATATGTCAAATAAAGCCATAGAGTGTGTTAATAAATCTAATAAGTTGGCACCTGCTAATGGGTCGCAGGAAGGAGTGTGAAATGGAAGCAGTTGCAGGTCTAAGTGCATCCGAAAATCAGTATCTTACATTTATATTGTCGGGTGAAGAATATGGTGTAGATATTTTGACGGTGCAAGAGCTAAGAGGGTGGGAAAATACGACGCCTATTCCAAACACACCATCCTTTGTGCTTGGCGTAATTAACTTACGCGGTGTGGTTGTTCCAATTGTTGATTTGCGTGATCGCTTTGGGCTGGAAAGTATGGAGTACGGCCCTACAACCGTGGTAATTATTGTTAAAGTAAATGCTGGCGGAAAAGATCGTGTGCTCGGTATTGTTGTGGATGCGGTATCCGAAGTTTATGATATTAATAAAGCTGATCTTCAGCCACCACCGGATATGGAAGGCTCTATTTCAATCGATTTTGTAACGGGTTTGGCAACCATGGATGAGAAGATGGTGATTCTTTTGGATATTGCGAAATTGGTAAACGAAGGAATTTTATCTGGTTCGAATAAGGATTCTTCCGCAGCCGAAGTGGAGGCATCCGTATAATAGAAGTGCATTTAGAAAGCGGTAAGGTTAAGTAATTAAATACGATCCAAGTAACGTGAAAATATGTCGTTATAGATTAAGAAATGGAGACACAATTAAATGATGAAATTATTAGATAACATATCCGTTAGTAAAAAACTAATATTGCTGAGCTTGCTGTTTGCCACAGCGCTGGTGGGCATCGTGGCTTATACCATTGTGACCCTAAAACAGCAGGAAGAAGATGCTATAGATATCGAATTGGCTGCTCGTCAGGGTATGTTGATTCAGAAGCATATGAAAGAGCTTTTAGAAGAAACACTTATGTATGCAGATGAGGATAATCGCGACACAAAATCGGATGCAACTATTAAATTATTCGACCTCACGCATAAGGCACTTACCCATGGCGGTACGACCTTTGAAAGCTTGGATGAAAGCAGCCCTGTAACAATTCATGCACTGCCTGATCCCGAGATTATCACGCAACTTAATAAGGTTGCCGGGAAATGGAGTGAATATGTAGTCAGTGCTAAAGCATTACGAGTGCTTTCGCCCGAGTCACCAAACTTTATGATACAAGCTGAACTTACCAATGAACTTAATCTAGAGTCATTGGAGCTGATGGATGTTGCAGCTAAAATGATTGCTCACTATGCACGATCGCATGTCAAGACGATGGAAAGAGTTGAGCTATTTATACTGCTAATGGTATTACTCGTAGGAGCTATTTTTACCTTCATGGTTATTCGAGCCATTACTGTGCCGTTGAACCAGGCGGTTGACGTTGCTAGACGTGTTGCAGCAGGTGATCTTAATAATACCAGTAGTGTGGGCAGTGTGGGTAGTGATGAAATCGGGGTGTTAATATCTGAGCTGAGTGATATGAGTGATAAAATATCTGGTCTATTGAAAGATGAAATTATTCCAGTATTGGATGCCGCCAAGGCTGGCGATCTCACTAAAAATATCTCTACAAGTGGCAAAGAAGGTTTTTATTTACAACTGACAACTGTCACCAATGAGTTGATTGATCAGGTACAGCAGGCAATTGAAGATACCGTCGGTGGTGTTGCTGCCTTAGAACACGGTGATTTAAAACATCGTATTGAAACCCCATATGAAGGCTCTTTTGACACCATTAAACAGGGCTCTAACAACATCGCAATCAAGCTTAACAGTGTGCTGGCTAATGAAATTATCCCAGTGCTTAATGCGGCCAAAGCTGGGGATTTATCTGGACGTATTGACATGAGCGGTAAAGAAGGCTTCTTCGCAGATTTAGGCGAGACCACCAATGATTTTATTGTTGCAGTAGAGCAGGCTATTGATGATACAGTGGCAGGTTTAACTGCATTATCGACGGGTGACTTGACGCATCGCATTACCAATAATTATGAAGGGAAGTTTAATGAAATAAAACAGGCGTCCAATAGTACCTCAGAAAAGCTATTCAAAATTATTGGTAGCGTGAACACTGCAACAGAAGAAGTTGAGTTGGGCTCTAGTGAAATATCTGAAGGGAATAATACCTTAAGTAATCGTACGCAGGATCAAGCGGCAGCACTAGAAGAGACTGCTGCGAGCATTGAAGAGATTACAGGTACAGTGCAACAAACCGCTGATAACTCACGTCAGGCAAATCAACTTTCCTCTGATGCTAGAGATCAAGCTGAGAATGGTGGTAAAATCGCAGAGCAAGCTGTGTTGGCGATGTCAGAGATTAATGCTAGTAGCCGTAAGATATCCGATATTATCGGGGTAATTGATGAAATTGCATTTCAGACGAATCTATTAGCCTTGAATGCTGCTGTGGAAGCAGCACGTGCAGGCGAACAAGGGCGTGGTTTTGCAGTCGTTGCAGGCGAAGTGCGCACGCTGGCACAGCGCTCAGCAGAAGCAGCCAAAGAAATTAAGACGCTCATTAATAGCAGTGTGGAGAGTGTTGAGGCTGGTAGTAAGCTGGTTGATGAGTCTGGAGTAGCATTGAATGAGATCGTTAGTGCTGTTGCTAAGGTGAATGACATCATTGCAGAGATTGCAGCGGCGAGTGTGGAGCAAACAGCGGGTGTTGATCAAATTAACAAAGCAATTGCCCAGCTTGATGCTGGTACCCAGCAGAATACTGCCATGGTTGAAGAGTCAGCTGCGGCGAGTCAGCGCTTGAATGATCAGGCCGCAGAATTACGCCAACAGGTAAGTGCTTTTAATGTGGGAGGGGGTGCAAAAACAGTTGTAAAATCTTCTCGTGCAAGATCGAAAAGCGCTTCCCCAGCTGCAAAAAAGAGACAAGTCGCGGCTCCGAAAAGAGCAGTAAAAGAATCATTTCCTAAAGCCGGAACGGTAGAGGACGATGATGTGTGGGAAGAATTTTAGTATTTTACTTTGAATACTTCAGGTTCTTGATAGGAAACGTTCGTGGTGAACTTGATATGGTGGGCAAGGTTTGGATTTAGGGAGTTATGATGAGAAAAAATTTACCAGTAACCAATAATGAACTAGTGATGAAGGAAGGGCAGATCATTATTTCAGAGACCAACTTAAAAGGTATTATTACTGAAGTTGACCAAGATTTCATTGAAATATCTGGGTTTTCGCGTGATGAACTTGTTGGTAAAAATCATAACCTTATTCGCCACCCTGATATGCCTGCATCCGCATTTCAATGGCTCTGGGACACTATTGACGGCGGAGAACCTTGGACGGGGCTTGTGAAAAACCGCCGTAAAAATGGTGATTTTTATTGGGTTCAGGCAAATGTAAGTCCAGTGTATAAAGAAGGTGCGATCACAGGTTATGTATCGGTTCGTAGTAAACCTGATCGCAAAGATATAGAGGCAGCAGATGCCTTGTATAAGAAAATTAATGCAGGCGAAGTTGTGTTGGGCAAACAAAGCTTGTTGCAGAAGTTAAATTTTTTAAGTCGCATGAAAATATGGCAGAAAATGAGCGCAAGCTTGATTATAACGGCTGCTTTATTAACGGGTTCATGGTGGCTAGCTTTGCAAGGGTTAGACGATTCCAATGATGCTATACAGATGGCAGGCAATGATCGGAAAGTTGCATTTGCTGCCCAGGATATGAATGCATCGTTATTAACAGTGTTGGTTAACCTTAAAAGCGCACAAATGAATTTGGAAAAAGAAGTGTTTGATCAAAGTCATGTGTATTTAATGAAGCAAAAAGATTCGATAGATAAGGATATTGCTTTGATTGAAGCTTCTGACTTGAGTGATAATGAGCGTGTTCATGCGGAAGCTTATATTCAGGCGATGCAAAGCTATTGGGATGCGGTGCTAAAACCTGTGGATAAAGCTTTGCAAGCGGAAGATTACGAAGTATTTATGGAAATTGTCATTGATTTAAGTAATGAACTATTTGATGAGGTAGAAAAACAAGCAGATGAGTTTCGTGAAATTCATACTAAGGAAAGTAAAGCAGAAGCAGACTCTGTAAGCCAAGCATACGCGGAAATTCGCGATCTGTCGTCGCTAGCAATTGGGGTATCTTTATTTTTAGCATTTATTTTTTCATGGTTATTGATTCGTAACTTTAGCCGCCGCCTAGGTTATGCAACTGATAAGTTGGCTCAGATTTCTGAAGGCAATTATTTTGATTGGGTGGAGCTGGATTCAAAGGATGAAATCGGCATGATGTTGGCTGGCTTGAAATCCATGCAGATTTTACAGGGCTTCCAGATACAAAAGATTACTGAAGATGGAGAAAGAGCAGAGCGTATTAAGGTTGCTTTGGATCAAGTATCATTACCCGTGCAGCTGGCTGATGCTGATTATAATCTAATTTATATGAATAATGCGGCGCAGCAGATGTTTGTAAGGAATGCTGATAGTTTCTCTAAAGTTATTAAAAACTTTGATCCGAATAAACTTACAGGTCAAAATATTGATGTTTTCCATAAAGACCCGTCACATCAACGTGGAATTTTGGATAATTTAAAAGGCACGGTGACCTCAGAAGATTTAAATTTTGGTGAGGAATTGGTGGTGCGTGTAACGGTCAGCCCTGTATTGGATGAATCAGGACAGCGTGTGGGCACGCTAGCTGAATGGATGGACCGTAGTGCTGAGACGGTTGCAGAGCGTGACGTGGCAACGATTGTTGAAGCAGTTCAGGCGGGAGATTTAAGCCAGCGTATTACACTTGAAGGTAAAACTGGTTTTTTTGTTGATTTATCTAATGGTTTGAATGCACTCATTGATACAGTGGAACGTGCTATTGATGATATTGCTTCTGGATTATCAGCTTTGGAGCAGGGTGATTTGACCTATAGCATTGATAATGCATATCAAGGCAAGTTTGATGAGCTGAAACAATCTGCGAATAATACAACTGAGAAATTAGCTGAAATTATGGGAAGTGTTCGCAACTCAGCCGAAGAGGTTGGTACAGGTTCTGGTGAAATTGCTGAAGGTAATGAGACTTTAAATAGTCGTACCCAAGAGCAGGCAGCGGCATTGGAAGAGACAGCAGCAAGTATTGAAGAGATCACTGGCACAGTGCAACAGACTGCGGATAACTCACGTCAGGCGAATCAACTCTCCATTAGTGCAAAAGAGCAGGCTGAGAGTGGTGGCGCAGTTGCAGAGCAGGCAGTAAACGCGATGGCGGAAATCAATGCGAGTAGCCGTAAAATATCTGATATTATTGGTGTGATTGATGAGATTGCCTTCCAGACCAATTTATTAGCACTTAATGCAGCGGTTGAAGCTGCTAGAGCTGGTGAGCAAGGTCGCGGCTTTGCAGTTGTTGCTGGTGAAGTTCGTACACTGGCCCAACGTTCTGCAGAAGCAGCCAAAGAGATTAAAACATTAATCAATAGCAGTGTTGAAAGTGTTGATGCTGGTAGCAAGCTGGTGGATCAATCGGGTGCTGCCTTAAATGATATTGTTGTATCTGTCACCAAGGTTAGCGATATTATTGCTGAAATTGCAGCAGCGAGTGTGGAACAAACAGCCGGTGTCGATCAAATTAACAAGGCAATTGCGCAGCTTGATGCTGGTACCCAGCAAAATACTGCCATGGTTGAAGAGTCAGCAGCAGCAAGTCAGCGATTGAATGACCAGGCTTC
>Ga0316203_1001801_pt1 | contig 13219 bp, 12 predicted proteins | sample 6monrhotite_MG_FD_204940 | JGI IMG/M metagenome (GOLD analysis project Ga0316203, IMG submission 204940) | Microbial mat bacterial communities from mineral coupon in-situ incubated in ocean water Damariscotta River, Maine, United States -... | ecosystem: Environmental > Aquatic > Marine >... | reverse complement strand
CCTCTTTCTACAAAATGCCTTACAACATCTTTGCAGGTTGGTGAAGAGCCAAATCTTTTCTCTAAGCCTTCTCCAGCAATTTCAATGAAGTCTTTGACTACATCTATTTTATTTTGCCTTTGCCTTTTTTGAGCCATTTCTTTTTTTAGGAGTTTGTTCTATTGCTATCCACTCTTCTACCATGTTTTCCCAAAACTTACATACTGCTGCTCTACAAGAAGTACACTTCATATCTTGTTTGTGTTGTGGGAATAATAAATGCCACTCTGCAAACATTAATCCTAAAGATTCTGCTTGGTACGTTGGAAAGTTTTTAGTGTGGTTTTTGTTTTTGATAACTGCATCAGTCATCATTTTTCTTTTAGTCTTTGCGTAATTGTTAGCGATTTCTTGGAAATTCATATATGTTTTTTTACCATTTATTCTGAGGACACTTACCAAAGAACTCTTTTGTTAAAGATGTTTTCGCATCTAGGAAGCACTTGCAATCAGCACATCTTGCACCTCTTGCTATTTTAGGTTTCTTTAGTAACATAAAGTTTCGGTAAAAACTACAACTTTTACATATATCTAGCCTTTCTAATTTGGTTTTGTTATCAACAAACATTTGTTTATTTCTTTGATTATTATATTATTGCATCTGATTCTATAACACTAACTGAGTTTTGTGTTGAGGTTATATCTGCTTCAACTACTACTACTTTACTAGCACCTCCCATAGCACCCATCATTTGATTTTGTCCTAGTGCATTGAATTGTTGTTGTGAGAATGAAGGCATATTAAGTAATCCACCATCTGCAAACTTAACACCTCCTCCTGCAGAGTTCATTGCTGATAATTGATTTCTAAACATTGCTGTACTTCTTTTATTTATAACTGCCTCACCACCTTCTAATTCTACTACTCTACCACCTACTGCAAACTTCTCCCCACCATTAGCGTGTGATTTACCTTGCACCATACCACCATTTGCAAATTCTTCTATCATTCCTCCATTAGCATATTTTTGTGATTGTATTACTGCTGCTTGTACTATCCCTGCGCCTATTGCAAAAGGTATTTGTGCTAATGCTGCTGGTGCTGCTGCTGCTGTAAAAGGATTCGCTAATAATATCGCTGCTTGAATTTTTATTTTAGCAACTGCTGCTGCTGTATCTACTAAAATTTCTAATAAAGACATCTTTTTCTTTTGTTGAAAAGCCTTCCTTTGTATAGCCTCAACTCCTTGTTCGTATTCTTCTTGAGTTATTAATCCTGCTTCTTTTCTTTCTTCTAAAAGTTTTGTATCTCTTTGTGCTTGTCTATCTATGTTTTGAGTTGTTATAGATATAATTGCATCTGCTGTTTGCACTGCTAAATCTAACTGACTTTGTTTTATTGCTTGTTCATCCTTAAATGCTTGTAATTGTTCTTGAGCAACAACTTTAATTCTATTCAAGTCATTGTCTAAAATTTGAGCATTTATATCTGCTGTGTTTTTCCCATATCTTTCATACAATCCTAACATATTTGCTAAATGTAGTTGCTCTTTAGTGAATGATTTTTCATCAAATTCTTCTTCAGTATCTAAACCTTCTTTTAATCTTTCTTTTAATTTAGACAAACCTTCAGTAAAATTATTTTGCAAATCAGTTTGTTCTTGTTGAAACTTTGCCTCTCTTGCTGCTTTTTCTTCTGCATCTATTTCATCTTTAGTTTTTTTACCTATCAAACCCATAGATTTTAATGCTTTTTCAGACAACTCTAATTGCCTTTCTGTTTCTTTGTTTATTTTTTTCTGTGTTTCATTAAATTCTTCTCCATCTTCAGATGCTGTTAGATATTTAAAACCAAGTTCTCCTATAAGAACAGCAAGAAGTCCGACACCTGTTCTTGCTAAAGCACCTTTAGTTACTTTTAAAGTACCATTAAGTAACATAGTAGCGCCTCTCCAAGCAATAGTTGCTTTTTGTGCAGCCCATACACCTGCTCTGTACAATCCAATCCATTTAACTAAATCTATAGTTCTAGTAATAAATTTAGCAGTTTCATCAGAATTGTCAGTTAAATTATTAAGAAAGTCAGTAAATCTTTTTAAAACATTTCTCATTCCTCCCCCCAACTTATCAACAAGTGCTATTTTAAGACCTTCAGATGCAGAAGTTAACCTTTTCATTTCACCTTCTAAAGTATCCCCTATAATATCTGACATTTCTTTTGAACTACCTGTTGCAGCATCAAAAGCAACTCTTAAATCACCAATCCTACTAACTCCTTTAATCATTGTATTAAATGCAGCGACTTGCCTTAAATCTACAAGTTCCATGATTTGTTCGTTTTCTAATCCTGCATCATTTAATTTTTTTAATGCTATTTCTAAATCATCTGCACTATTTACAGTAAATCCTAAGAATTGAGATAATTCTGAACTTGAATCTTGCATTTTTAAGAATATATTTCTTAAAGATGTACCTGCAATAGAAGCCTCTATACCTGCATCAGTAAGTGTTGCCATGACTGCTGTTGTTGCTTCTAAACTTATTCCTGCTGCAGCAGAAATAGGGGCAACTTTAGTCATAGATGTTTGGAACTTTTCTATGTCTAAAGCAGAACTTGTAAATGCTTTAGCCATAACATCAACAACTCTTTGTGTTTCAATAGCATCTAAACCAAAACCCCTAACAGCAGCACCTGCTACAATGGCTGCCCTACCTAAATCAGCATCAGTTGCAGTTGCTAATAAAAGTGTAGCCTCTTGAGCATCTAATATTTCTTGAGTTGAAAAACCTAATTTACCAAAATTAGTTTGTAATTCAGCAACTTGTTGTGCAGTAAAAAAAGTAGTTCGACCTAGTTTTTGTGCCGTATCAGAAAGTTTGTTAAAGTCATTATTACTTGCCCCTGTTACTGCTCTAGTTTTAGCCATTTGAAACTCAAAATCTCTAAAAGACTTTATAGAACTTGCTATTGCTTCATTCATACTTCTAAATGCAGCAACTGCACCTAAAACTCCTGCAGCAAGTTTACCAAAACTTTTAGTTGTCTTGCTTGTTTTTTTCTCTAAATTACCTAACTGCTTATCACCTTGTACGACTACCTGTACTACTATCTTTTCTGTATTTGTTGCCATATATATTATATATTAAAATGCTCTTTGAACATTTGTTTTTGGATTATTTTTTTTAATTTGTTCTGCTATCATATTAGCCACATCTACACCGATAGATGGTGCTAACTTACTCGCTACTTCTTTCTTGTATTTATTTGCTACATATCCTGCAAAGTTTGTTCTTCTTAAATTATTACCTTCTGTCCAATACACATAAGGTTGCCCGTAATAACCTTTTATTTTTTTCTTTTTATTTCCAACTAATTTTCTATATATAGGTAAAACTGCATTCATTGGTAATCCTTTCGCTGATGCCCAAGACCTAATTGCAGTAAGGTTAGGTTTTGAAGCAGATTTAGGATTGTTAACTGCTTTCCAATAATCAACTGATGAGGTTATGTTTAATACACTCATACCCCTCTTTATAACATTATACTTTAATCCTCTGCTTAATCTACCAGTAGCATTATGCTTTTGTGCTTTTAACTCATCTTGCAGTTTCACTCTAAGCAATCCACCAACCTCTCTTAATGTTATATTTGTATGTTTAAATTTAATCATTATGTATTAAATGTTGGATTATCTAAGTTTCTTCTTAATACCTTATGACTATTGCCCCATCTATCTTCAGCATATATTGGAGTTAAATAATCTTGCTTCTCTTTTATAGATATATTAGTTATTGTTGCATCTGTAGATGAGGTTGCAGTTGTTTGAAAATATATTACGATAACATCTCTACCACTACCTGCTGTAAATAATGATGTAACTAATCCTACATGACTTCTAATAACTGGATAAGTAATAGAAGCAGTTGATGTTAAAATAAAAGTTTCTTCAAATGGAGTGTATGTATTTACAGTTACAGTACCTGTATTTGGGTTTATAGGAGTTCGTAATTCTATTTGATACTCTACACCTTTTATTAATTCTAATTTTTGATACATACCACTATGAGATGGTTTACCTGCATTTCCATTAGCATTAAAAGTGTAATAACCACTACCACTTGTTGGTGCTACTGCAGCGTTTAAATTAATACCTGCATCACTATGATACCTCATCCATTGACCTGCAGTTGTATTAGGTGCATTTACTAAAGCATCTACAGCACCATCTTCTACATCATTTGTTGTGTAGTCAGGGTCAGAATTTAATTGATTGCCATAAGCAAAAGCATCACCCCAATTCATAAACTCTCCATTAAAAGTAGTTGTTGTAGCAAATATCTCTAATCCACTTTGATTTGCTATTCCATTACCTGTTATCTGTTGTTCTCTAGCCATAATTAAATACCATTATTTTGATTATCTGTACCAATTTTACTTATAGGTGAATTACCCCATGAACTATCATTCCCTGTACTACCTGATGAAGAACCAAATGTAGGAATACTAGCAGCAGAGTCACCAACTTCAATCCATTCAATTAATTCTACTTTAGTTGTATTATTGTTATTAGGCATATAATCACTTACTTTATTTAACCTCCAGTATACCCCATCTAAATATATTAATTTTCTTAAGTCTAAGTTTATTATATCTGTAATTTTTAAATCGAAATAAGCAGTTCTAATTCTAGGATTTCTTTTAAATTGCTCAAACATATTTTTGTAATATTCTTCATACAATCCTTTTCCTGCTACAGGAGGGTCTGTATATTCACCTGTACTGTCATCATAATCTCTATGCCATACATTACCATAAGATAATATTGGACTTGTCAAACTATCTCTATTTATAGATGTCGCTTGTGGATATATATTTGATAAGTTACCACTACCTGATGAATCAGCAGTTATGTTTTGATAAATGCTAGTCCAAGTTTGTGCTATTGCTGTCTTCTCTCCAACTTGTGAAGCAGGAGAATATTTATTCCAATATAAAAGTCTAGGTGAAAACTCAAAACACTTTGGTGGTCTTGCTTCATCATTTGCACTTGTTATTTTATCATCCTCTTTTTCTTGCCATAGACATCCTGAAAATGGATTGTCTTTTGTTCCTACCCCAGTAGTGTCTTGGTCTTTTGCATTAAATGTTCCTGCAAAGAAAGGATTTTCAAAAATACTCTCTCCTCTTTCAAAGTTACTTCCTAAATCCTCTTGATATGGATATTCATCTTCTATACCTTTAAAATATTCTAATGCTCTGTATTGTACTGTAGCATCTTTGTCATCTGTCTTATATTTAAAGATAAAATTGTTTTTTAAATTAGTTTTCATCCATTTATCGTTAACCTCCTTACTTCTGTCTAACTTGTATGTCCAGTCTAAAGCATTTGCATAAGAATCGTAAAAACTATTAAAAGGCTCTATTTCTACTATTTTACTTGTTTCATTAGTTGTAATTTTTAAATTAAAAGCATGAGCAACACCCTTAATAAAATCTATTTGCTTGTAATCTTTATTAATAACATTATTCAAATTATATGTCTGACCATATTCTACATAGTTTGGTGCAAAAGCAACATCAAAAGCAGATGCCCCTGATGTTTTCCAAAATATATTTAATGAAAAGTTTTGTATTGAACTCAAAGCATTTAATTTCATTCCTCTAGATAATTTTATCTGGTCGCCTTCATTTAAGTAAACACCTTCCAAAACTAAATCATCTATATTTATATATTCTGTAAAACTAGGATTATTTTCATCTACACCTTGACTTCCTGATTCTGTCAAAGGCTCAAAGCCATGTTGTAATTGACCGACAATATTCCAACTTGTCTGACCTACAGTTTTAACTTCAACATTTATAGCAGCAGTTACAAAAAAAACTTTTTGGTCTTGTGCGCCTCCTTTATAAAGTCTAGCAACTTTTGCTTGTAATCCTCTTATCCTTAAATCATAATAACCATACTCTCCTATTGTTATAATATCACCACTTAATCTTGAATTTTCATCTAAATTAACTTTTAAGTTTTTATCTGGTGCAGAAGTATTTAATGACAAATCAGCCCTTCCTGCCCCTGTATAAAAATAATTATTATCTGCTACTGCTACATAATCAAGATTATCTTCACTTATATTATTAATTACAAATCTTGTAATTCCATTATCAGTTATTTCTGGTAAAATTTCAGTACCAGTCAAAGGAACTCTAGGTGCTACAAGTGTAGTTTCATCTAAAAATTCTGTTTCTACTGCATACTCATCATATCTATCATTTGGATTGTTATAAGTAAAATTAGGAAGTAACCATACTAACTTTTTAAACATATCTGTGTCCATAAAAGTAGAACTTATAGTATATCCTACTTTCTTAAATATCTTTTCTAAAGTTGTTTTTACAAATAGTGCTGGTCGCCAATCTGGAGATGGTTTAGGAGTTCCATAAGAAAGCCCATTGTTAAAATAACCATAATAACCTATTGTACTTGCTGAACCTGTTCCTAAAGCATCATATTTAGTATCTAATAGTTGTATGTATGGTTCTTGAACAGAAAAATTAAAATCGCCATAAGATGTTATTGGATATACTATTGGAGATGTAGATGAATCACTATGCTCATCACTCCAAGTAGCCATAATCTCTGGCTTTTTATAAACCAAATTATCGCCATAAGTTTGCCAATCAATAGTATTCATATACTGATTGTCTAAAGAAAATGCCCATCCTAAATTGTTGCCATAAAAAACACAGTTATAAAAAGAAACTTTCTCACCATAACCTCCAACTCCAGTAACTTTTATTGTACCTACTGTAGAGTAAAGTTCATCTACAAGAATCTGACAAGGCATATTTTCAGTAGCACTATTAACATTCTCTCCTGTTGTAACATCAAACTTTAATATATTAGCAGTATATAAATTTCTTAATAACTGATTATTATTTTTAGTTGCAGGAACTTTAAATGTTTTACTGTAATCACCACTTGTTGCAGTTATATCTTTTATATCTGATATTTGAAAAGAAAGTGCTAATGGGAAGTCAGAATGGTCTGTAACATCTAACTCTCCAACTATGCTTTTAGTCCAATCAATATTTGAACTTCCATCATAAACGTAATCTAAAATATTAATTTTTACTGACATTTATTAGTTTCTTTGAGTTATTACTTTATGTGCTAATGTATATTCTATATTAAATTTAACTAAACCATTTTCTTGATTAACAGTTTCAATATCACTATTTGTTATGATAACTGGTATATACTCTTTATCTGATGGTCTTAGGTATGGATTTCTAGTATTCCCCATTTGAGTAGCATCTGTGTCCATCTCTATCCATACGTTTGGAGATAACATTATCTCTTCTAACCACTTTGCAACATCCTTATTTAAAGGCTCTGTATATACGCTTTGTGTTCTTTCTGCGTTTACATTAGTTACTTCTCTACCACCTTTATATATATCACCACCTCTCATGGTATCTGAATGATAACTTGTATCAGCAACACCAGCACCTGCCGAATCTTTATTCCCTTGATACCAAGTTCTATCACCACTTTTTCTCTCAATAACATCTCTACCTATTGTTAATCCTTCTACAATATCTCTTTTGGCAGTATAACTATCTGTTCCTCCCATAGAGTTTAACCAATGGAATCTAACAAAGCCATAAGGTATCTTTACACTCTCTCTGTCTATAGAATAATAATAATATTGTGATTGTCTTCTTTCTGCGTATGGCGACCACATACCAAACTTAGAAACACTAACTCTGTAAAATGCTGTGCTAGACGTTATTTTATTTCCTGTATATGCACTCCAATAAGGATAATTTGAAGCAGCAGGTGGAGTTGCAGGTGTAACCTTTCCTGCTTTTAAACTTGCAGTATTATTAATGTAATAAGGAGATATGTTTTGTATGAAATTTCTATTTTGATATTCATTTGGAACTGTATAGCCACCACTATCAAATGTTGTTATATTATCTTCAAAATCTCTTATGTAAAAATCATTCTCAGCAGTACCATCTGATAAAAATGTTTCTACATATAATCCAACATTACCTACAATACTATCTAATCCTGCACCTCTAATTTCATAAGAATGTGTACTTCTTAAATAAAATTGTAAAAACTCAGCCTCATCTTCTTGTCTTACAGGCTTTTTGTAAATAGAATGAGTAGTGTCATTAATAAAGTTTGGACATCTACTTAAAAAACGATATGTAGTATAATTATCATCATCCATATTAAAAGTTTGAAAGTAATATAGAATATCTTTTTCAAATTGATTAACTGAGTTTATAATTGTTAAAACTGTAGATGTTTCAGGAGAATCTGTAGCAACAACTATCTTACCTGAAGAATCTAAAACTTCAAAACTTGCTTCTACTTGTAATCTTCTAAATGTTCCATTTTTAGAAACATTATAATTGCTTACCACATCACCAACCTGTGTTGTATTACCTAATAAGTTATCTTGCATTGTAAGTCCACCATTCATACCACCATAATCACTACTTTGCCATGTGCCTTTGTTTATAGGGCATAAACTATAAGATAATTGGTCAGAAACTAATTGACTTACATCTATTGTAAATCTTTGTAATGGTGCAACTGAATTGTCAGTATATTTCTTATTAGCAATATCTTTAGACTTTTTTATTGTAGCAATTAATTCTTTATATGTACTGTCAACGTAAGTGTAAACTTTAAAAACTACATTTACTAAATCTCCTGTAGCAGTTGCAGGTGTAGCCTCATCATATCCTGTTTTTTTCCATTGTATTTGATACCTTAAAGGGTCGTTTGCACTTTTTAAGTAATTTGCCCTATAATCGTAAAAAGCACCTATCATGTTTGTCGCATCGCCAACTGGTTGAAATCCCCAGTAAACATTTCCATCTATCGCTGCCATATCTTAATATATTTTATATTTTAAATTTAAGTAACCTTTAACATCAGCAATTTCAGCAGTAGTTAATTGTCTGTTAAATATTATTAATTCATTAAACTCACCAGTCATATAATTACCAGTATTGTATTTACCAATATTAAAACCAGCAGTATTAAAAGTCAATTCATGGTCAAAACTACTATCAGTATCAGTATTAGTAAAACTTCCTAAAGCATCATAATACTCTAAATGTACTCTTTTGTTATGTAAGTGCATAATACCAATATGATAATCTCCATCAGCATCATCAGTTGTTGAAACTGATAAATCATAAGTGCCATCATTTACTCTTACATTATACTTACCATTAGTATCAATACCCATTTGTATTTGACCTCTGACTGCTCTATAACCAAAAACAGAACTATCAGAATCTTTAGTTATCTTACTTACTTCAAAAATAGTAAAGTCATGACCTAAAGGTAAATTAGATAAAGATGTTAAAGCATCGTTAGTGCCATCAAAAGAAATATATGATTTGTCATTAGTGCCATCAAATCCTTTCCATAATGGTTGATTTGCTACAGTTGCCTGTGCAACATTATTTGTAGATGCTCTATCTCCTAATAAACTTACTATCTTAGTAGGTATATCAAATGTAGCATTACTATCTGCACTTAGCCATACTACTAAATCAGAATAGTCTGATGGGAAGTTAGATGTTGGTCTGAAACACTTAGTAAAGCCACTCATAGTAAATACAAGTTTGATTTGTACTAATTTATCGTTTGCTACATCTTTTACTCTCTCTATCTCTATACTTTCATCATTTAAGTACACCTCAACTGTTACATCTTGATAGTTTTTAAGAACAAAGTCCATCCACTCGTTAGCCAAGTCTTGTAAGTTATCCCATCTCTTTTGTAGTTTCACTACTGATTGTGCTGCTTGAGTATATAGGTTGTAAAAGTTTATTTCAAATTCATACTCCTCTCTACCACTATATATCTCAGGCATTGTAGATGTTGGTGGTTGAATCAGCATTAATGGGTACTGCGTGTCGTGGTCTTGGTTAACTTCTCCTTCATATCCAAATTTCACATCACCATAGACCCATTTGCTCTCAAATACCTCTACTATGTCTGTTAATCTTGTTATTGCCATTATTACAATGTTATATTATTTTTATTATGTATTTTCTCTTGAACAGCAATTTCATAGTCGTTTTTTGCAGTATTCCAACTCAAATATGTCAATACCTTGTATAAATCTGTTTTTTTCACGCTATCTACATCATTTTCTCCATCCATTTTAAAAATACCCTTCTCTGCTACCATATACAAACTATTCAACCAGCCATAAGGCTTTATGAACTTGTTGTAGATTCCAACTGTAGAAACTTTATTTTTTCCACTTCCACCTCCTCTTCGGTTTTCCCCAAAAACATTTGGAAAGTCCGAGTTAATTTTACGCTTTGCATTGTCAAAAAAAAACTGAACTCCCACACGATGTCCATTTTTAATTGCTTAAATTTCTCTGTTTTAGATGCTATAACATCATCATCGTACTCTTCATCTACTCTCCGACACAGAATTGCCATTTGTTCTGGTAAAACATCAAATCTACCATGCTTCATTATCTTTATTGTACTATCTAGGTGAGTTGATTCTATATAATCACCAAATGTGTTCCTTTTTAGAAATTCTTTAGGAAATAGGTACTCTTCATCATCTAGTACAAACCTATCTCTACCTTGTGGCTTATATTCCTCTAAAGCACCAGAAAAAGCAGTTATCGCAGCATTTACACTGTCAACATCAAGTTTTTCCATCTGACTTTGATTTAATCCAGTCAAATACACAAATATATCTCTATTCATCTTCAGTACCTGTACTTCTGAGTGGTCTTCATCAATTATGTTGCCTTCCTCATCTCTTTTGCTATACTGATTGATTATTGAGTATAATCCACACCAGTATTCAAGTGTCATGTCTTTCCACTCTGTTGGTATCTCGTAACTGTCGTTTTGTATTTTAATTTCTATCATTTTATTAGTTTTGATTTACTTTAATTTTATCTATCTCTTCATAGATTTGTTTCTTCTCACTTTCATCAATAAGAATATCTGCTAGTTCACTTGTTGTGTTTTCGCAAGAAAGACCAATCTTCTCTAAAGCATCTTTCATATCCTCATTATTTTCTCCATCTTTAAGTGCAGTCAAGAATCCTATAGAAGTATAGAATATCATATTAGGTATGAGAAAAATAAACTCTGCGACTACTCCATTATCAGTATCAACTTTGTCTACCATAGTTTTATGAAAATTATTAGAATATAGAAATATAGAGTTTACTATATGTAAGAAATCTTGATACTTGCCACCATCTACATCTTCAGTAGCAAAATACATCAATTTCTTTATAGTTTTTAGATGACTTTCAACAATTTTTTCGTGCTGGTCATTTAAGTAAAGTATTTCTGTATCTTTCATAATTTTTTGATAATTTTTTTGTAATCAATCAAAACTAGACAAAAATATACATATAGTGTGAAATATTTTCACAATTTTTAAACAAACTGAAAAATTAACTGAAATAGACTACTTTCCCTGTTCTACTCCCCCAAATTTCCTTATTAACTGCCATAACAAGGCAGTCAACCATATCATCATGTTTTGCTGCTGGAAATTTAGTTAATTGGTCTAAAAACTCTTCATTCCACTTTCCATTAAGTAAACTAACTCTACCACTCTCAAGTGAGGCACTAATATCACTAACTCTCGCTACTTTGTCTTTTGTTGGTGGTTTATCTTCTTTTACGTTAAGTCCAGTTTCTCTAACTAATGTTTGAACAATAGATTTACCAGATGCTTTTGGCTCTACATATATTCTGCTTTTGTTAGTATATCCATTTTTTTGTACCCACTCTGGAATGAATTTTACAAGTTCAGGAAATTCTTTTCTAACATTAACACAATCTACTATCTGCCATTTGTTTTCTGTGTAGGTATATGCTAATAATGCTGAGGGGTCATTCTTTTGATTTGCAGTATATGCAGGGTCAATAATGAAGTTTACTATTGCTTCATCTTTTCTGAATCTATCTATCCTAAACCAATCTCTATGTATCATCCCACTATCAAGTGGTGTAGGAGTTTGTTGTAGTTGTCCAGCATAGCCATAAGTACCTAAAGCGTTTTTATAGTCATCTAGCACCTTCTGACTAAATCTATCTTCCCAAAACAAGCCAGTATCTTTATTATAGAACTTTTCTAGTGATTTTGGTTTTATATTGCCATCTGTGTTTGTTGCAGGAATACATATATGCTTATAGTTTAATCTAGTTTCTCTATCTAACAAGAATCCACTTAAATCATCTTCGTGTACTCTTTGCATAATAATAATCCTAACTCCAATGTCTGCTTGATTAAGTCTTGAGTAGAATGTAGTTCTATACCACTCGTTTGCATTATCTCTCTCTGTTGCTGAGTTTGCCATTTGTGGTGATAGGGGGTCATCTACTATTAGGAAGTCTCCACCTTGTCCAGTAACAGTACCACCAACAGATGTTGCTCTTCGCATACCAATATGATTATTCTCGTATCTCTCTTTTAGGTTCTGGTCTTTCTTAATGTGAAATACATCTTCCCATCTTTTCTTAAACCAATCGCTAAATATTATATCTCTACTTTTAGTTGCTAGTTCAATAGATAGTGTTGCAGAGTATGAAGAAGTAATGAATCTTAGTTTAGGAGATTTTATCCAAGCCCATACTGGAAACATAACAGTTACTATAAGTGACTTCGTACTTCTAAATGGTACGTTAATAATTATGTCTTTGGTTTTTGGCTCTTGTCTTATTATTCTCTCACATTCTTCTTGTAGAGTATCGCATATATATTTATGATGCCAATTAGTAGATAGAGGTACTGCTGGTTCTACTACTATCCAAGCAGCCTTAAAAAACTCATAGAAACTCATTTCACAAAGTTTCTTTTCAAGTGCGAACTTTAATAATTTTTTATTCTTCATCTACCTCAGCGTAGTCTATATCATCTGCATCTTCAAGTCCTCTGATTTGATTTTTAATATCATCAAGGGTAGCACCTTCATTTAAGTTGATTTCTATTTTAGTATCTGTATCTTTCTTTATTTCTGTTGATGATAGTTTAGGCATAGCGTAGTTCATTAGTTTTGCTATTGCATCTATGTAGGCTCTAGGGTCTTCTTCAAATAATATATCTAATGCCATCTTTATCTTTACTGGTTGCCCCTCTAGTGCATAAGCAAGAGATTTCCTAGTCATCTTAGCAACCCTTCTAACCTCATTACTTTTAGGTAACAAAAC
>Ga0316203_1001798_pt1 | contig 13242 bp, 9 predicted proteins | sample 6monrhotite_MG_FD_204940 | JGI IMG/M metagenome (GOLD analysis project Ga0316203, IMG submission 204940) | Microbial mat bacterial communities from mineral coupon in-situ incubated in ocean water Damariscotta River, Maine, United States -... | ecosystem: Environmental > Aquatic > Marine > Coastal... | reverse complement strand
ATCCGCCCAAACTCCTGCCGAAATTTTCTATTCTTTAGCTACATAATTAATGAAAAATTGGACCTTCTTTGGCCGCTCTTGAAGTTTGCGACAGAACCGGTCAGTTGACCTACAGGATCGGGGGAGTTGGGCGATCCGTCTTGTGACCCAGTGGCAATAAATTGTTTCGAGCTGTCCAACTCAGGCCTGTCCTGGTTGTTTTTTAATAGGCCAGGGGGGGGTGAGGCCGGTCCGATGCTTGCTTTTCTAAGGTCTCCAGCAGATTCGGGTCGTTGGTGTGCAGGGAGCGGCAGAGGTCTTGGTTGGAAAAATAGACCACTGATTGGAGTTGTTCGATATCCAGGTTGATCCCTCAAATCTCTCTGTAACCAGATATGGGCGGGTGGTTCAATACGAAACAGTAGGCTACGATCCACCACCCTAAATTCAACCCATCTATGCCTCGATCATACGCAATGAGCCGGATTTCACAAAGGCCTCAAAAGCGGGAGGGTCGAGCGGTTTGCTGTAGTAAAACCCCTGGATTGTGTTGCAGTTCAGGCTGTTTAAGGTCACGATTTGTTCCCATTCTTCGGCTCCTTCGGCAACGACATGGAGCTTCATGTTCTCCGCCAAGTCCGCCACCACCTGGGCAATCATATGGTCTTCCGTGATATTTTTAATGAACGCTCGATCGATTTTCAAGTCCGTCAAAGGAAGCTTTTGTAAGATACTCAGCGACGAGTAACCGGTCCCAAAATCGTCCATCGAGACCCCGACCCCCATAGAGCGTAATTGTCTCAGTTGCTCAATGATCAATTCAGGGTCTACCATGAGCAGACTTTCAGTGATCTCCATTTTTAAGTATTTAGGCTCTAACCCCGTTTCTAGTAAACTTTTTTCCACCAACTCCGGCAGGTTCCGCTCTTCGAACTGGCGCACGGAACAATTCACAGACACCACCACCTGACATAACCCGGCATCTTGCCAAGCTTTGTTTTGTCGGCAAGATTCTTCGAGCACAAAATTGCCAATGTCCTTGATCACCCCGGTTTCCTCTGCAAGAGGAATAAATTCCCCAGGAGAAATAAGACCCTCGTCAGGGTTTTGCCACCTCACCAAGCTTTCCATACCAACCATGGCACCGGTCACACTGTCCACTTGAGGTTGGTAGTAGACCACGAACTCACGGTTGTTGACCGCCCTGTGGAGCTTTGCATCTAAGGTCATCCGCCGAATCACACTTTTTTCAATCTCATCGGAGAAGAAAAAGAACCGGCCCTTGCCCGCTTTTTTGGCTTGATACATCGCCGTATCGGCGTAACGAATCAAGGTATCGGGGTCGTCAGAATCATCGGGGGAAAAGCTGATCCCAATACTACAGCTGATATATACCTCTTGATTGTTGGAAAGCAGGATGGGCACTTTAAACAGGTTCACCAGTTGAGTGGCAACCAACGTCGCTTCTTCTGGCTTTTCTAGATCAGGCAAAATAATCAAAAACTCGTCACCGCCGTGACGGCAGACTAAATCGCTGGAACGGACGACCGTCTTGAAGTGTTTTGCAACATAGATCAAAACCTCATCGCCCATTTTATGGCCCATTGAGTCATTCACCCCTTTGAAACCGTCCAAGTCGATGAACAACACAGCCAAACCGGTCTTTCTACGTTTGATCGCTGTCAGCCGTTGTGCAAGCTCTTGGGTACAGAAGGCGCGGTTCGCTAAACCAGTCAAAGGGTCATAAAACGCTAGGTGCATCAACTTTTCTTCAGATTTCTTTTCTTTCGATTTATCTGAAAAAATGGCCACGTACTTGGTGGACTGCCGGTCCGAGCCACGTAGTTTGGTGATGGTCGCATCTTTTGGGTACAGTTCACCATTTTTCCGGCGATCCCATACTTCCCCATGCCAATGGTCTTTGGTGTTGATATCTTCCCACATTCTTCGGTAGAACTCTTTGTCATGCCGACCTGACGACATCACAGAAGGGTTTTGCCCTAGGATTTCAAGTTTCGAATAGCCTGATATCCGTTCAAAGGAGGGGTTCACTTCAATGACTCTATTTTTATAGTCTGTGATGACAATTGCTTCTGTTGCATTAGACACAACCAACATCATCAATTCTAAATGTTCATTTTTTTCTTCCAAACGACGTAAAGAAACTTTATTTTCAATTTCGTGCCGAGCCGCAAAGTAAAACAGGCTGAGCAACAACACCAAAACGATGAGGCCCAAGAAATATTGAAGGTTCAATATCCAGTTTTGTTCCGATTCGAGGTGTGCGAACTGGCGGGTTTGGATGTGATTCAAGTCCTCAATAATCACCCCGAAAATCCGGTCGAACTGCTGATCTAAATCGGTGCCGGGCCTATCGTCATGGGCCGAAAGTCGTTTTTTAGCCACCTCTCGGAAATGGTCAAGATCTTTTTGTAAAACCGGGAGAAGCTCTAAGACAGGGGGGTGGTCTATGGGAGAAATTTTTCCACTGACCAGCTGCCCCCCGTTAGCCAGGGTGTTGATGATGCCATCAATGCCCTCAAACACAAGCCATACTTTATCTGGAGACTCGCTAGAATCTCCAGATAATATCTCTTCAATCCAAAGGTGGGCTGAGGTTAAGTCGGCTCGAATCTGTAGGGTACTACGGGACTGGGGGACTAAATTCAGCGTATAATTACGCTGCACCGTCTGGAGGTAGAAGCCAAACAAGAATATCGCTACAATAGGAGCAAAAAGTTTTACGACAAAGTTCACGATAAACGGCTAAAAAGTGTGGATAGGCTTCGGCTGCTGCTCTTGCAGATATAGTCGTTTTGTCCCATTAGGGTCAAGTTTTTCAATTTAGATCACTGGGGGGCTATCAAATCAGATAGGGAGGGAGCCCAGAGATCGCTTCAGCATTCATGGTTTCAACCCCCCCCTTTTTTTTTTAAGATGTTTCAGTTCCTGGCACCGGCTCGGTCCCCCAAATTGGTCCAGGTATCGCAAAGATCTATTCTAGCAAAAAAATAAATTCAGGCTCCAAGGGACTCCCACCGTTTCGGCCAAGCGAGTCGGCCCTGGTAACTTTAAACTGAGTTCATCCCTACAGGTCATCAACCCCAAATTTATGTGACAGATGTGTGACATTTATGTGACACATTCTTCCTTGTCTGTTTTTTGATGTGACGGCCTATCAAGGGGACCTTAGGATCTCATTGTCCGACGACCCTTGGAAGCTGGGCGGCGAGGGATATCCTCCCCTCTTTTCTGATTTTTATTGCCTCCTGGAGCCAGCGGTTTAACCCTGCTTAAAACCCCCCAATCGAGTCTAGGCCGCACCGGCACCCAACGAATATATTGAAAGATTTGTTGACCAACTCGCACAGCCTTGAATAAGGGTAAGTCACTAAAGTTATTATTCTTGCAATTACATACGCCGAGATCTATAGTTTTAACGTTATCCATCATAAATTGGGTTTTATTTGAACTAGGTCACCGGATTATTGAACGATTGATCAGATAAAAACAGACCTAGCTAAATGCAGGCCGACCACGTCACTCAGCATTCATTGTTGCGGGGGTGCCGCATCCATGACGGCCCTGGATTGAGGCAGGTGAAATGATTAAATGTCCAAAACCCTGACAGACCTACGCCCTTAATTCCCTTTTTACTCACCAGACGAACAATAAAAAAAGGGTAAACGAATATGTCTGAGCCATACAACGTATATGTCGGAGCAACCCCTACAATACAAACTCTTTCAAAAGGTTCGACCGTAGCTGAGGTTCGCAAAACGTTGACGACCGCAGGGCGCATGAAAGACACAGATGTTTTTCTGTATCAAAACCCTGTGACACAGCTGAAGACTGTGCTTGCCCCCAGGTCTGCCGAGGATACCGCTAAATTACAGTCCATTGCATTCCCAGCTGTCCAAGCTGCGGGGAACAACCATCAACTCATACAAATCGTGAGTGTGGCCAGGGAATCACCTTCTCTTTTAGGGACAACACCTGCAGAAGGCTGGTTCCGGCCAAACGCTCAAATGTCTGTAAGGATAGGGCTAAACACCCGTGACCCCTCCGCAATTTCGAACAACAGAGGCCTGTTTAACCCCGTATTGCTGGAGAATGTCCAGAGCGCTGACCCAAACAACCCTGTAAGTTTTCGAAATTGTTGTATTGTACAAAAAGGAACCATCATCTCGTTTGACACAGGATCTTGGGGTGCCGCTGGGTTTGGCTACACCATCACCGCTGCTGCGAACATGGGTGCAAACATTTGTGACGGGATGTATATCTCTTATGATGGTTCCCCACGTACCCCCTATGATCGCAGCACCACCACATCGTTGAACCGTTATGTAGGTTCTCCGAACACCATCCAAATCGAATCAAACGCTTCGATGAGGATTGCGACGCAACTCAACATTGCCTATTCCACAATCACCGTGAACACGTTCTCCCTTTCCAGCTGGGAGAAAAAAGATGGCACGAAGTACCAAAGCTCCACGCCGATCCCTTCCGGCCCATCCAATGAAAATACGTCAGGGATGTTGCTGCAATCAAACTCGTCGGTTTCAAACTGGACACCGCCTCCACCAGCGGGTCAAAGCTCTGTGCCTGGAGGTGCCGTCATCCCGGCGTCTCCAAAGGCAGGCCCACCGTCGGAAGAAAAATTCAGCTCCGTTTACGCCCCAACACCTTTGAAATGCCCGGCAACCCGTGCTGAAGGGCTCGTTGGGAGCATCCAAATCTATTTTTTGGTCTTCACCAGCAAAGAAGCCGCTAACGCTGTGATCAAAGTACTCAACTCTGGAACCATGCAGATGTGATTTACAAATTCAACATTCAACCATATACAATAGGTGTTAATCATGAGCTCAAACGCTTTGATCAAAGTAGAAAACGGTTTCAATGCAGGCGGGGTGATCCAAATTGATCCCGCATCCAAACTGAGTGACGTCCGGGTCATTCTTCAGAAGAAGACCCCACCCTTGATGTTGGACAATCAATTCTTCATCGTCGATGGCTCTTCTTTAGAAAAGTCCGACGAACCGACCACCAGCCTTTCCGAAGTCATTGTGAAGCCTGCCTCTGGCTCACCGGTCTTGACCGTTGGGGTCGGGAGTATACCCATTCCTGGAGACACCACATGGGATGCCTTGACAATCGCAGCAAAAACGGAAGTCATCAATAAAGTCGCTCAACTCACCAAAGGGCTGAGCTTGTCAGAAAATGAAGGGGTGTTCAAAACCACCCAAGAAGCCTTGGCAGATTTTTCGGCGACCGACAATCAGTGGACTTCAGCCACACCTCGTATCATCGCCTCGGTCACCACAAACTCATATTTCAGTAAATATGCAAAGAGTTTGGCGACCAGCAGCACCGATGGTGCCTCTCTGTCTGTGGACACCCCCGTCGGTGGAGGGGAAGCTAGTTTTGATCACGCCAAATCACAATCGCAAAGTGCCTCGACCGTTTCAACCTACAGCGTGGGAACCTACAACCTCAACAAAGTCTTGATTGATTTTGATAAGAGCAAGTATTCATTGACCCAAGGCTTTGTTCAATCCCTAGAAGCAGCCATGGAGTTGCCAGATAAGCCGTCTCAATTTGTCGGCGTGGTACAGGCCTTAAACAAGTACGGCTGGTATGTCCCCCTGACCGTGTCGCTAGGCGGTGTTTTGTTGACAACCCAAGACAGCCAAACCACTAGCTGGGAAACAGCGAAGTCGGAAAGCCTCAGTTTTGGTGCGTCCTTCAAGGCCTCTTTCAAAGGTATCGGCGGTGGCGGAGCTTATAAACACTCAGACACCACAAGGTCAACCACGTCGGGATCGGAAGGCTCAGACTCCTTGACCTTCACAGCGGTTGGCGGCAATGCGGCAGACTCCAACGACTTCCCGAAATGGGCCAAATCGCTTGAGTCGGCCGACAAATGGAATGTATCGAGTTATCACACTCTAATTCCTTCCCTATATCCATTGATCAATATGGGCGGAAATAACAAAGCATTTTTATATGCCATTAAAAATTTATTGGCCGACGAATATGCAAGTTGCCGGGACCTCCAGAAGCTTCAGCCGCTGATCAACATTGGGTCTTACACCCAAGCCATCAACAACCTGTTACCAGGGTTTTAGAGGATAACAAAAACGAAGGAATTTAGGGGCTCATTGCCTGATTGATCGACGGTGTCAACAGATGAACAGTCAATGTCCCCCTGAGTTCCTGGTTTTTGTGGGGGCTTAGCTCACAGAGGTTTTGCCCTACAACCCATCGATTTATTGTCAGGACAGCGTTAAAGCGATGACCAAGGCCTATCGGGCTACAGAGGGGCACCAAAAAAAATACAGCAATTTTCTAGTCAAGATATGGTTGTTCAGGTAGATTTTTGTTAAACCTACCCTCTTGCTAGAGATCAGTTCGCCATGGGCCTTCGTTACAAATTTATCCTTTCTCTTTCCCTTGTATTTTCCGTGATCTTGGGTGGGAGCTACATTGCCGTCCAAAGCACCTTTAAAAGGATGCTTCACAGTCAAGCGTCTCAATTAGCCCAGAAACAAGTTCTTTATGACAAGGCTCGCAGCCTTGCCCCGGTTTTGCGAGAACTGGCTCTCTCTAAAGTTTTGTCTACCTCACCTTCGGTGATTGAATTTGCCCGAAACCCTCAGTTGGCCCCTGCAAAGGCCCAGGCACTTTCTACTTTAGAAAGCTTTCGGGAAGGCTTTCACGATCAGAGCTACTTTTTAGCGGTCAAAAAAACCGGGAACTATTTTTATAACAACCGAGCCAACCAATATGCCAACAACCCACTTCGCTACCAGCTCCGAGAAAACAACCCCGAAAACCAGTGGTTTTTCAAAACCCTAGCCCAGACTGAGCAATGCCTGCTGAATGTGGATTTTGACCGGAAGCTGGATGCCACCAAAATCTGGATCAACTGTGTGGTTCGAGACGGTGGCGAGGCGGTGGCGGTGGTTGGCTCTGGGATTGACCTGAGTGAGTACATCAATGAAGTCATAAAAAACGACAGCCCAGGGATGACCAGCCTTTTCATCGACACCTCCGGCGCAATCCAGGCCCACCCAGACACCAGCCAAGTTGACTTTCGCTCCATTTCAAAAAACCTGGACCAACGCAACCTGGTTTTTCGCATGCTCGACGACCCAGAGTCTGAAAAGATACTCAAAGCAGCCATGGCTGAGCTGAAGAACGGAACGGTCCAAGCGAAGGTGCTCAACCTCCAGGTGAAGGGGCAGGACTATGTCGCAGGCATCGCCTTTGCGCAGGAAATCGGCTGGTATGTGATTTCCTTGATTGATTTGAAGTCGATCACTCAGCCAGAAGAACTGAAATCCATTGTTCCGCTGATCGTCCTGAGTATTTCGCTGTTGGTTATCTTTGTTTGGTTGCTGCTCAAGATGATTGTCTTGGACCGGATAGCCTCCTTGAGTAACGCCTTCAAACAAATTGGCCAAGGGAACTACGACATCACCATCAGCAACCTTGGCAAGGATGAAATCGGGACCTTAGCCCAAGGGTTTTACCGGCTCACCAGGGAAATCAAGACCAACACCGATAACCTGGAGGTTGCGGTTTTTGAGGCAACCCAAAAGCTCAGGACCGAAAATAAACTCCAACAACAACAAGCCGAAGTCATCCAAGAAAATGAGTATCGGTACCGACAGATGTTTGAAGGGAACACAGCCATCAAGCTGCTGATTGACCCGGCAACCGGGGAAATCAAAGACTCGAATTCGGCAGCGACCGCCTTTTATGGCTATTCAAAAAAAGAAATTTTATCTCTTAACATCAAAGATTTAAACACAGCTACCGCCGAAGAAATCAAAGAAGAGATGGAAAATGCGTTGAACGAGTCACGCCAATATTTCAACTTTCAACATATAAAACGAAATGGGGAACTGAGGGACGTTGAGGTCTATTCAGGGCCAGTCCAAACGAAAGACCGGATACTGCTTTATTCTATCCTCCATGATGTCACGGACCGAAAAAAGGCACAACGGGAGATGGTCGCCGCCAAAGCAGAAGCAGAAATGGCAAACCAAGCCAAGTCTGAGTTTGTGGCCAACATGAGCCACGAAATCCGCACCCCGCTCAACGGGATGCTTGGCTCTGTTTTTCTTTTGAAACTTCAAGACCTCGGTGACGAAGCACAAGAGTTGGTGGAAGTCATACACAACAGCTCCAATGCACTGCTGGCGACCATCAATGATATATTGGACCTATCAAAAATCGAGGCCGGTAATATCGATCTGGAAAACATCGATTTTGACCTGCAACTTCTGGTGAATCAGGTTTACCAAACCTTCAATCTGCCTTGCCGACAAAAGGGCCTTGAATTGTTCCAGGTATACCCAGAAAACTCACCCACACTTTTCCTCGGCGACGCTGGTCGTATCCGCCAGATTTTAATGAATTTGATCAGCAATGCCTTGAAATTTACAACTCAGGGCAGTATCACCATCCAAACGACCCTCAAACCCATAGCCTCCAAAGGCTTTGAAGTCGAGATCCAGATACAAGACACCGGCATTGGCATCGCCCCAGAGCAATTGGACTCCATTTTCGGGTCCTTTAACCAAGCAGATAGCTCCATCAACCGCCGCTTTGGGGGCACCGGCCTTGGACTCACCATCAGCCGCCGGTTTGCCGAGTTGATGGGCGGTAGCTTGGTGGTAGGCAGCCAACCAGACGTCGGCTCTACCTTCACCTTGCGGCTCCAACTAGAACAAACAACCCAGGATCAGGTTCCAGCCACCCCAAACAAAGTCAAGATTACCCGCAATTAAAAAAGACATATCTTGCTGGTTGAGGACAACCCGACCAACGTCAAGATCGCTCAAAAAGTTCTGTCTAAACTAGGCCTGACCATTGATGTCGCCTACGATGGCCTGCAGGCGGTGCAAAAAGTCCAGGAAACAGATTTTGAGCTGATCTTGATGGACTTACAAATGCCCATCATGGGCGGCTTGGAAGCCACCGCCCAAATCAAAAAGCTAAGTGCCCAGAAGGCAGCAATCCCGGTCGTCGCCCTGACAGCCAACGCCATGGGCCAAAGCCAACAAGACTGCCTCGATATCGGCATGGTAGATTTCATCACCAAACCACTCCGGCTACAGTCCCTAGTCGACGCCCTCGACGTGGTCTTCCAGCAGGGTTAGGGGGTTGGCTCTCCTTTTTGTTTGGGAGGGATTCAGGGGATCGGTTTGTTGTCGTTGGATTACATAGGGTGCAGAATCAAGGTTTTATAAGGCATTATCATCCAATAATAACATTTATCTACAGGAAATATTTTCATGTACTATCACGTTAAAATTGAAACCAATGAAAAAGTCGGAAAAGCAAAAAAAAACAAAGAAATTTTTGAGCTAGACAAGACTCAGCGTGACGAAATCCTTGAGGATATTTTGATCCCCTATTCCCAAAACCAAAGGTTCCAAGTTGATGGTTTTTTTGTAGAGCCCAAAAACGTGATCAGGATTCTGGTGAAAAGATCTGAGCAAACGACAACGGAGCTTGCAGACATAAAACAAAATAATATGAGCCCTGGAATTATCTTTTTTTATACAAAACAAGATATGTTGAATTCAGAAAGAGATATGGAAGACGTAACAAAAGAAATGTTGAAGTTGGCAAGTGTTCGTACAAAAGAAACCAGAGAGCTAACCCAAAGTAGCGACGAGGAAAAGAACCTAGACAAGACCAAGGTTTTTATTGTCCATGGCCATGATGACTTAGCAAAGACCGCAGTGGCGAGGTTCGTCGAAAAATTAGGTCTGACCCCAATCATCCTGCATGAACAGGCGAGCTCAGGGAAAACAATCATCGAAAAGATCGAAGACTATTCAGATGTTGGCTTTGGCATCGTCCTCTATACCCCCTGTGACACCGGAGCCAGCGGGAAAGACCCCCAACAGGTTTCACCTAGAGCCCGTCAGAATGTGGTCTTCGAGCATGGGTTTTTGATCGGAAAGCTGAAAAGGGAAAATGTGTGTGCTTTGGTGAAGGGAGACTTGGAAAAACCTAACGATATTTCGGGGGTAGTTTATGTTTCACTGGATGACGGTGGGGCATGGCAATTACAGCTGGCAAAAGAAATGAAAGGTAGCGGGATTCAGTTTGACATGAACAAGGCTCTCTAGGCGAGCCCTTGCCAGTCCTGTCACCAACCATCGTAAGGCCCACCCTTGTGTGCTCTAGCGTAAACCAGGGTCAACTTTTTGAGCACTTAGAAACATGAATCACGTTTCTAAGTGCTGCCAAAAGACTGCCTTGCGATGAATCCGAGGGCGCAATACCTATTTACCGCCCTCATCAACAAGCAGAGACATTACCTCTCCCCTAAAACTGATACCCCACATACGCCCCGCCGCCGGTGCTTTCGACTTTATCGGCGGTGAAGTCGGGGTCTGTGGTGATCAAGGTGAAGTCTTCGCTGAAGCCGGTGCGCAGGTACACCCCTAAAATGACCTTGGTGAATAGGTAGTCCAGGCCGAAAACAAAATCCGGTCCTTTGGTGGTGATTCGGGCGGTTTCGATGGCGTCGTTTTTGAGGTACTCCAGGTTTGCCTCTGTACTGTGACCGCCCAACCCGACGTAGCCGCTCGCTTGTTTGGGCATCCCGAATCCTAAGTAGTACCAAGTGTATTCGACACTAAAACCGGATTCTTTGACGTCGCCATTTAATCCGGCGTACCCATCAGGGCACATCTTACAACGGTCCGAACCCATGGAGTCGAACGAGCCTGACTCGCTATAGAGGGTGCCGGAAACACCGCTGGGATGTAACAAACGTACCCCTAAGCCTGAGGCGTAGGTGTCGATTTGTTGCGGGGCGTCCGCAACGGCAGGGGAGAAGGTAAAGGTCGGGCCACCCATCAGGAGGGTTGGTTGGATGATCAAGCTTTTGGCTCCATCTCCTTCCAAGCTGGCTGGCTCTGCCGGTTCGGTGAGGTTACTTTGCCCCCCCTGTATTGGCTCAACTCCGTCGTCCTGGGCTCCACCGGCCAAAACTGTTTTTTGCCCAAAAAGGCCCACTTCCGCCTCACCCTCAACTGGCAAATCCGTGAGTTGATTCGCCAGAGCAGTGGGGAGTTTGGCGCAGGTTTCGTCGTATTTTGATTTTAAGATCGAGAAACCCAAGGCATCATCGGTGACATAGTGCTGCGGCTGGATATCCAACCGGATGGATTCGCCAGCCCAATATTCGTCTTTAATCACCGCCACATTACTTTGCCCAACAATGCGGATCTTGTTCAACCCTGCAAACACATGGATGACCGGTTTGGAGGGGTTGAAATCAACGGCACAATCATTCACAAACACCCGTTTGATCGGCTCGTCATTAACCAAGATCAGCTGGGCCTGCCCTAAATGCATCACCTGGGTATCAAAGGTCCGTTGGTACTTGGTGTAGGCCACTGAATAGGTCAGGGGCTCCCAGTACCTAGGGTCTCCCCTCAGGGTGAACTGGTGTTTCACACCGCTGCTGACCTCTAATTTGCCCAGAGGGGTCTTCCCGGCCCAATTTCCATCGATGTAAAGATCCAGGTCGTTAGGGTTTGACTTGAGGTCTACAAAGGCGATGTTTTCGTCGTAATTTCGTGAACGCAGCTCCCCTGAGTCCTTGCGCTGCTTCAAAATACCAATGGTTTTGGCTTGTTCCTCGATGACCTTCACCAACATTTGTTTTTGCTGGCTGGTGTAGCTCTCTTTGCGCAGCCGCTCGATTTCCTGGTTTTGGGCCCTCACCTTGGACTGGATCGCTTCTAAGCTGATGGTATCGGTGGGCTCATGGAGCAAGGAGGATATTTCGGCGGTTGGGGTATCGATGGTGGTTGCGGTGATGATCTTGCCGCTCTGCACCTCAATCAGCTTCAACGAAACACGCAGAGTGTCTTTATTCCAGACTTCATACCCGCCGGTGACGATATAGTCCGCACCCACCGACTGACCAATCCGCACCCCAGACACCAAAAAGCTGCGTTCCATGTTTAACTTCGCCAGCTGGCTCCGTTCAAACACCACGAACCCTGCCGAAACCAAGGTCTTGATGATTTCGTTTTCCAAATTGGTGGTGATCCCCCAGGGTTTATCGGTGTGCAGCTGGTTGATCCCATACACCGAAACCTTGGGTGCAGGTTTATCCCCCGACAGGCCTTTGACCAACTCCATCGAGGCGGTTTGGATGTTTTGAGAAAAGCTGTTTTCTCCAGCGAACGCCGGGTGAGCAACCCACACCAGGGAGACCAAAACCAATAATTTGATACAGAAAGCAGAGCAGTGATGAGCCATCGAAAAAATTCCTTGAACAGTTTAATGAGACCAATTTACATCTTGAATACCTCAAAAGGAGCCAAAGGGGCAAGGAGCTTGGCCGCAATTTGCCCCCCTGGCCTTGAGATCATTCCAACACCAACAACTCCACCAGTAAAACCCCGTCTTCCACCTTAAACGGGACTTCATGCAGGTTGCGGCTCCCTTTCCCGGTCACTTCGCCGGTTTCCACGTCAAACTCCCACTTATGGGCTGGACAAGTAAGCTGTCGACCTTCGCAACTTTCAGGCAGTGGCTTGCCAGAGTGGGGGCATTCACGGTGATAAACCTTCAAGGCCTCCCCTCGGTATACCAACAGGGACGACCCTGAGACTTCCTTGGCGACCAGCTCGTTCATGGGTAGTTCCTCAACCGGGCCGACTTCGCACCACTCTGGCTCTTTGGCTAGGTTTTCGATGGAGAACTCTGGCCCCAGCTCCTGGAGGATATCCAAAGCGTCCAACACCTTGGGCAGCCCAGCGGCAGGCATGGCCATCAAGATGGCGTCAAACACTTCGTTGGCGGTCGCTCCACAGCGCATGGCGTGGGGGACATATTGCTTGAGCCCCGGCGCTGTCCCGCTGATCACCTTGGTGACCACGGAGATCAAAAACCGGGTTTTGTCGTCTAAGTGCCTGCCCGATTCCTTCAAAAAAGTCATGTAGGCGGTGGCCGCTTCAGGTCGGGCTTTGGAAAGGTAGCTCAGTCGTTTGGACATCGGTCTTGGTGGGATGGGGTTTTGTGTCTTGCGCCTTGTGGAAACAAGGTGGTTCGCTTATATTGGGGCATTCGAGAGGGACAATCAAGCCCCAAGTACACATCAGCCCAAGACGACCGACCTCACTCAGGATGCCCAGTTTAATGAACCCACCGCTGTTGATTTCGGCCCCGACAAAAAGTTCGGGGAAAACCACCGTGACCTTGGGACTGACCCGAGCG
>Ga0316203_1001795_pt1 | contig 13262 bp, 8 predicted proteins | sample 6monrhotite_MG_FD_204940 | JGI IMG/M metagenome (GOLD analysis project Ga0316203, IMG submission 204940) | Microbial mat bacterial communities from mineral coupon in-situ incubated in ocean water Damariscotta River, Maine, United States -... | ecosystem: Environmental > Aquatic > Marine > Coastal... | reverse complement strand
GCAAGAGAGGTTTGGGTTTCGACTTTGCGGCTCATGGATGTTCTCCTTAAGTGGTTTCATAAGGATACTATCATTTATATCAGATGTTTAAAATAGAAAACTGATGTTTTTGCCGTGCAGAGGTCTTCTTTTGTTGATGTAGCAATCAAACCTTAGGGGAGCAATACCTTTTTTTCTAGCTCAGATCAATTTCACACAATTAAATTTACACTACCTAAAATAAAGTCGCTTGCAGGCTAATGGTTTCTCGACTTGATGATTCTTATTTTGTTCATTCATAGAGACCTTTGCATAACTAGCTAAACTATGATATTCGTTTATTATCAACTAGATGGAGAAAAATCATGGCTTGGAAAGAATTAGGTGCGTATTCATTTGCTGATGCTTTTACCCCCTCCCACGAACTGCTGGAAGAGTTTGACACTGTCAGTGAATTGATCGATTGGCAGACGATCGAGTCTTTACTCAGCCCTATTTGCAACAGTAAAGTAGGGAAAAAAGCCTATCCACCCCTGGTTCTTTTTAAGGCTGTTCTTCTTCAAAAGTGGCATAATCTCAGCGATGTTAAATTAGAAAAGCAACTGGTCCGGGACCTTCTGTTTAAACGGTTTACAGGGCTTTCTCTGAACGATCCAACTCCAGACCACTCGACGATTAGCCGGTTTAGAAAAAGAATCCTTGAACACAACTTGGAAGATAAATTGATGATTGAAATCAATGTTCAGCTTCAAGCCAGCGGTGCCATGATCAAGACCGGGGCTATCAGCATCATTGATGCGAGTGTAGTCGAGGCCAAAAATTCTCGCCCGAAAACCAATCCAAAGGGTGAAAAAACTCAAGATAAAGAAGCACGCTACACCTCCAAATTTGGTGCAGATGGGCAATTCAAGACCACCTATGGCTTCAAAAATCACATGAATGTTGATAAGGATGGCTTGATTCAAAAGACCCTGTGTACCGCTGCAAATCTGCATGATTCAAAACCATTTGAACAATTACTGACAGGCAAAGAATCCGCAGCTACAGCCGATAAAGCCTATTTCAGCAAAAGGCACCTAGCACTCCTCAAAGCGAAGGAAGTCAAAAACATGCTTCTTTATAAGGCCGCTAGAAATCTTCCTTTGACTGAAGAACAACAACTTCACAACCTTTTTGCCTCTCAAGTCAGAAACGTAGTTGAACGGGTTTTTGGAACCTTGAAAACAGTTTATGGGATGGGCAAAGCAAGGTATTTGGGGATTAGAATGAACCAGTTGGACTTTATTTTCATGGCCATTGCCTACAACTTGAAACGGGGAAATACTCTACTTAAAATTGTTTAATTACAGTAATTTACCTTGAAAAGCAGGCTTGAATCCAGAAAAACGGGGACTAGGTCATCGCTTAAGAACTTCCTTTGAAAAAATTCTACCCTTGCAGTTGATCCAAGTCAGGAAAAGCTAAATTTGCAAAGGTCTCTCATAATAGTTTTATACGAATTTGATGTTTTAAGACATTGAAGAAGCTGAATTTAAGGGCCTATGACTGCTCTCTATCGTTAGTTGTTGTTTTCACGTTGCTTTTATCTCGAACAGTATTGATTTTTTCACCCCGTTTTTCTTGGATAGACTTATTCAAACGATCAAACTTCTGTTCTTGCCAAAGCGTCTTTTCTTCAATGGTCATTTTTTCCAATTCCTCCTCAATGATCTTCGAAGCTTCTTGTTGGCTGGTCGCCTTCTTATCCATTTTTTTAAGCAAACGGAGTTGTTCTTTAGTGGGCGGATTTTCCCATTTACCAGTAAAGAAGAATTTCGTGAATTTTTTGATGCTCATAAAACTGCCTTTTCCTATCCCTTAACTCGTCAAAACTTTTGCCTATCAATCTGTACATAAACAAAATTTACTTGTAACCTCACCGGAAGTTATAAAATTATAAATTTTCTTCAAATGCTACTAGATAATCAAAAAACAGGCAAAGTCGGTGATGCCCTAAAAAACCATCTTGGTTCAGGATCGGCTCTCTCGTTGATCACAGGCTATATTTCTCTTTATGGTTTTCAATCGCTCAAGAAAGAGCTTTTGAAAAGTGATTCTCTTCGCCTGCTGATTACCCAGGCTCAGACAAAAGCTCCCTATCTAGAAGGTGACCCCTTTGAAAACAAACTTAAGAACCAGCTTGAGCAACAAAGTTTAGCACGTGAGTTCAAGCAATGGCTTGAAGACAAGATTGAAGTCAAAACCCTCAAGCAATCTGGAACAGTTTCTCAAAGCCTCTATCACATCAAAAATAAGGGTGCTCAAAATTTTGCGATTCAAGGTGCCTCAAACCTAACGTCCTCCGGCTTAGGGTATACCAAGTCGGAACATTACGAATTCAATAATAGTATCGACGATCAAGAAGGCACCGATGCACTTCTAAATTGGTTCGACTCGATCTGGAATAATCGCTCAGCCACCATCGATGCCAAGAATCAACTGCTAGGTCAACTTGATGAACTAGCCAAGGATCACGCCCCGAATTTCATCTATTTTCTATGCCTTTACAGCGTTTTTAAAGACTTGATTGATGAACTCCATGAAGACCAGATCATCAAATCCAAAACGGGTTTTAAAGATACTTCGGTCTGGAACAAGTTATATAAATTCCAAAAAGATGGGGTGCTTGGGGCCATCGACAAACTTGAACGCTTCAACGGTTGCATCATTGCTGATAGCGTTGGTTTGGGTAAAACTTTTGAGGCACTGGCTGTAATCAAATACTACGAACTTCGTAATGACCGAGTATTAGTCCTTTGCCCCAAAAAGCTTAGGGAAAATTGGACAGTCTATACCCTTAATGACAAACGAAATATTCTTGCCGAAGACCGCTTTGGGTATGATGTTTTGAACCATACAGACCTGACAAGGTTCAGGGGAATGTCTGGTGAGATTAATCTAGAAACTTTAAACTGGTCCAACTATGATTTGATCGTCATTGATGAATCTCATAACTTCAGGAACAACAATCCAACATCAGAAGGGGTAACTCGTTATTCTCAGTTGATGGATAAGATCATCCGCTCTGGTGTTAAAACCAAGGTCTTGATGCTTTCGGCCACGCCAGTCAACAACCGAATGAATGACCTTAAGAATCAGGTCGCCTTTATTACTGAAGGCAGAGACGATGCCTTCATTGATATTGGAATCAACAGCATTGGTGCTAGTTTAAGAAACGCCCAAAAACGGTTTAACCAGTGGCTTGACCTGCCAGAAGAAGACCGCAATATTGCTGGACTTTTAGAACGATTAAACTTTGAATATTTTAAGCTTTTGGATATTTGCACGATTGCTCGGTCTAGGAAGCACATTGAAAAATATTACGATATTGCTGAAATTGGTAAATTCCCTGAACGGCTGAAGCCCGTTAATATCAAGTCGGACATTGACTTGAAAGGTCAGTTCCCAGCCCTCCTCGAAATCAACAGAACTATCCGTCGGTTAACCCTGAGTGCCTATTCACCGCTAAAATATGTCAAAAGCGAACGTCGAGCTGAATACAGCCAGAAGTATGACAAGAAACTCAAAGATGGAAAGTCAGTTTTCAAGCAAGTAGACCGAGAACAAAACTTGATTCACTTGATGCGGGTAAACTTACTCAAGCGAATGGAAAGTTCTATCAACTCCTTTGGTTTGACCGTTGAAAAGCTCTACCTTCAGGTAGAAAATTTGCTCGTTAAAATTGAGCACCACGAGTCAGACACCATTGAAGAATTAAACATCGGTGCAATCGATACGGATTCAGATGAATTTGAAGACCTTTTAATCGGAAAGAAGGTAAAGGTTCTAATCCAAGATATGGACTTGATCCGCTGGAAACAAGACCTTGAAGACGATTTAGAAAAGCTCGAAGAGCTTTGGGAAGAAGCTAAAAAAATAGATAGCCAACGTGATGCTAAGCTATTTCGCTTAAAAAAAGCCCTGACTGATAAAATCAGCAATCCGATTAATGATAGGAACAATAAGGCGATAATATTCACCGCTTATGCTGATACCGCTAACTACCTCTACGATGACTTGGCTGACTGGGCCAAAAAAGAACTTGGGATCAACACAGCTTTGATTACAGGTTCAGGAAGCAATAAAACCAATTTGGTCGGGCAACAAAAAGACTTGAACGCATTGTTGACCTCCTTTTCTCCTGTTTCCAAAGAACGGTCAAAGGTAAGCCCTGAAATGACTGAAGAGATTGATCTCTTAATTGCGACCGATTGTATTTCAGAAGGCCAAAACCTGCAAGATTGTGATTATCTGGTTAACTATGACATTCACTGGAATCCAGTGCGAATCATCCAACGGTTTGGCCGAATCGACCGTCTTGGCTCTACCAATGGGACAATCCAACTGGTGAACTTCTGGCCTAACATGGAACTGGATGAATACATCAACCTAGAAGCTAGGGTGAGTGGGCGAATGGTCCTTTTGGACATATCGGCCACAGGTGAAGAAAATGTCATTGCCGACGATGGCAAGAGGCAGATGAACGACCTTGAATACCGTAGGAACCAACTCCAACAACTCCAAGAAGAAGTCACCGACGTTGAAGATTTATCAGGCGGGGTTTCGATCACCGATTTGACGCTCAACGACTTTAAAATGGACCTCTCTGAGTACATGAAAGACAACTTAAACCTGCTTGAATCAGCACCAACGGGCTTGTTTGCGGTAGTTAATCCTGCTGAAATGGGCGAAGTTGATTCAGGGGTAATCTTTTGCTTAAGAGCCTTAAACAAAACGGTTCAGGTCGGTAGCTCAAACGCATTAGCTCCTTACTTTATGGTCATGGTGAAAGATGATGGCGAAGTTATCTTTAATTATGTTCAATCCAAGAAAGTCTTGGATGTGATGAAAAAGTTAAGCCTAGGCAAACAGGAACCACAAGCCGAGGCGATAGAAGTTTTTAACCTTGCGACGCAAGATGTCGCAGACATGGGCCACTATCGGCAAATGTTAGAAGCGGCCATTCACAATATCAGCGGAAAGAGTGATGAAAAGGGTGTGGAGAGTCTTTTTAGTCGTGGTGGAACGGTTATGAGTCAAAATAGCTTTAAAGGCATGGATGATTTTGAGGTAGTCTGCTATTTAATCTTAAAGGAAACAGCATGATTGATCAGCTCTATAAAAGCCTTGAGATACCCAAGGAATGTTACCTAGGGAAGCCTATATTCAAGAAACTCTTTTATGAGAACGGTAAGCTAGGGGTTACTGATAAAAAAGCGTTTACCGACGATATTGAAAAGATCATCTGGGTCCAAAGCTTTAAGCCTGAAACGATCAATATCGCTGTATACCAAGATGAAGAGAGGGAATACCAAGAAATCGCTTTGATTCAGGTAAACTTAAAAAAGCCAACAAGGATCAAAAGACTGGCAGAAATCATTCATCGGACGATTCCTTACCCTATTTGGCTGGTGTTTGTGGATGGTGAAAAAGTAGCATTTTCCATTGGAACCAAGAGGATCAATAAGGCCGATAAAGAAAAAATGATGGTGGACCAATTTTGGGAAACCGATTGGATTGACCTGGCTGGGCCGACTGAGGTTGAACAAGACTTTTTGAAAAGTTGTGCGGTGACCAACTTTTCCTATAGTGATTTTCTGGCCTTTTACCAAGACCTTGAGGCTAGGATCATTGGCCTAAAAAGTGCCAAACATACAGGAAGTTTTGAAGTTAAAAAGGAAAACCGAACTGAGCTATTGACTCAGATTCACGAGCTAGAACAAAAGATTATTGAACTCAAAGCCCAAACAAAAAGAGAAGAACAGTTCAACCAAAAGGTTGAACTTAATATTAAAATCAAAGAACTAGAAGCAGAACTCAAACAAACCCAAGCGAAGTTATAAGGAACAATCAAGATGGATAAAATGGACAAGTTAAACCCACAGACTGATGGCAGTAGCCTTGATATTGTAGCTGAAAATATGGAAAAGCTAAAAAACATTTTCCCTGATGTCTTTGCTGAAGGGAAGGTGGACTTTGAAAAGCTCAAAGAAAATCTAGGTGAATACTTCGAAGACTCTGCTGAACGATATAGCTTTAACTGGAATGGCAAGGCCAAGGCGAAGCGAATAGCCCAAACTCCATCGACAGGAACCCTACGCCCCTGCCCTGAAGAATCGGTCAATTGGGATAGCACCAAGAATTTATTTATTGAAGGGGACAACCTAGAGGTCTTAAAGCTGCTACAGAAGTCTTATCACGGCAAAGTCAAGATGATTTACATCGATCCGCCTTATAACACGGGCAAGGAATTCATCTACCCTGATAACTACCAAGATAATCTTGATACCTACTTAGAATACACAAACCAAAAAGACGAAGAGGGAAAGAAGTTTTCACCTAATGCGGAGACTTCAGGAAGGTATCATACCAACTGGCTCAACATGATGTACCCAAGGTTGAGACTAGCTAGGAATCTTTTGAAAGATGATGGTGTTATTTTTATTTCTATTGATGACAATGAGGTTAAAAATCTTAAGCAAATTTGTGATGAAGTGTTTGGAGAAGAAAATTTTATAAATCAGATTTCGTTGTATACAAAAGCTAGTGCGGGTGCCAGCGGTGGTGGGGAAGACCGGAAGCTTAAAAAAAACATCGAATATGTACTCATGTATAGCAAAAACTATAACTATTGGGAGCCGATTGTACCGATTTATAAAGAGACACGATTATCTGACTACATACAGCAAATGAAGGCTGATGGGAAAAGCTTTAAATACACAAATGTTCTATATAAATTTGATGATGTACAATATTTTAAAACAATTAAAGATGGTGCAGGGGAAGATATTCTTATCTCAAAAGTCAATGAATTTGAAATAAAAACAGTTAAGCAGATCGCTAATATTGAAAATATTTCAGAAGAGCAAGTATATGAAAAATACTATGATAAGATAATGACGACTACAAATGCCCAAACTTCTATTAGAGATAGAGTCTGGCAAGCCACCGATTCAGAAAACACCATGTATACGGCTGAATATACGCCAAAATCGGGAAAAAACAAAGGCAATATCATTCGTCTTGTACTCATGGGGAAGCAGAAAGTATTAGTGATTTGGCTCAAAGATACTTCCGTCAAAGTTAAAAACAAAATTTTCAAGCGAGAAAAAACAGGGACCTTTTGGGATGGTTTTAGTTGGATAAATGTCACTAAAGAGGGGGGCATAAAATTTGAGAATGGGAAAAAGCCCATCTCTCTAATAACACAGATGGTTAATTTGATCCCTGATAATCATGAATCTATAATCATTGATTTTTTTTCTGGATCAGCTACCACTGCTCATGGAATTATGCAGCAAAACTGCGAGGATGACGGACGTCGAAAATACATAATGGTTCAATTACCTGAGCCATGCGATACAAAGTCAGATTCATATGCAGATGGGTTTTGTAATATTGCAGATATTGGCAAAGAACGTATCCGCCGAGCAGGCAAGAAAATCCAAGAAGAAAACAAAGATAAAGAAGGAATCGACAAGTTAGACGTGGGTTTTAAGGTCTTTAAGCTGGATTCTTCCAATATTAAGGCTTGGGATGCTGACTTTGAGAACCTGGAACAAACCTTGATTGATTCGGTTCATAACATCAAAGAAGAACGAACCGAAGAAGACTTGCTCTATGAACTTCTCCTCAAATACGGTTTGGACCTAACCTTACCTATCGAAGAACGACAAATCGAAGGCAAAAAGGTCTTTATCGTGGCCTTTGGTGCCTTGGTGGTCTGTATGGATGAGGCCGTGGGCCTTGAAACCGTAGAAGGGATCGGCAAGCTGAAAGAAGAACTGGAACCAGAAGTCATGCGAGTGGTCTTCCAGGATTCTAGCTTTAAGGATGATGTGGTCAAAACCAACGCCATCCAAACTCTTCGCCGCTTCGGTATCGAAGACGTTAAATCGTTGTAGGTTGAGAGTATGAACCCCTACATCCCTGATTCCTTACCTATTGAGGACTTAGATTTTAAACGACTCTTTCCATTGGCGACCAAAGCAAATGCAGCCTTAGCCCGTTATGATGGGTTACTTCAAGGTATCCCGAACCCTGTGGTGATGCTCTCGCCGCTTACCCGTCAAGAGGCTGTATTGTCTTCTAAGATAGAGGGCACGCAAGCGACAGTTGATGAAGTTTTGGAATATGAAGCGGGTATGCTAAAGGAAGGCGAAAAAGAGCAGGATATTAAAGAAATTGTTAATTACCGTAGTGCTTTGATGCAAGCTTCCCAACATTTAGAAACCTACCCGATACGATTAGGGCTTGTTCGAGAAATGCACAAAATCTTGCTTTCTTCCGTCCGTGGACAAAACAAAACCCCTGGTGAGTTTAGAGTAGATCAAAACTGGATTGGTAAAGAAGGGTGCCCCATTGAAGAGGCTACCTTTGTTCCACCAGAGCCCGTTTCAATGAGTGGTTTTTTAAGGGATTGGGAAGAATACCTTGAAATAGAGGATTTGGATTGCCTTGTTCAGGCAGCGGTGATGCATGCTCAATTTGAATTGATTCATCCATTCAAAGACGGCAATGGGCGAATTGGCCGGATTTTGATTCCTCTTTTTCTTTTCCAAAAAAAGACCTTAGCTCACCCTATGTTTTACCTTAGCCAGTACCTTGAAGAAAATAGGGACGAATATTACCTGCGTTTGGGTGCTATTTCGAAAGATGGTGATTGGGACGGTTGGATTGCTTTTTTCTTACAAGCTATTATTGAACAGGCTAAAGAAAATAGCACTAAAGTACAGGCAATTATGGGGCTGTATGAAAAGATGAAAGAGGATATTCATAAAATCACGCACTCTCAATATACGGTGTATTTACTGGATGCTATTTTTACTAGGCCAACTTTTCAAACCTCTGATTGTGCGAGTGAATTAAAACAGAATTTTGGAGTGCATGAAAAAACAACACTAGGGCTTTTAAGACAACTGAGAGATGCAGATCTTTTACTTGAGTTGGAAGCTGGGAGCGGACGTAGAGCGTCACGGCTTTGCTTTCCTCAATTAATCAACTTAGCCGAAGGCAAAAAAGTGTTATGAATTTTTTGTGGAGCCTGAAAAAGCAACAAATAAACTTGTGGAGTCCAAACCGGAATATACGCTCCACAAATGAATTAGTGGAGCCTAGAGCAACCACAAATGAAATTCTACTTTACTCGAATTCAATAAGGTACTGAAACAATGAAAATTCAATTCAACGGCAAGTTAGACTACCAGAAGGAAGCGATTGATTCCATATTAGGTATCTTTGAAGGCCAAGAAAAACACCAGATCAACTTTTCAGTCCCTGTGCCTGAAAACAAGCAACTGGGATTTATAGAAAAGGATGGTAATACCCAAACTGAATCGGACAAGGGGATTGGGGTAGGTAATTCCTTGCAGCTATTGGATGATGAAATATTAGAGAATGTACGCCGTTACCAGTTTAAAAATAGCCTTAAGCAAAGTGAAAAATTAGGTGGTATGGATTTTTCCGTCGAAATGGAAACAGGTACTGGCAAGACCTACGTTTATCTCAAAACCATCCTTGAAATGAATCAGCGATACGGATTTACCAAATTCATTATCGTGGTGCCTTCAGTGGCGATTAAGGAGGGCGTTTATAAATCGTTAGAAATTACCGAGCAACATTTTAAGGAAGAGTTTACCAATCTGCCTTACCAGTTTTCGGTTTATGATTCCAAGAAGCCGACTGAGGCAAGGAGTTTTGCGACTGCCGATATTCTACAAGTCATGGTGATTACGCTTCATTCCTTTTTACGGAAGGAAACCAACATCATCCACCAACCAAATGATAAGACAGAAGGTATGAAGCCGATTGAGTTCATCCAAGCGACACGGCCAATCGTAATAATGGATGAGCCTCAAAATATGGAAAGTGATACAGCAAAGAGTGCCATTGCATCGCTCAATCCACTTTGTACGCTACGATATTCAGCGACGCATAAGGATAAATACAACTTGATGTATAAACTCGATTCGATTGATGCTTATGATCAAAAGTTGGTCAAGCAGATCGAGGTTGCTTCGATCCAAGCTCAGGACAGCCAAAACAAGGCATATATCAGGCTGGTTAGTGTCAATAACAAGAAAACACCGATAACCGCCAAAGTTGAACTTGATGTTTTTAAGAAGGGAAAAACAACTAGAGAAACAAAAACGGTGAAGAAAGGATCGGACCTCATGGCCCTTGCAAATCGTGATGCTTATGACGGTTATGTGATTAGCGATATTTATTGCAAAGAAGGTGAGGAATATATCGATTTCACCAGCCAAGAAGACATTGTGACGCTTGGAAATGTGGTTGGCGGTATCAATCCAGATGAGTTTAAACGACTACAAATTGAAAAGACTGTCGAAGAACACTTTGAAAAGGAATTAGAACTCAAAAAACAAGGAATCAAGGTCTTGAGCCTGTTTTTTATTGATCGGGTTGCCAATTACCGAGATTACTCAGCACCAGACAAAAAAGGAAAGTTCGCTCATATGTTTGAGGAGTCCTTTCGTAAGTTGATGAAGAAGCCCAAATACCAAGCTTTATTGGATGGTGAAAGCGTTGATGCTGTTTTAAGTGAGGTTCACAATGGATACTTTTCACAGGATAAAAAAGGCGTATGGAAAGACTTGAGAGAATCCGACGCTTCTTTGAACAGTGAGGATGCGAAACAAGCCTTCAACTTGATCATGAAAGATAAAGAAAAGCTCTTGAGTTTTAGTAGTAAACTAAAATTCATTTTTTCCCATTCAGCTTTGAAGGAAGGTTGGGATAATCCGAATGTATTTCAAATCTGTACTCTCAATGAAACCAGCTCAACCATGAAGAAGCGTCAAGAAATTGGCCGAGGTTTGCGCTTAGCAGTTAATCAAGAGGGAGAGAGGGTTCATGGTTTTGAGATCAATACTTTAACCGTTGTCGCAAATGAAGCCTATGAAGATTTTGTAACTGCGTTGCAAAATGAAATTGAAAAAGAAGGCGGGATTCGATTTGGCGTGGTTGAAGATCACCTATTCGCAAATATTCTCATTGTTAACGAAGACGGCCAGGAAGAGCACTTAGGTTCCAAGACCTCAGAAAAGCTTTTTGAGCATTTGCTAGGGAAAGGCTACGTGGACAAGAAAGGAAAAGTTCAAGATTCCTTGAAACAGGACTTGAAGGATGACCGAGTAGATTTGCCACCAGAACTAGAAGCTCACAAGGATTTGATCACTGCGAGATTAAAGAAGGTCGCCGGAGATTTAAATATCAAAAAACATGAAGACAAGAGTAGAGTACAACTCAATAAGGCTGTGTTTTTGGGTGAAGAATTTAAGGAGCTTTGGGAAAAGGTTAAGTTCAAGACAACCTTTCATGTTGATTTTGATACCCAAAAACTAATTGAAGCTTGCCAAAAAGAAATCCAAAACACATTGGTCGTAGGGAAGCCTAAGTTTGTTTACGACAAGGCAAAACAAAAAATAGAGCGAGGCGGTTTGATGAGTAAGGACCGAACTCAAACGACCTATACCTACGATGCGAAAGATTTTATTTTGCCTGATGTTGTTAGTATTTTACAGAACGAGACGAATCTAACTCGAAGGACTTTGATTGATATTTTACAAGGTAGCGGAAAGTTAGACAGCTTTCGTTCTAATCCCCAGAAGTTCATAGACGAGGCAACATCCATCCTCAAAAAGAAGATGAGGAGTTTTATTATCGATGGGATCGTCTATCAGAAGCTTGGGGATCAGCATTTTTACGGCCAAGAGCTTTTCAAGTCTGAAGAGTTAAATGGCTATCTCAATAAGAATATGCTGGAAAGTAAAAAGTCGGTTTATTCCCATGTTGTCTACGATTCAGATGTGGAACAAAAATTTGCCACCTCATTTGAGCAAAACGACAAGATCAAAGTCTATGCAAAGCTACCTAGCTGGTTCAAGATTGATACTCCCCTTGGAACATACAATCCTGACTGGGCTGTCTTGGTAAAAGAGGACGAAAAGGAAAAGCTGTATTTCGTGGTAGAGACAAAAGGGGATATACATTCCGAATCTTTAAGGCCCACTGAAAAGGCCAAGATTGAGTGTGGCAAGGCCCATTTTAAGGCCATTGGTGAAGATGTGACTTTTGTACCTGTGGATAGTTATGAAAAATTCGAAGGGCATTTGTAAGGAAAGTTTTGTCAATTTTTCTTCCTCTATCCTTAATAGAGAACTCCTGCTAAATTAGTTACATGAATAAGTTGAATGATTTCCTCTGGAATAAAGAGAGCATTGTTTAAATTTCGGGTCTTAGTTCAATGAGCTGGGTATTGATAAAACATAATATTTACAAAGAGTAATATGGTATTAATAGGAATTTTATGATTGATTACCTTTCTTGGAAAACAAAACCTGTCGCAGTTACCAGCGTTTTATTAAATCCCTTGAACCCTAGACTCCCTTCTGCGCAAGAAGAGACCCCGCAAAGAAAGGTTATTCAAGAGATGGTAGAGAATGAAAAAATTTATGAACTAGCAAAAAATATTGCTTCATCAGGCTATTTTGCTGATGTACAATTAATAGTGGTAAAAAAGGATAGTAAGTATATTGTCCTTGAAGGTAATAGAAGAATATGTGCGTTAAAACTTCTTCTTGCTCCTGAATCTGCTCCCGATATAGGCGAGGTGGGCGGCTTTTTTTGATTTTGCAGGCGTCGAATGGGAATACCGTCCAGTGGAAAAGTTCCCAGGGCTCAATCACAACGAGGTGCCCGATTTTCATTTAAAAGGCATTGGTTGGTTTGATACCTCATGGGAAATTGAGTTTTTCCGTAATCTAGAGAAAAAGCATGAAAATCTCTCCAAACTGATCGAGGCGAGAGGAGAGCGATTTTTTGTTGGTTGCAATGAAACGGTCTGTGATTTTTACATTGTGGAAAGAACACCGGATCATCAAAAATCTGACCCTTTTAGTCTTGGATTTTGTTGCTAATGTGGTTTGACCCTGTCAACCCTCATTGAAAAAAACTATCGTTGCTTCAAGGATGTACAAAACACGCATTTCGTCGATTTCACCAAAATGAGAGCTTTGTACGACCAAGTAAATGCTTACATTGCTTGGGATAATGAAGGGTTCTTACCCTGCGAAACAGCCCATCACCAGGCTGGTTTAAGACCTCTGCACGGCAAAAACATCAGTTTTCTATTTTAAACATCTGATATAAATGATAGTATCCTTATGAAACCACTTAAGGAGAACATCCATGAGCCGCAAAGTCGAAACCCAAACCTCTCTTGC
>Ga0316203_1001793_pt1 | contig 13268 bp, 7 predicted proteins | sample 6monrhotite_MG_FD_204940 | JGI IMG/M metagenome (GOLD analysis project Ga0316203, IMG submission 204940) | Microbial mat bacterial communities from mineral coupon in-situ incubated in ocean water Damariscotta River, Maine, United States -... | ecosystem: Environmental > Aquatic > Marine > Coastal... | reverse complement strand
CTGTGGCTGTTAAGACAAACACACCTGAGTTAGCTTCGATGGTCTTGCCTACGTCTGCTGAGGCGAATGAGCCTGTGCCGAGAGATAAAAGAAGCGGCAAAGAATATTCATTAACATCTGCTCCACTAAAACCACACACATACATTTTCGATGAATCTGCGCTAAACGCTAATCCTTGCGGACTCGTCTCTTCATTTGCAATACTAAAAGACACATTAGCGTAAGATGCAGTGCTTACGTCAAAGCCAGTTGTTAAGGTGTATTTGTAAACAGCGGTTGATGGCGACCGACTAACAACATACATTTCAGTTCCGCTTGAATTAAACTTAGTATCCTTCGGCTGATCTGCTTGCGATGAAACAAGAAAGCCATCTACAAATGATGCAGTCGATACGTCAAACGCAGAGCTTAAAGTGTACTCATTAATTTTCTTGGTGCTTTCTCCAGTGACGAACATTTTCGTGCCGTCAGTGTTAAAAGTTACTCCGTTAGAAGCCGAGTCTTGCGCGGCAGTGGAGAAGCCTTGAGTGTACGATGCTGTGCTTACGTCAAAGCCTGTGCTGAGGGCGTATTGATAAACGGTGTTAGAAGATTCGCCATTTACGAACATCCGAGTGCCGTCAGTATTAAAGGCAAGACCCATAGGGGCTGACTCTTGACTATTGACACTAAAGCTATCCACAAATGATGCGGTGGATACGTCAAAGCCAGTGGATAACGTATATTCTCCAATATCATCACCCTGATTTCCTGCGATGAACATCTTTGTGCCGTCAGCGTTGAACGCTACAGCAGAAGGATAAATATCTTGTGACGAGACACTAAATGCTTGAGTGTAAGAAGCGTTCGCTAACTCACCACTCCAACCCAAAGTAGTCGCAGGAGCAGAGTTCAATCGCGTGTAATTCTCTGTAGTCGAACTGACATCCCAAGAGTTATTAGTCACTCCTGACTGTGGTACTTCTTTAATCACAGAAACGACAGGCGCAAGCACAGAGCTAGTCAGTGAGATTGAAGCTGACTCGCCGTTTGTGAAAGTCTTGGTTAGCGTGCCACTGGTGACAGAGATGTTATCTAGCGCAGTCGTCAGCGTATTGAGCTGCGTCTGCACATTAGAGGTAACAGTGTCAATAAAGTTAATCGTTGCCGCGCTATCGGCTATGTCTCGTGACTTGCTCATTATACTGCCTCCGGCCAATCAGAATCTTGTAAGTGTGGAAAGTTTGCGTGAGTAGTTATGTCACGCAGGGCTTGCCTGTAAGTAGCCATCTCAGCCGCCATTGTAACATCAGTCAGGGCAGTCCAATCAGTCTCGGCTAGTTTAGCATCTCTAGTAGTTCGGACACCTGCCGCAGCAGTTGCATCGAGCCTTGCCTGATAAGCTGTCTCATGCTCTGCCTTAGTAGTAGTAACGCCATCTTCTGTGGTGTCGGCAAACATATCTGTTTCTATGTAAGCCTCAACCCAGTTGTTGTTCGCGTCCTGCACTGCACCGTTACGACCTACTTGTTTGTAGGCTGCGCTTGGCTCAGGCTTCGGTGCTGCGAGTACAGGATCTATGCCTAAGAACGCGCAAGTGTCTGCGTCCCACACTCGTGGCAGTGATGTGTTGCTGTGCATTCTCCTGACTTCGCCTTGAGTTTTCAGCTCGCCAGTTGATTGAATACGATATTCCATTATGTCACCTATGCTATTGCTAAGAATATGTAATTGCCGCCACTGGCGTTAAGCGCAGCAGGAGCAGATGATGTTACTGTAAATCCACTAGATAGCGGGTCTATGTAGTCAGTGTTAGTGACTTCTGCGGCTGTGGAGTTCAAGAGCAGATACGGATCGTTACCTGCAACAATACCTCTCGCACTGTCGTAAGTGTACCAATCGCCAGTAGAGTCTGTACGCTTGATAAGGATAAATCTAGCACCTGCCGAGAAACCACAGTCTACGTTTAAGTCAGCACCTGTGCCTGTGTAGCTTCCTACCTTGCTTACTCCTGCTAGTGTGGCGAAGAGGTAGGCTATGTAGTCTTTTCCAGAGCCATTGCTTTGGTCTGGAGACCCGTCTGTTGAAACTCTAAAAGTTGTACTAGAAACAGATTGACCTACATAATAAGGTTGACCGCCCGTTTGAAAACCTCCTGAAGTTAGGTTCAGATAACGGCTATAATTAGGAACTGCCGAAGCCCATTGAGGCCATTGAGTTGCGCTATTTGTTCTTTGTTTAACAACTATAAAATCAGGAGAGACACCAAGGTTATGTGTTATATCCTGAGTAGCCGCTCCATCACCGCTATAAGCAACCACATCAAAGAAGCCTGTGGCGCGTTTAAAAGACCAATAAGCGCGAGGGTAAGAAGGATTGAAAAGTCCGTCAGTTACCCCTGTATTGTTGTCAAACTTTAAATACTGAGTTGCGTTTACATCTTCGGCAGCAGATGACCTAGTGTCTAAATAATTACCGCCACCTCTAAGACGATCAGCGACATTTGATGCATAGCCCGCCAAGGTCGTCGAAGCATTCCAGAAACTATCTACAGGGAAACCCGTAGTTACAAATGCGCCACCATTCTGCAACACAGGACTAAAAACCTCAGTCCCAGACTCAGGAGTCTTCATCGGTCTGCGGATGGCTATGTAGATGTAGTTACTGCCTCTATTCACTCTGCCGCTAGAAGTGTTTAACTTAAAACCTGTTGCTTGAGGCAATACTTCATTGCTTGTTCCATCCTCAGCGGCAGAATCATTAGGACGTAAATGCTTACCCATAGTTCCGTCACGCATCATGTCGTATAAAGACCACGAATTTCCTGACATATCAGACTCTTTTATAAGAACCCACTGTGGTTCAAATCCAAGAGTTACGGTTGGGCCATCTGCGCTGTTATTACCAGTATAACTCCCACACTTAATAATACTCTCGTCACCATCGTCTCCAAAGCCTCCTGCGTCTGAGGCGAATAGGTAGGCTACAAAAGATTGACCCGATTGATTGACGTTACCGTTATCGCCAAGAGTAAAAACTGAGTCAGTTGGCGTTGTGCTGTTCCATAAGCTAGTAGTAGCTCCTGCCGCATCGCTTGTGTTTAACGATAACGCTTGCCCATTACCTAAAGAAGTGTGATATACGCGCCAGTTTGACCCTCCAGTACTTGTTCTTTTGATTATCATTACCGCAGGAACTGAGCCAAGATTGTGAGATACAGTTCTAGCAGAACCCGTCCCAGTATAAGTCACAACATCAAAGAACTTCTCAGCCTTGCGGAATGTCCATGAGGCGTAGTCTTCGCTTGAGACATTAGTAGTACTTCCACCGCCGTTAATTGTGAAACCATCTGAATTGAAAATCCAACCATAAGTAAAATTTTCAGCGGCAGTAGAGTTTGTAGATAGCGAATTGTATCCACCAGAGGCGCTTCTTTCAGTATCTAACAGCGTATGATTATAAGAACCGTTGGTTCTGCGTTTAACCCAAGTCAAACCACCTTCGCCATCCAAATCAAGGCCGTTAACAATAGAGCGAGTAGAGCCAGTGCCTTCATACAAATAAGTCGAGAAGACATCCTCAACGTACAAGTTGTCACCACCTGCATTACCCGCAGCCGCTGTTAGCGCCTTAGTTAATTTGCTCATGCGTTACTCCTAAACGTAGCTGCCAGTGTAAGCACCGTAGAGTACGGAGGAGACTTTCCAGAACACCAGTGTGTCTTTAGCAGTCAGCGTAGGAGCGACATTGCCGCCAGAGGTTACCCAAGTCATCGTAGGCCACGTTACTGTGTAACTAGCACCTGCTTCGAGCTGTAGGACGATAGCGTCACCAGAGCTGAGCGAGTCTGTAAAGGTCGTGTTAGCCGCTAGAGTCTTGGTCTGTACTGCGCCGTTCGTAGCGTCAAAGGCCACACCTGACAGGGCGTATACAGTGTCTCGTACTGTCTTGTTGGTAAGAGTCTGTGTGTTCGTAGAGGTTGTGGTGTTAGCGTCATAGCCTTGGACAGTCACGCCAATCGCAGCAGACTTTAAGATGGTTGCATCATAGGCTTCTACGTCTGTGCCAATGACTAAGCCTAAGTTGGTGCGCGCTGTAACCGCAGTTACGTCTGAGAGGTTATTGGCTATCTGCGTGTAACGAGCATTGCTTTGCGCCTGTGTGTACACGTCAGCAACATTAAACGCACCGTAAGCAATAATAGAGACGTTATCGCCTGTAACTGCTCCGGTGGTCAGTATGACTGTAGCGCCGTTAGTGGCTGTGAAGTCCGTAGTCGGGATTAGCTTAGAGCCGTTTAGGTAGACATCTACAAAGCCAACATCGTAAGTGGCTGCGAAGTTGGTCTGTCCAGATGTGGCGACATACTCTTGACGCTCCGCTGTACCGTTTACTGCACTGCCTGCCGCTGCCCAAGAAGAGCCTGAATAGACGAACATCGTGTTAGACACAGTGTTGAAATATAACGCACCTGCTTGCAATGGGTTGCCGTCATTGTCCACCGTAGGAGCTGTGGACTTAGCGCCAAGGTAAATATCAGTAAACTCATCCAGAGATGCCGCTGCGTCAGTTGCCGAAGTTGCCGCTGAAGTAGCTGAACCCGCCGCTGCTGTGGCTGATGACGCACTAGCTGTCGCACTGGTAGCAGATTCGCTAGCCTTAGTCGTTGCTATTCCTGCCTGAGTTGTTGCAGTAGAGGCGCTAGTGCTTGCTGAATTTTGAGAAACCAAAGCCGCCGCAGCACTTGTCGCAGATTCAGCAGCTTTAGTTGTCGCCGTAGAGCTGCTAGTAGAAGCAGATGATGCGCTTGAAGCCGCAGCAGTAGCGCTTGCCGCCGAAGCGTTCTGAGAAACCAAAGATGCCGCAGCAGATGTAGCACTAGCCGCAGCAGAATTTGCACTATTTGTCTCTGCTGTCTCAGCGTTAGTCTCTGCTGTTTCAGCCGCAGTTTTTGCGACAACCGCAGCATCCTTTGCAACAACGGCAGCATCCTTTGCTACAACAGAAGCGGCTCTTGCAGTATCAGAAGCCGTGGCTGAGGTAGCGCTCGCTGTGGCCGATGTTGCACTCGCCGTGGCTGATGTCGCAGCAGCAGTAGCCGAAGAAGCAGCCGCAGTTGCACTAGAAGCCGCAGCAGTCGCACTTGCAGCAGCCGCCGCACTTGTACCCACCCAGTAAGCAGGTGAGGTTGCAGGATCGTTGCCAGTGTTAGAGTTTTGGAGAGAGGTATATAAAACACCATCTGTACCGACTGCGTTCTGATCCTCTGCATAAGTCGCTGTGGCTAACCATGCAAAACTTAGCAATACCCAGTACGCTGTCTGAGTAGAGGGGTTCTGGTTTAAATTAGTGCCTTGTAGAGATTGGTACTGTTCACCGTTATAGGTAACCATCGCACCTACTTGGTAAGTGATGCCCTGGTTCCACTCGACAGAGTAGAGGAGCGTCCAGAATCCTGAGCTCGTTACCGGGTTGTTGTTCTGGTTGCCGTTCTGTAAAGATCGATAGAACACCCCATCGGACCCCAGGACCACATCATTGGCACTGTAGATCTTAGTGGCCACCCACTCATCACCGAAGTCGGTAGCAGTCTCACCTACAGGGTCCCGTACTAAGATCTGTACATCTGAGCTCGTGGTCAGGATAGCCTTGGCCACACCGTCAAAGAAGATGTTTGGCTGTCGTCCAGCCGCAGTTAAGATCACCGGGTTAGTATTGGGGATCGATTGGTTAACGTCCGCAAAGGTAGTCTTGAGGGTAGTCGTGCCACTCTCATAGAAGTAGACCTTGCCGTTGACTAATGGATCGCCAGCGTCGTCCAGGTACTGTGTGTCTAAATCGCCAAATCGAGCCATTAGTTATTCTCTCCCATACCTGGTATTTGTGAGCCGTCTTCAAATAGATATTCGGCAATGCCTAGTGATAATACTCGCGTCTTGATATCTGCCGGCACGGTTTGTGTCCATGCAATGAATGGAGCACTTTTCATAAAGTTATCTTCAAGCCTATCAACGGGCTCTCCTCGAGCCTTCCTTGTCATCATGCGCTTGAAGTTAGGGTTGCCCATCATGTCAGCCGCAGCTCTCTGCTGGGCATTTGCCGCCGCATCCGTTCCTGACTCCATGACGTTTGTTAGCATGTTTCCTCTAGATCCAATTAGATAAGGAAGCAATCTCTGAACCATGCCGCCATCGCTGTTGTATCTTTCAAGCGCATTAATCGCCCCGGTTCTGGGTAATGCCTTTGCGTCTGCATAAGACCTTAATATTGTCCCAAGGTTATCCAGGAATTGAGGCGCATCTTCGGGAAGGTATTTTAACAGCTCATCCCTGGCGGTCTTGTTCCTGGTTATACTTCTCCAGGTAGTACCAAATTTCCCTGGCGCAATACCTTGAGCAGTTGTCCCGCCAAAAACATTTACCATCGCAGAGGCTATCGCTTGAGCTCTCTGTGGCTCTGGTATGGCAGACATTATTTGCTTGAATTGATCAAGCTTTCCACTAGCCATTTGATTTATCGCATTGGCCAGATTAGGGATTATAGCCTTATTCCCTTCCTTCCCGGCGACCTTGAGAACCACGTCTTCGTACTGCTTTCTTTCTGATACAAGAGATTTAGCTAGAGTCCACATGCTTGATGCTTCTTCCCCGGCGACATCTCTAATTACTGAGTCCTGTGCTTCCGTCAAAGCTGAGTACAATCTGCTTAACTGATAGCTGTTAGCATCTCCAGCAACAATCCCTTTAGTGGCGGTTCCTAGTCTTTCCCCGACATCCATTCTTAACGCATCTAATCGAGCGTATGGCATTGGGCGACCCGTTCTAGACTTCGCAAGCTCTTTGTATATGTCTTGCTCTAATTTAGAAAGTCTACTAATACCACCCATATCAATGGCCACTGAGCGAATATCTTTACGCAATTTATCCAGGGCATCTGTGCCAACGATCTTTGTCCTAGCTGGTACTAATTCTGCGAGCTGATCATAGAGCTCGTTAGACTTAACTGTCATTGACTCAAGTGTTTCTTCTATTGAGGTTCTGACTGCCTCTGTCATACCAGGTAGATCGGTTGCGCCTCGTCCACCATACATCTCAACAAACTCTGTTGTCTTATCTAGTAGGCCTCTGAGGAAATCTTTCTCTGAGTTCGCTAATTGAGTGCCAGGTATATTAACCAGGGCGTTCTCTATTTCAACGTACTGAGGATTGCCAGATACAACCCTTGGAGGCACGACCTCTTCCAATCCAAGCTCCTGAGCAGCACGAACCTTAACCGGGTCTGGCTGTACGATACCCTCCATTCTTTCTGCCTGGACCCCAACCTGGGGGATTGATGTCGCTTCTGACATTGTGGCCATTGTTTCGGCTGTCTCTGGTAACTCTCCTTGCTGCATAGCCCTTTGTCTAACAGGATCTGCTGCTGTGGATCTTCTTACTAGACCAGGAACCTCGCTCGCAGCCGAACCTAATACGCTGAGACCAACCTCCTCTGCATTAAACTCGCCACCTGCTACTAGTTGACTGCCTTCAATCATTGTCTGGAGCAATGCCTCGTAAGCCACTCGTCGTGCTGCGCTACCTGCAAGTCCTGTTCCTACACCCATAGCAACATTAGTGCCTAAGCCAATAGCGTCCTGGGTAGTGAATCCCGGCTTGTTAATAACAAACCGCTCGCCGCCGGGTTGGTTAACGTATAAGCCTCCTTCGGGGCCGACATTCACCTCAATCTTTGAGTCGATCGCAACAAGCATGTCGCGCATCTCTTGGGGATTAAGCGTCACCGCCTGTAAAGCAGCCAGGCCAGTAGGGACACCTGTCGGGGCTTCCGGCAACAGTTGAGCCATCTGTCCAGGTAAAGGCCTAAGCTCCGGAACATCTCTTACCTGCTCTGCTGTAAGCGTAGGCGTAAACGTAAGAGGCCTCTTATTGGTAGGCTGACCAAACTGCATAGCTTGCGTAGGCGCTCCAGCAAACATAGGAGCTCCACCAGAAGCGAACTGCTCGCGCCCGGCAACCATATTACTCTCATCAATAGGGGTTATCTGGCGAGGACCTGGTGCGGCTTGTCCTGGCTCGTCACCTACTGGTGTAAATGTAAATTGGGGCATTTTATTGTCCTACTGTCATTTTTACGCCATTAATAACGATAACGTCGCCAGCATTAAATTCGCCACGCTCACCTGCTGCCTGAGCTTCTGCTTGGCTTTCATACACTGGGGTGCCAGGCATAGATTGCTGACCAGGTGTCTGCATTGCAGGTTGAGCCGCTAGAGCCTGTTCTTGCTTGTCTAAATACTCAGTAGGATTCTGGAAGTAGCTCTTAGAATCAAAGTTAGGATCAGCAATCTGTCCAAGTCTTCCAAGGTTTCTCGCAGACTGACCGCCAAAGTATGCAGTCTTAAAACTATCTGAGAAATTAAATGTATCGGAAATGCTTCTCAGCCCAGCAAAGTCATTCAGTAGACCTGTTGCTGTTCCTTTTGTCATAGACCTTGCTTGATCGATAATAAGGTCCACATCTACGCTCTCGGGGTTGGTTGGATCAAACGAGGCCATTACTGCCGCCAGGTTAGTGTCATTCTCACCCAAAGTAGTTAGCTTGTTAATGATTTCAGATCTCAAGCTAGTTGCGCCGGCTTGGGTCCTGAAGTCTTGCTCGGTAACCACGCCAGGGCTTGCCATGCGAGCCATTAAGGTTTGAATTGTACCAAGAGCGGTTCTACCCGCCCTCCTTACCTCATCGCTCGCGCCAGTCACTTGGGCATTTCTCACCGCCTGAGCAAGACTATCTAATTTGTTGTAGCCATCTAATGCATCGCGCGCTATAGACCTAATCTTAATCGCTTCACCAGATATCTTCCCCCGCTCTGTCTTTAGCTCGTCCGGATCAACGTAGCCTTCAGGAACGGGCACTGCCTTAAATGAACCATCAGGCATACGAATCATCTGGCCTGGATCGTAAGCCGTCGGAGCTGCCGGCTTAGCTATCGCACCGAGAGACTGACCGGATCTGATTACGTTATCCAGGTATCCACTGAACGCATTCATGTCGCCAGACTGATAGAGCTGCATCATCTCTTGGGTGTGTCTAGGATCTACCGGGACGCCCATATCATTAAATCGCTGTATCTGAGCCATGCGGTCCTGGAGTATAGAGCCAGCCATCTCTGGGTTGGCCCTCATCATCGCAGCGTCCTTAAACATAGTCATCCTGCGCTTCTCTGCCAGGTCCTCGTTCTGCAGCATCTGGGCGCGTTCCATCTGCTGCCGCTGTTGCTGCTGCTGTAAGAACTGGGGCGCTTGGCCCTTGAATGCCGCGCCTATGCCCTGTAGGGCTGTAGATAGGTCTGCCATGTTAAAATCCTGTTAGTCCCATTACTGAAAACCCAATAGGTTGATTAGGGTAGATTGGCGTAGATGTTGAAACAGGCGCAGGAGTGTTTTTCTGCTGTCCACTTAAGTATGCGCCCACACCGCCAGCTTGGAATGCATTTCCTATTTGCGTACCGTAATCAGGAGCAAATATAGGTGCATTCGGCACACCGGAAAGCTGACTACCTACTCCTGATTGCAGGTTAGCCATGTTTGTAGAGAATGCCTCTTGAGCTTGGGCCTCTGTCATTGCTCCATTGCTCACGGCGTCCATAATCATTCGACGCTGTTCGTCCATCATAGACGCAACATCACGACCTTGACTTGAATAAACATTACCTAAAGCTGTGGCCGTTGCCCCGTATTGGTTTGCTAGGTCTCGTCCTGCTTGAGATCTTCCCGTTGCTAAATTAACTCCGAGATTTCCAATTTGTGATACTGCTGGAAGGCCTGTAGATAAATTATACTGTGCAAGTTGATTCCCTAAGCCAACATTAGTGCTTAGCTCCTGCCCTCCCAGGCCCGTGGCGATGTTTGCCATAGTCCCTGCCGCATTCATTCCTTGGCCAGAGAGCGTGTTTAGATTGCCGATCTGCTGTTGTAAGCCTTGCGAGGCTAGACCTTGCCCAAAGCGTTGCAATTCCTTTTGGACATTGCCGCCACCTAATCCACCAGTAGCCGCAGCACCCGATAGATTTGCTCTCATACCCTGCTCGCGCAGGAACGCCATCTGCGGTGATTCTTGGTAAGCCTGGTCAAATGCGTCCTGGCCTAGAGCTCCTGATAAAGCCATCTGCTGCTGTAGAGCAGTCTGGCCGGCTGTTTGGTAGGGATCCATGTAACCAGTAGCAGTATCTGCCGCTGCCCGTGCTTGCTCTAAACCAGTTTTGTATCGCGTGGTTAGATCTTCACGACCCACTCGATTCAGCTGGTCTAGCATCTCTATCGCGCCAGTAGCACCACCCTTGAGAGCCATCTCTGAGCCACGCAAGCCAGTAGGGATCTCGCTTCCTGTAGCGTACTGCGTTGTTGCCATAGTTGGCATAGGCGTCGGGGTAGGCGCAGGGGTGACCGCTGGCGTAGCTGCTGGGGTAGCTGCCGGAATAGCTGTCTGGGTAGCTGCCGGAGTAGGCGCCGGGGTAGCTGCTGGGGTAGGTGCCGGGGTAGGTGCCACCTCAGCTGCCGGCTGAGCCGCTGGAGATATAGGTAGTCCGGCCTGGGCCTCTGCTATCTGCGCTGGGTTGTATCCTCTAATATCCCTTAAGTGCCGCTCAACCACCTCTGTAGGAGCCTGGAAGTATTCAGACACATCACCCGTGCTCGCCACACCTGTGCTGACAAGCTTCTCAACCGCATCAACCTGATCGGCTGTTAGTGTGTTACCCGTAAAGGCTTGGGGAGATATACCCGTAAGGCTTTGAATCACTAAAGATTTAGGCACGCTGAAATATTGGGAGACATCATTAACATCTACCGCGCCAGAGTTGAGAAGGTCTTTTACTTTATCAACCGTCTCGGCTGTGTAGTTACCACCTGTTGGTAGCCCCTGAAGACGCGCTATACTCATGGTTGACCTCCCATGTTGCTTATTGCTCTTGCGACCTGCTCCGAGCTAAATACCGCTTGAGTAGCTGCCGGCGCCTGAGCCGAATCAACCGAAGTCGGACGCCCTTCTGCCTTGCCGTAGTTATCATAGTGCCACTTGGCGTAACCTTCCTCAGTGCGGAATTGAGGATCTCCACCAGCCAGTAATTCTGATTTTTTTGCTTGGTAGTCTGCTGCAATGTCTGGGTTTGCGGCCAAATACTGTTGCGTATCAAACGCAGTAAAAGTTGTCTGCGCCGTGTCGCCAAAGTCAGGAGCTTCTATAGGCTGAAATTCTAAACTTTCAGGTGAAGTCAGGCCAGATAACGCGCCATAGTTAACAGGGACGCTCTGAGCTTGCAGGTTGCCATAATTGATAGGATCACCAAGGATAGCTGAGCGCTGCCCCATAAGCCCTGCCAGAAGAGCTTGCTGCCCCATGTAATCACCAGTCTGGACCTGCTCGATCATAGGGCGGAACGTGGATCCAGCTAAGCCTAGATTCTGATCAAGAGATTGCTGTCGAATGCCTTGAGCAGTCTGGTAGCCAGGAGTAAGAGCTTGAATCGCCCTGCTGCCGTACTGCTGGATTAATCCCATGTTAGCCTGGCGCTGAGCCTCAGCTTCCTTCGCTGCATCCTTCTGAGCTTTATTGCCCAGTATCGAACCACCAAGACTTGCTGCGGTCATTGCAATAGTTAACGGATCCATTTTATCGCCCTACTTAATTTAGTTAATTTTAGCATACTTAGACTGCGACCCATCCCTGCGAGGTATCGCCGCCAATCTCAGGCTGCATCTTCCTGTACTCTATCGATCCTGTGGACCCAGTAGAGTTTATGTACAAACTGTACTGCCTGGCCTCTACCACACCCTCTGGCGAGCCCACTCCCACGATAGGGATGCTTAGGCTTGCGTCCTGGGTAAACTGTCTAAACGGTTGAGCCATAGTCCCATCAGGTTGGACGATAGGCTGCGCCTGGTTAAGCCTAGGGCCTGTCACTTATCACCACCAATAATATTAGCGGTTAACTGTATTATTACAGGCTTGACCGCATCCGTTAGAGTGAACCTGAATATCTCGAACCTGGAAGCCCTACCGTTCCTGCGCCATATAGCCCTGCGACTGTACTCGCCAATCTTGCCTATGCTGCGAGAGATAGGTCCGCTCCAGGTCTTGCCGTCCTTGCTTCTCTCTAGCGTGATCTGAGGGTCAGGGGCGTCAGTGTTGCCCACGCCTGATTCAACAGTGAGCTCTAGCGTAGGGAAAAACACCGACTGCATATTGTTCTGAAAGGGCTGTGTAGCGACGCGCCTAATGATTATATTCTCGTACTCTGTGTACACGTCCGGGTTTAGCTCGCCAATCCTGCCGTCAATAACGTCACCGCAGATAACCTTGTTGTAAGCCTTAACGATCGAGGACACCCTGAGAGCTCCTAGGGAGCCGTCTAAGAGAGATTTTCTCTCGTGCCACCTCTGAGATGTCGTATCGTATACAAGCGTTGTAGAGGGCAGTGAGAAGCCTATAAAGTATGCTCCCTTGCTTGCGTACGCCCATGAGTAGATATTCGCTATAGCGGTCTCTGTGAGTGTAGACAGTAAAGAGTCTATCGCAGTCGTTGATATCTTGACTGTACTGTTACCGTTAAGAGCCCAGATGGCCGGCCCCTCGTTCTCCCCGCCGCCAACCCACATAAACGTGTCCTGGGCGTTAACTAGAGAGAATGGCGAGTAGCATCCTTTCTGGAGGAATAGTCCTGTCCTGCTAAACGGGAAGTCAGCGCCACCGATATTCTGGAAAGCCTCAAAGGTCTCACCGCCAGAGATGAATAGCTGATTCTTATAGACCACCGGGGCAACAATGTCGTCCGGGTCCGATTCAGCCGTGCCAAAGTCTAGGGCGTTGTACGAGAGTCCGTCGTTGATTGCGGAAACAATGAACTTCTTGGAATCTGTGGTAACCAGAAAATAGCCATCAATAAATACGACGAATTGAGGAGCTCCATTAGCTGTAAAGTCCGTGTCTGTTATCTGGGCAAATGTATCGGCCACATGGTTATAGATATACCCGTTCCCACCAGGGGCCAGGATCATAAGTTGAGTGCCGTTATCTGCCATCGATAACCTGCCAGTGCCTTCTATCTCACCTATGAAAGTGAGGGCGTATGTCGCAACACCATCCGTAACCGTTTCGTCCAGGCGATATAACCTGGTTCCGTTAACGAAGTAGGGCTTGCCGGCCATCTCGTGACCGCCCCGGTTCTCGTTGTCCAGGGTTCCAGATGTTGCAAGTTGCGTAAGCCCTGGAGTGCCGAATAACGTCTCCTGGCT
>Ga0316203_1001789_pt1 | contig 13296 bp, 14 predicted proteins | sample 6monrhotite_MG_FD_204940 | JGI IMG/M metagenome (GOLD analysis project Ga0316203, IMG submission 204940) | Microbial mat bacterial communities from mineral coupon in-situ incubated in ocean water Damariscotta River, Maine, United States -... | ecosystem: Environmental > Aquatic > Marine >... | reverse complement strand
GGAAGGCTGGCTCGACCAAGGCATTGCAGCCACCGACATCACCGTGATTGAACCCAGCGCCGAACTGGCCGCAACGTTGAGCGGCAAGTACGGCGTCAACGCTGTTAGCGGCCCCCATGAATTGGCGGGCGATTACGCCCCCGACGTCGCCGTGCTGGCGGTCAAACCTCAAGTCATGGACCAAGTGCTGCCGTCTTATGAAAAATTGGTGGCGAAAGCACCCGTGTTCCTGTCCATCGCAGCCGGCAAAACCATCGCCAGTTTCGAAGCCATCTTGGGATCACAGGCCGCCGTAGTGCGCGCCATGCCCAACACGCCTGCGTCTGTCGGGCGCGGCATCACCGTGAGCTGTCCCAACGCCAACGTCACGCCTGAACAAAAAGGCCTCTGCGACCAACTGCTGACGTCGGTCGGCGAGGTCGAATGGGTCGACGATGAAAAACACATGGACGCCGTCACCGCCGTGTCCGGCAGCGGTCCTGCCTATATCTTCTTGCTTGCCGAGGCCATGGGCCACGGCGGACGCATGAGCGGCCTGCCCCCGGAACTGGCCGACAAGCTGGCCCGCGCCACGGTGGCCGGGGCTGGCGAATTGCTGCGTCAATCACCTGAACCCGCCGCCACTTTACGCGAGAACGTCACCTCGCCGGGCGGCACCACGGCGGCCGCGTTGGAGGTCCTCATGGGCCCGCACGGCATGAAAGAGCTGCTGGAAAAAGCCATCGACGCGGCGACGCGGCGTTCGAAAGAGCTGGCCAATTGAGCGCACCTGAGATTTCCTTCGACGATTTTCTCAAAATCGATATCCGCGTCGGCCAAGTGATGCGCGCCGAAGCCTTTCCCGAAGCCCATAAACCGGCCATCAAGCTGTGGATCGATTTCGGCGACGAAATCGGCGTACGCAAAACCTCCGCGCAGATCACCGCCCACTACAAACCGGAACTTTTGATGGGCCGCCAAGTGCTGGCGGTGGTCAATTTCCCACCCCGTCAAATCGGCAAGTTCATGAGCGAGGTTTTGGTGCTGGGCGTGCCCGATCAAGACGGCGAAGTGGTGCTGCTCAAACCCGAACAGTACGTACCGCTAGGCGGACGACTGTTCTAAGGTCAGGCCCTACGGTCGCTCAGCTGCAGACTTTTCATCCCCATTGTCCGCCCCGGCCAGCACCGAGACCATGGTCTTGCGCGACACCACGCCGCGAAAGTCGCCGTCTTCGCAAACCACTGGAACCGGATAAGGCTGTTCGAGCGACGTCGGAAGAATTTCCTCCAACGACGTATCGGGCTGTACGGTGGGAGTTTCCTCAGCCAATTCGCAGAGCTCGGCATTGATGCCCGGCTTGTCGATTTCATCCTCGATCAACTCACGCGTGATGATGCCTTTGTAATCATCGTCACCATCGAACACATAACCATAATCCTTGCCTTCACCGCGCATTTGTTTGAGCGCTTCGTTTAGGTTTTCGGTGGTCAAGCGGCAGACGGGTGGCTGCATCACCACATCGGCGGTGAGCACGCGGGCGCGATTGACGTCGCGCACGAACGCTTCGACATACGCGTCGGCGGGGTGCAGCAAGATATCGACCGGACGACCAACTTGTGACAGCTCGCCGTCTTTCAAAATCGCAATGGTGTCGCCGATGCGCAAGGCTTCGTCGAGATCGTGGGTGATGAAAATGATGGTCTTGCGCAGGCGTTCTTGCAAAGCAATCAACTGATCCTGCATTTCGCTACGAATCAAAGGATCGAGCGCGGAAAAGGCCTCGTCCATCAGCAAGATGTCGGCATCCGTGCATAAGGCGCGGGCGAGGCCGACGCGCTGTTGCTGGCCGCCGGAAAGCTGTGAAGGATATTGCTCTTCATAACCTGCGAGCCCGACGGCATCGAGCCATTCGCGCGCTTTTTTGGTACGCGCCGCCTTGTCCACACCTTGGACCATCAGGCCATAGGCGACATTTTCGATCACCGTGCGATGCGGCATCAAGCCAAAATGTTGAAACACCATCGACATCTTGTGACGGCGGAACTGTTCCAGCTCTTTGGTGTTGAGACTGACCACGTCGGTACCTTCAACCGTGATGCGCCCATCCGTGGGTTCGATCAAACGGTTGAAGTGGCGGATCAAGGTCGATTTCCCAGACCCAGACAAACCCATGATGACGAAAATCTCGCCCCGGTGGATATCCAGATTGATGTTGTTGAGACCCACCGTGTGCCCAGTTGCGGCAAGAATGGCGTCTTTGGATTGACCGTCCTTGACCTGGGGCAGAATCGAAGTCGGGTCTGCGCCGAACACCTTAAACAGGCCGCGAACCTGGATCAGGGCTTCGTTAGATTGTTCAGGCATCGTTGCCACCCTTCAAGTGTCGTTGCGTGCGTCGGGCATAGGCTTGTGAAACGCGGTCAAAGGTGATCGCCAACGCGACGATGGCCAGGCCGTTGAACAATCCCATGGTGAAATACTGGTTGGTGATGGATTTCAACACCGGTTGGCCCAACCCCTTCACCCCGATCATCGACGCGATCACCACCATCGACAACGCCATCATGATGGTCTGGTTGATGCCCGCCATGATCGTCGGCATGGCCAGCGGCAATTGCACCCCGGCCAAGCGCTGCCATGGCGTGGCGCCATAAGCGGCAGCGGCTTCCAAGACTTCTTTGTCGACCAATCGAATGCCCAAATTGGTGAGGCGTATGACCGGCGGAATGGCGTAGATCACCACCGCGATCACGCCCGGCACCTTGCCGATGCCCAGCAACATCACCACCGGGATCAAATACACAAACGCCGGCATGGTCTGCATGATGTCCAATATCGGCGTAATGACAGAACGCGCGCGGTCCGAACGGGCCATGGCGATCCCGATGGGCACCCCCAGCGCGATCGACAGCAGGGTGCACACCGTGATGATGCTCATGGTGCGCATGGTGTTTTCCCACATGCCGAAATAGCCGATCAGCAAAAATGCAACGACCACGCCCAGCGACAGCCTCCACGATCGACTGGCGCCGTAGACCAGGGCGACGATGGCAGCCAAAACCAACCACCACGGCGATGTCAGCAGCAGCTTTTCCAGCCACACCAAAAACATCAGCAACGGGTCGAACACCGCTTCGATGCTTTCCCCCCACGCTCGCGAAAAGTCGCGGTACGCGTTATCGAGTCCTTTGCGGATCGCGACCAAACTGGCGCGTTCCATTTCAGGAAATTTCGTCAGCCAACTCTCGGTGGTCATGCTGGACTCCGCTTAAGCTACATTGGGGTGCAGGCTCTCTTAAAGTTCGGCGAGGGCTTTCTTAACCTTCTCGGCGACTTCGACCGAAACCCACGGCGTCCATGTGCTTTGATAGTTTTTCAAGAAATGCTCCATAACAATGTTGCCGTCGGCTTGGTTGTCTTCCATCCAGGCTAACAGTTCGTTCATCTGTGCATTCTTGAAAGCCCGTTTGGCGAGATAGGCGAAGGCTTGTGGCGAACGGGTGGCGAATCCTTCGGTGGTCACGGTTTCGACCAATGAAGGCGGATACATGGTGACTTTGGGGGTTTCGCACTCGGCGCTGGAAGTGCAGGTCAAAAACTCGTCCTTGTCGATCCCACTGCCGAAATCGACTTTAACCATCTTGTACTTGCCGAGCACAGCCGTCGGCGCCCAGTAATAGCCGAACCAGGGCTCTTCACGCGCGAACGCTTTGGCGATGGCGCCGGACAGCCCCGCGCCGGAACCAGGGTCGACCAGCTCAAAACCGTCATCGGCCAACTTCAAAGCCTTAAACAGGTTGCCCGCAGAAATCTGACAGTTCCAACCCGCCGGGCAGGTGTAAAAACCGGATTTATCCGGGTCCTCGGGGTGCTTAAACATTTTGGCCTTGGCGCGAATGCCTTCGATGGTGGCAAGGCTCGGGTCTTTGTCGACCATATACTGGGGTACCCAGAAACCTTCTTCACCGCCGTCGCTCAGTGATTTACCGGCAATACGCAGACGCTTTTCGGCAACGCCTTTTTCGATGGCGTCTTTCAGCGAGTTGCTCCAAAGCTCAGGTGCAATATCGGGTTCGCCTTTTTCCGACATCGACGTTCCGGTCGGCATGGTATCGCCGGGGACCAGCTCCGCATCGCAGCCGTAACCGTGCTTTAGAATAAAGCGATCAACGTTGGCCATCAGCGAAGCCGAATTCCAATTCATGTCGGCAATGGTCACGCGTCCGCAATCGCTGGCAGCCAACGCTGGCGTAGAAAGAACCGCTAAAACAGACACTGCAAAGAACATTCTAGTATTTAACAAAGCACAAAACTCCACCAATTCGCGTTGACGAAACGACAAGCAGAACTACGAACAAAAAACAACAAAGGAGCGCAAGCAATCTTCGTCGCAATTTTGAAGTTATTTACATTACTTCAACTTTACTTGCTGCTATATTTGCTGACAGAATGCCATAGTTTTCTTCTGCGTTATTCATTGCATGTCGAGTTTGGTTTATCAAGGTTTGAGCTGGTGCATTGCGGCCTCTATGGCAATGTTGTGTTTTAGATGCCGATAAACTGATATCGTTTCGTGTTTGGTTCTCATAGCAATTGTTCGGTTTCAAGCGATGAACAGATCAGAAAAACGCCACCAACAAAGAATGGCTGCAAAAGCCGCAAAGCCTCACAAGCCCATCGGCGACCACCCCGCCTCACGAATGCCGCCCCCCCAGGGCGCCTTGAACCTTGCCATGCAGCACCACATGGCCGGTCGCTTGGCGGAGGCTGAGCAAGTGTACCAACAAATTCTGCTTACAGATCCGGACCAACCCGATGCTTTGACGCTGCTGGGTTTAATCGCCCATCAAGCGATGTGGCCGTTGACCTCATTTCAAAGGCCCTGGCCATCAAACCCGACCACCCATTGGCGCACCTCAACCTTGGCAATGCGCTCAAAGCCCTCGGCAAGCCGAACGAAGCCGTGAATAGCTATCGCAAGGCCCTGGCCATCAAACCCGGTTATGTCGATGCACTCAGCAACCTTGGCATTGCACTCAAAGAGCTCGGACAACTGGATGAGGCCGTGGCAAGCTATCGCCAAGCCATTGCCCTTAAGCCCGACTATGCCGAGGCGCACAACAACCTTGGCAATGCGCTCAAGGACTTGGGCAAATTAAACGAGGCAGAAGAAAGCTATCGTCTGGCCACAACGTTCAAGACCGATTTCGCACTGGCCTATCAAAATCGCGCCGATGTACTCAGAACGTTGGGGCGCATCGACGAAACGATTGCCTGTTTTCAAAAAGCCTTAGCGATAAATCCAGACCTGTCAGGCGCTCGCCATAGCTTAAACGCCTTGCAGGGTTTGACTCCCGATAGTCCGCCGCCACAATTCGTCGCAGATTTGTTTGACCAATACGCCTATCGCTTTGAGCATGAACTGGTGAACAACCTTAAGTATAAAATGCCCGCTTTGTTGAAACAGGCTTTGGTCGATTTGGGCTTTGCCCAAACAAAATACGACAATGTTGTCGATCTCGGCTGTGGCACGGGATTGGTGGCGATTGAGTTTAGAGATCTCGCCGCCACCCTCACAGGGATCGATGTATCGAAAAACATGATCCACGAGGCCGAAGCCAAGGGGCTTTACGACCGCCTTCTTATCGATGATTTGGTCGGCGGGCTAAAGCACATCAATGATCAGATCGACCTTTTCATCGCCGCCGATGTGTTCATTTATGTCGGTGATTTGCAGGCGACGTTTGAGGCGGTCAGGGCATCCGCCGCGCCAAACGCCCTTTTGGTTTTTTCGACGGAACATACAGAGGCGACAGACGCCTTCGTTCTGCAAGACAGTATCCGCTACGCCCATGCGCGGGCCTACATTGAAGCGCTTGCCGGAAAGTTCGGATTCCAGGTGGTGCATTTTGACCGAACCAACGTGCGCAAAGAAAAAGGCGCCTGTATTCCTGGTGGGATTTACGTGCTGCAGTGTTGAAGACGAAACAGCCAGCGTCTATCACCAGCCCAAAATCATAAACTGAACCCGTGCCTTAAACTGGCAACGACACGCGCACGCGCAAGCCCCCGCCAGGTGCGTCTTCCAGCACGATCTCACCGCCATGGCCGCGGATCACGTCACGCGCGATGGTCATACCCAGACCGACGCCGCCGGTGACCGGGTTGCGCGAAGTGTCGAGTCGGAAAAACGGTTTGAACACATCGGCGCGTCTGTCTTCGGGGATGCCGGGACCGTCATCGTCGATGACAATTTCCACCGTCTCGCCCCGCACGCCGGATCGGATCGAGATATGTTGGCCGTGACGAATTGAATTTTCCACCAAATTGGTCAGGGCGCGTTTCAGCGCGTTGGGCTTGATCGGGGCGCGAATGTCGCCTTCTGAGTGCAGGTCGATCGCCGCCCCTTTGCGCCGTGCCTGATTGGCGATTTCCAACAACATCTCCGACAAGCTGAAATCCACCGCCGTCTCGCCGCCTTCGCCTCGGGCAAAGGCCAGGTATTCTTCGAGCATGTGCTCCATGTCGGAAATATCAGTTTTTAAATCCGTTACGCCGTCCGCATCGCCCATCATTTCCAGCTGCAGCTTCATACGCGTCAGCGGCGTGCGCAGATCGTGCGACACCCCAGCCAACATATCGGTGCGTTGTTGGATGTGGCGCTTGAGGCGGTTGCGCATGGCGACGAACGCGCCTGCGGCGCGGCGCACTTCGGTGGCGCCCTCAGGCTTAAAGTGTGGCGTATCGCGGCCCATGCCAAAATCTTTAGCGGCGCGCGCCAACCTGCGGATCGGGCGCACCTGATTGCGCATGAACACCATCGCGACCGCAAACAGCAACATCGAGGTGCCCGCCATCCACAACACGAACACATATGTTGTGGTGGAAAACAGTCGTTTGCGCGGTACGGTAACGTGCAACACCCCTTCGGCCAGCTGCACATAAATCTCAACAAAATTGTCGCGACTTTCGGCATCGATACGGTGCGGTTTGGCCACCACCTCATCCATGGCCCCAGTCATCTGACGCACCAATATGGTTTCGCCCAGTTTCTGGGTATCGGAAAGCACCCCGCCAGGAATGTATTCAATATCGAGCTGCAGGGAGATTTTCACCTGGCGAAACAACGCTTGATGAGCCATAACTTCCGGCGCGCGACGCATACCTTCAATCACCACCGCGATTTCGCCGGCCACACCCAACGCCAAACGACGACCGACTTTGTTCCAGTGGTTTTCAAAAAAGACCGTCGCGCTGATCACCTGCAACAAGATCAGCGGCGTGACGATGATCAGCACCGACCGCCCGAGCAAACTTTTGGGAAGGTACGGTTTTAAGACCGTGGACAAATGCATGGCGCGCCCCTCAATCCGGCATCAGGACGTAGCCTTTGCCACGCACGGTCTGAAGGTAGCGCGGTAGCTTTGGGTCCGTTTCGATTTTTCTGCGCAGCCGCGTAACCTGCACATCCACCGCGCGCCCGCCGCCGCTGGCGTCGGCGCCGGCGCCCGTACGCTCGATCAAATCGTCACGCGATAACGGCTCACCCGGACGTTCACCAAGCACTTTCAGCAGTTGAACCTCGACTGTGGTCAAGCGTACCGGCTGATCGTCGACTTTCAACACACCCCGGTCCAGATCGAAGCTAGCCGCGCCCATGGTGATGATGCGCGACGCCTCATCTTCTTTGCTGCCTTGCGGCACGCGTTTGAGGATATTGTTGACCCGCAGCAACAATTCACGCGGCTCAAACGGTTTGGTGAGATAATCGTCCGCGCCGTGCTCAAGCCCACGGATGCGGTCTTCGGACTCAGCCATTGCGGTCAGCATCAAGATCGGAACGTCGGATGTGGTGCGCAGACTGGCGGCAAAGTCGAGGCCACTTTCGCCCGGCATCATCAAATCCAGGACAATCAAATCGAACGCCAGCGACGCCAGTTTGGCCCGGGCATTGGCGGCATCGGTCGCGCTGATCACAATGAAACCGTTGTCGCTGAGATACTTTCGCAGCAACTCACGCAGACGGTCATCGTCATCCACCACCAAGATATGCGGGGTATCCGCCACCATGTCCCCCAGGCCTCCAATATATTCACCAAAAGTACATTAGCACTTCAATCGGTGTGAGGACCACCGCCTGTAAAGCGCGCACGATCGTCGGCGTTGATGATTTGCGTCAGCACCGCTTTGAAACCCTGAACCGCGTCAGCTCCGGCGGCTTTGTAGGCACGACTGATACGCGCACTTTGGCAATCCGTCAGACGAGCTTCCAGCGCATCACCTTTGTCGGTCAGCGCTAAAATCCGACGCCTGCGATCGCCCGCATCGGTTTCTTGGTTGATATAGCCTTCACGCACCAACTGCCCCAAAACCCGCGAGAGGCTCTGTTTGGTAATTTTGAGTATTCCCAACAGCAAATTGACGGTGATGCCAGGGTTGCGCTTGACGAAATAGATGACCCGGTGATGCGCGCGGCCAAATCCGTCGCCCGCCAAAATGGCGTCCGGCTCACCGGTGAAATCGCGATAAGCAAAGAACAAAAGCTCCAAGGCTTGGCGCAGTTCTTCGTCGCTCAGGTAAGCGTTCAGCAGATCACCATCCGTGCTTAAGGGCTTGTCCTGGCTCATCGCGCTTTTACCTCAAAAAATAAGTCAGTGTTATTGACATATATGCCCAATCCTGATAGAAAACGCAACAACATTCCTGGGCAGAGTCCCAATTGAGTAATAATATTTCAAAATGTCCTTCAGCAAAGCACGCTGAAGCAATCAGAAGGGTGAAGACGATGGCAGGTCCCGCTTACGACGACCGTGATGGCAAAATCTATTACGACGGTGAAATGGTGGAATGGCGCGATGCCAAGGTTCACTTGTTGAGCCATGCCCTACATTACGGATCTGCGGTCTTTGAAGGCGTGCGCATGTATTCGGGCGAGATTTTCAAGCTGCGAGAACACTCCGAACGCTTGATCAAATCAGCTGAGATCATGGGCTTTGAAATCCCCTACACCGTCGAACAAATCGACCAAGCCTGCATCGATGCGTGCGCCGTCAACGACATCACCAACGGCTACCTGCGTCCGTTCGCCTGGCGCGGCAGCGAAATGATGGGCGTGGCCGCACAAAGCAACACCATCCACTTTGCCGTGGCGGCGTGGGAATGGCCCAGCTATTTCTCGCCGGAAGCGCGCGCCAAAGGCATTTCCCTGACGACCTCTGAGTGGCGTCGCCCGCCGCCCAACACCGCGCCGGTTCACGCCAAGGCCGCAGGTCTGTACATGATCGCGACCCTGTCCAAGCACGACGCCGAAGACAAGGGTTTCACAGATTCACTCATGCTCGATTGGCGCGGCCAAGTCGCCGAAGCCACCGGCGCGAACATCTTCATGGAAATGGGCGACGGCAAACTGCACACCCCGACCCCCGACTGCTTCCTCGACGGCATCACCCGACGCACGGTCATCGACTTGGCCCGCACGCGCGGCATCGAAGTGGTCGAACGCGTGATCATGCCCGAAGAATTGGCGAACGCCACACAAGTGTTCCTCACCGGAACGGCGGCGGAAGTCACCCCGGTGGGCGCCATCGACGAACACACTTACGACGTCGGCGAGATCACCAAAACCTTGATGGACGACTACGACAAAGCCGTCGGCAAAGCCCCAGCCAGCGCGGCGGCTGAGTAACCCGCAACGCGCCGTTCGCGGCGCGGCGGTTTCTGGGACGACGTCCTGGGCGGAGCGTTAACATCCTATCGATCGACGGTTTCCTTGCCTTCGCCGCCGAAACGCGTCGCCAAGTAGCCGATCAGTAGGCCAACCAGTGCGCCTTCCAACACAAACCAGAAGGGAGAGGCCATCAACATCGGATCGCCAAACATCTTTGATGAAATATCGCCCATCATGGCCGCGAAAGTGTCATAGGTAAATAAGGTCAATACGAAGTTCATCCACGCCCCGACAAGGGTGGAGCGGAACCACCACGGCATTGGCAGATGCAAAACCGGGTGCCACGTAAACACGCCGAACACACCGATCACACCGCCCACCGTCGTGTACCACAGCAGCACGCCGATGCGGATCATCCAGCTTGCTTCTGAAACAACAAATGGTAGCAAGATGAGGCCGAGCAGGCCAACTGCGAATCCGACGCCTTTGCCAATCGCGGTACGGAGCATTAAGGAAGGTTTCGTGAACATCTCAGACCCCTTTCAAAATTCGCTCTGAATTTGAAGTCTGCCTCTATTCTACTCTGTTCACGCGATCATAGAAATATCTACATGCCGCCGCCGGGCTTATCCACGTGATGCTCACTGAGCTTTTCAGTGAGAAAATCGAACGCGTCGTCGACGCTGTCGGAACAGTGAAACAGTTCCAGGTCGCTGGGCGAGATGGTGCCGTATTTGACCATCGCGTCGAGGTTCAAGATCTCGTTCCAATACTCCGAACCGTACAGCACCACCGGCATGGGCTTGCCCATTTTTTTGGTCGAAACCAGCGTCATCAATTCAAAAAATTCATCGAGCGTTCCATAACCGCCAGGAAACACGATCATCGCCTTGGCAAGGTAGGAAAACCAAAACTTGCGCATGAAGAAGTAGTGAAAATCGAACGTAAGCTCACGCGTGATATAGGGGTTTTCATGCTGTTCGAACGGCAGCGAGATGTTGAGCCCGATGTTGTGGCCTTTGGCGTCGGCGGCACCGCGATTGGCGGCTTCCATGATGCCGGGACCGCCACCGGTACACATCACAAAACGTTTCGAGCGGCCTTTCAAGCCTTTCGACCATTCGGTCAAACGGCGCGACAGTTCGCGGGCCTCTTCATAATAGCGTGACATCGCCAAAGTCTGTTCGGCGCGCGCCACATCGCCACCGTGTTTTCTTGCCGATTCAAGTGCGACTTCGGCAACTTCGCGCGAACGGATGCGGGCGGAACCGAAGAACACGATGGTGTCGGAAATATTATGGCGCTCGAAGCGGTCTTCCGGCTCCAGGAACTCCGCCATGATGCGCATAGGCCGTCCGGCGCGACTTTGCATAAAGTCCAAGTCCTTGTAGGCTTTGACCGGTTTGTCGGAACCGTCTTCACCGTCGCGTTTGTCGGGCTTGCGCGCCATGGTCAGTTCTCCAGCTCCCAATGCTTATCTATAAGTCCTTATCGTTCTTATATTTTTCACGGATTTAGACGCAATAGCAAGGCCCCCGCTGACGGTGTGCAAATTGGCTCACAAAATTGTGATGGGCATACTCATACCGCTTTGCCATATGTACAAGATACAAAGCACGCAGGGAGAAACCCTGCGTGCCAAAGAAACGGGTGGCGGAAAAGCCGCTCGTTTCGCGTTTAGACGGACACTCGTGTCCACAACCCGGTGAGGTCTTCGACCGTTTCGGTTCCCGGCGGAAACAGGTCGTCGTGATGCGGCGCGATGCGACCCAAAAACGCCACGTCGCGATCTTGGGCGGCATCGAAATCCGTCATCGCATCGCCCACAAACAGCACCCGCACTTTATCAAGTCCGTTGCGGGTTACGATGTCGTCGATGATTTCAGGCTTCAGACGGGGGGAACCGTGAACCTCGTCAAAAGAGTCACCCCAGTCGCGCTGGGCGACGATACGCTGCAGCTCATCTTCAGGCGTGCCAGAAATGACGTACAGCTTCAGTTGGCCTTGAGCGGCCTGCAGAAACTCGACCGCGCCAGGAACGGCGGGGGCCGAAACGACTTTACTTTCGACAATCTCCGCGTAGCGCGCAATCCACGCTTTCAGGTCCGCCGGGCTCAAAGTTTGGCCGAGAAATTCTTTGTGATAAAGCTCGATTTTGCGCACCCGGGAAATTCCGGCATGGCGGATGTGGTGGCTGACGCAACGCTGAACCACGTCATCGCCAAACTCTGCATAAAGCTCACGGAATGCATCTGTTTTGATGTCGGCGCTTTCGGCCAAGACACCATCAAAATCAAAAAAGATTGCGTCGTAACGAATGGCGTTTCCCCTTGAGAATTACGGTTTATCCCAGCGTTGGGTCGCAGCGTCATCGCTGGCCTTGGCCTCAACCCAATGCTCTCCAGATGGCGCGCTTTCTTTTTTCCAAAACGGCGCTTTGGTTTTCAGCCAGTCGATCAAGAAATGGCAGGCTTCAAACGCGGCTTCGCGATGCGCGCTGGCGGCAGCGACGAACACAATACGTTCGCCAGGCTCAAGTCGGCCAAAACGGTGAATGATCAACGTCGCATCCAATGGCCAGCGCGCGTGGGCTTCTTTTTCAATCGCTTCAAGCTGCTTTTCGGTCATGCCAGGATAGTGTTCCAAAGTCATCGCCGAAATCTCTGCCTCCCCGGCGAAGTCGCGCACCATGCCGATGAACGAGCACACCCCGCCGATGGCGTGGTTGTCGGCGGTGAGCTGTTCGAGCTCCCGTCCCGGGTCAAAGTCATGTTCCTGGACGCGGATCATCTAGACATCATCCTCCCGTCACCGGTGGGAAAAACGCCACCTCATCGTCGTTGCTGAGCTTGTGATCGGTATCGACGTGCTCTTGGTTGACCGCTACGCGGACCACGGCCTCGTCGGCGAAGGCGTCGCTATAGCCCGCACCCCGCCCCTTAAGCCACACGATCAGCCCAGCGACGTCAGTGACGCCATTGGGCAAACCCAGATCTTCTTGCGATATGCCGGTCTTTTCCTTGAGCCAAGCGAAATATAAAACCTTCACGATGTCATCTCCACAAACGGCAAGAAATCGACCAAGTCGCCCTTGTTTACGCGTTCCAAATCTTCGGGCAGTTCGACCAAACCGTCGCTAGCGACCATCGACGTGAGAATGCCAGAGCCTTGCGACGGATGCTTGTGAACGCACACCTCGCCGTTTTCATCCGTCTGCAAGTTGGCGCGCAGCCATTCCCGACGTCCGGCTTTTTTGTCCATCTCAAACGCGGCGGGAATGCGGTATATGTGCGGGTCCGTCGCCGTGCGTCCCGACAGCGTCAAGATCAACGGCCGCGCGATGCGCATGAACGTGACCATCGCCGCAACGGGATTTCCCGGCAATCCGACGAACGCGGTGTCGACAATTTTACCGAACGCCATGGGCCGCCCCGGTTTGATGGCGAGCCGCCAAAAATCGATACTGCCCAGACTCTGCACCACGTGGGTGATGTGATCTTCTTCGCCCAGGCTGACCCCACCGGATGTGATGATCAAATCGTGGCCCGGATAAGCGTCGTGCAGGGCGGAGCGAATTTCCGCAACCCGGTCCGGCAAAATGCCCAGGTCGGTGATTTCACAGCCCAAGCCCTTCAACAATGCGCTGA
>Ga0316203_1001784_pt1 | contig 13374 bp, 14 predicted proteins | sample 6monrhotite_MG_FD_204940 | JGI IMG/M metagenome (GOLD analysis project Ga0316203, IMG submission 204940) | Microbial mat bacterial communities from mineral coupon in-situ incubated in ocean water Damariscotta River, Maine, United States -... | ecosystem: Environmental > Aquatic > Marine >... | reverse complement strand
GATCGTAAACAAATTCTGTAAAGAAGAAAAAGTAGAGATTATTGAACTTCCGGGGCAGCGCCGACCAGCTGCATGCAACGTGGGCTGCGAAACTTAAACTCTGATATTTATTGTCTTGACCTAGGGGGCCACTTTAAAGGCCATTTAGACCTACATGGCGATGTCAGTAAATTGCCGCGCATCTGGTTTTACACACCATCATCTACCTACTCGCAGCTCCTGGTCATACATCTTTCCAATCTACAGTGCACACACAAAATCACCCATACATGGACCATTCAGATGATTTTGCTAAACAACAACCTTCACCATACCTACAGTATAGAGCCCATTCTTGAGCATACAACTCAACCAGATATTGAAGCGTTACAAGATGACCTTAAAATCATTTCTCAGGACTTTGCCTGGCACATCAAAAGTATCGCCAGAGATCAGCTACAAAAACTTGAGGCAGCGCCTACCAACCACCGAACAAACAACACTAGCGCCAATTTAAAACTGGCTTAAAACCTGCAATAACCGCTATGAAGCCAAAGCATAAGGGCGACTAAAGCACTCTCATGCAACTTTAGAGGAATACAGCCATGCTAAGTTATATCTATCGTATTGTACGTGAATTCCAAAAAGCCCATCACTGCTCGCCAAACATCCTGTACCTGAATAAAGAACAGTTCCATCATTTACGACATTCATTCGCCAACCCTGATGACATTGACTACATGAGCCAGCAGCTCGCAATGCATATCATCATCAGCCATGACGCACTTCACCCTCACCTGGCTAGCATTGAACAATGCTGGGGACAACCAGATCAACTGCCTGAAGTAAAGCGACGTCATACCGCTTTCACACAAAAGCCCTGGGAAATAACAAGAAAAAAAACGATATATTAAGAGCATAAAAAAGCGGTGGTGTTAATTCCCGGATAAGGCATTCAGCCACCTACCTGAGCATCAACATTAACCACCGCTGAGAGTTCCTTACCCACAGCCATTAAGTATGACGGGATAAGCAAATTCTAAATTTTACTGCTTAAAACATTATCTCTCGTGAGCAAAGCCTTAGCTCGTTCACGAAAATAAGATTAGATATTGGTGCCAACCAGCCCTAGAACAGTAATAATTGCTGCAATAGCAAAAACAAAAAGGCCATCCGTCTTCGAAATATTCGCATCAGACATTATTCTCATCTCCTCAAAATCAAACTCTGCATGTATGTCAGGAATGCCTTACCGCTACACCCCCCTCGCCCAGTAACATAGCAAAACACTCAACAAATATGCAAGTATTATTTCAAGAAAAATAACATATTTATTATAGTGTTATAGCGTTATTGACCTTTTTTTAAATGTGGTTTTTTCGACCAATCAAAATTTACCATCAGGAAAAATAATAAAAAAAAGATGAAAATCACCACCCTCGCCAACAGTCTACAAACTACCAACACATGAACACGCACCAAACACACTGCAAATAGCAAATTCAAAGCGAACACAAAAACAGGCCTTTTAAAGAATCAAATAGTTACACCGATACGGTCGTTATGTAAGAACAGTTTTCCCAGGTGCGCTTTGAAAGAAAATGGATTTAAGATTGCAGTCATCACAGCCTTGCTATTTCTCGGCTGGAATACCGCCGTGCCCGCCAAAACAAACCCCGCCACAGCCGCATATGACATCAGGGTTCTTATCGATGTTTCTGGCAGCATGAAATGGAATGATCCTAACAACCTTCGTGTCCCTGCCTTACGCCTGCTAGCCAACCTGCTGCCCAATAATGCACAAGCGGGTGTCTGGACCTTTGGGCGTCACGTTAATATGCTAGTACCACTCGCCCCTGTTGATAAGCAATGGAAGCGACGCGCCACCAAAGCAGCTAGCGAAATACGCTCCAACGGACTGTTTACCAATATTGAAGCTACCCTACAAAAGTCAACCTGGGACTGGAGGCAAGATAACCCAGATATTGAACGCACTATTATTCTGCTAACCGATGGGCTCGTCGATATCGACAAAGACGCCAATAAAAACCGTGCGTCTCGAGACAACATCATTAACAACATTGTGCCGCGACTCGCCAGATCTGGTGCAACAGTACATACTATTGCGCTCTCAGGTGAGGCGGATGAACTCCTCCTGCAGCAACTCGCGGCCTCATCTAATGGCTGGTATGAAAAAGCAAAGGACGCTGAAGGACTTGAGCGAATTTTCTTTCGCATGTTTGAAAAAACAACCCGGCCAGACACGCTGCCATTGGTCGGGAACAAAGTAGTCGTCGATAGCAGCATCAATGAGATGACTCTGTTAATTTTCAATAGAAATAACGCACAGCCAGCAATGATCACAACCCCGAAAGACAGAGTCTTTGGGCGCAATAGCCCACCGCGAAATGTAGGTTGGCACCACGAATCACGCTACGACCTCATCACCATTACCAATCCAACTACCGGCACCTGGCATATCGATGCCGACATCGATCCGGATAATCGCGTAATGGTGGTGACCGATCTAAAACTCGTCACTACCTCATTCCCCAATAATCTTTACCTGGGTGATGAGCAACACTATTTCGCCTCACTTACCAACGAAGGCACGATCATCACCAAACCTGCCTTTCATCGCTTTGTCGACATTGCACTACAACAGACACACAAAGAAAACCAAACCCGGCATAAACTAAAAAATGGTGGCAATGCCACTGATGAAAAACAAAAAGACGGCACCTATAGCCTCAGCCTTGGTGATGCCCTCACTGAGGGACAGCACGAACTCATCACCCTTGTTGATGGCGTTACCTTTAAACGTGAAAAAAGACATCTACTTAATGTCTATGCTTCTCCAGTGATCACCTCGATCAAACCGGAAAAAATTCTCGACTCGGAAATAGAGACGCTATTCGCCATACCACGCGCAGACATGATCAACCCGGATTCAATCAATATGATTGCGACCATCTCCGACAGTGCAGGTGAAGTTCAGCGAATTGAAATACCACGCAGCAGCCATAATGAATGGAAGCTACCTTTAGGTCGTTTTGCTTCCGACAAGCAACACAGCATCACTATCGATATCACGGGCATACGGCCTAATGGTAGACCAGTCGAAAACCGCGTCGGCCCCATTTCATTTGGCACGCAGTCACAACAGATCGAAATACCAGCAACACCTGGCACTGCTGAAATAGTTACCCCGACTGTTGAGCCACCCGTTGATACAGAAGTGAACTGGATTGCCATTTCAATTCCTTTTATCATGTTTAACCTGCTGCTAGGTGGCGGTATCTTATTTGGATATAAAAAATGGAAAGCCCGACCAAAGTCGCTGCAGGAAAAACCGTGGGAAGCACTCGCTCATGAATAGCCTATACGCATCATTATCGCTCATACTTGCAGAAGTCATTCTGTTTTTACTCGTCGTATGCGGCGCTCTTATTTTTCTAAAAGTAAAAGAGAAACGAAAAGATAAAAAAGCACTGTTACAGCTCACTGAAAAAATAAAAGAGGGCGAAGAGGACCGCCTCAACGTGCTATCAATAAAACTCAAAGAGACACATGACCTTGATAGTGATGCACTCAACGCTGCAGCGAAAGAGATCCATAATATAGAAATAGCGCTCTATATCACAATGATGAATATCTATGCCGAAAGAGATAGCGAAGCGCTAAAAAAACTCGAAAAAAATATCGCTGCGCTCACAGAATCCAGCGCAAAACTCGGCACCATTACAGTGGAAAACAGCTCCCCCGCCACTACCGAAGTAAACAATGAAGAACTAAATAAACTCAAAAATGAAAACTCTCGCTTACAACACGAACTCACTACATCACAACAAATAAACGAGCGCCTGGAAAAAGAACTCGACACATCCAAAAAAGAGATGCGTGAAACCGTAGCAGAATTCATCTCTGCATTTAGCGGTGGGCGCGATGCTGCAGAAGAAAAACTTGCGGAAAAAGAGAAAAATAATGAGGTCAGCCAGGCAGCCCAGCAAGCTGATACTCCCGCCTTATCCGATGAAAACCCAATAGCAATCGATGAAGCTTCTGCAAACATCGAAAAGACAGCAACAGCTGGAGAACCACCGGGGGCCTCTGATAAAGCCCTCGAATTAGCGGGGAATAACGAAACTGCATCACCTACCATGGATGAACCTGAAGCAGCTGAAGAAGACAACAACCCTTTTCTCAGCATCGATGAAAAGACCATCGCCAATAACGATGACAAATCATCAGACAACACCGTTGATCACGCCATGGGTGAAAGCGACCTGGATACTGATCTCGGCCTTGATATCAATCCATCATCGCAACCCCCTGAAGATAACGCTAAAGCAGAAACAGTAGAAACCTCAGACACACCCGCAGTCGATGATATCGATGCACTACTTACCGCTAACGCCGACAGCCCGCCTGCAGCCGTCCCTGAAGTAAAAGGCGCCGATGAAAACTTTGAACCGGATGACATCGATAGCCTGCTTGCCGCCAATACTGCAACAGATAAAAAAACAGCAGCATCAGCTACTGATAAGGAATCTGATATTAGCGCCGACGATATCGACGCCATTCTTGAGGATATCGACTTAACAACCGCAAGCGTCGTGCCCAGCGATAACAAGGAAGTCGAAAAAGCGAGCTAATTCGCATAAAAAAGCGACCATCTGGTCGCCTTTTCTAAAGCTTGGCAATATAAGTCGATTACAACTTATCAGACTCATTTGCAAGGTATGAAGCCACACCTTCTGCAGTTGGATCCATACCTTTATCACCCTCTTTCCAGCCAGCAGGACAAACTTCGCCATGCTCTTCGGTGAACTGTAGCGCATCAATAGTACGTAGCATCTCGTCGATGTTACGACCCAATGGCAGATCATTCACTACCTGATGACGCACCACACCTTCTTTATCAATCAGGAATGAACCGCGCAAGGCCACTGCTTCATCCAGCAAAACATCATAATCGCGTGCGATATTTTTGGTCAGATCAGCCACTAGCGGGTATTTCACATTGCCAATACCTCCCTGGTCGATTGGCGTATTTTTCCACGCATGATGGCTGAAGTGCGAGTCCACAGAACAGCCAATCACCTGTACGTTACGCTTTTCAAACTCGGCAATTCTATGATCAAATGCAATCAATTCAGATGGACAAACAAAGGTGAAATCCAGTGGGTAGAAAAACAGCACAACGTACTTACCGCGCGAATCAGAAAGTTTGTATTCCTCATTAAAGCTGCCATCAGGCATCGCCGCTACTGCGGTAAAATCCGGGGCTTCTTTGGTTACCAATACACTCATTTTTCGATCTCCTTAAACAAAACTTATCAAATTCAGCTGAAACAACCCTGCAGGGTAAACAGACCCTAGAGTTTAGCGTTTTTATTGCCCACTACAACCCCGATTTTATAAGGGCAATCACCAAGCACATCACAAGCCCACTGGTGAAGTGTTACAATCCCCCAACTGACACCATTATACATAGACTCACTGCCAGCAGATGCCCCGTATATACATTACAACTTCGCTAGCGACCGATTCAGAAATTACGATTGAAGGCAGTGCAGCCAACCATATCGGACGTGTATTGCGCCTCAAAACTGGTGATAAAATTATCCTGTTTAATGGCAAAGGTGGCGAATACAGTGCAACACTCACAGCAATTGAACGACAGGTAGTTCATGCACGAGTCGGCGAGTTCAATCCTCGCGAGTCTGAATCCCCACTACAAATCACGCTCGCGCAAGGCATTTCACGTGGCGAACGAATGGACTACACCCTGCAAAAATCCGTTGAACTTGGCGTTGATAGCATCATTCCGCTCACCACCGAACGCTGCGGCGTCAAACTGGATGAGAAGCGTGCAGCCAAACGGCTACAGCACTGGCAAGGGATTATCATCAGCGCCTGCGAGCAGTGCGGCCGTAACCGCATCCCTGACATCCAGCCAATCACTTCACTAGTGCACTGGCTTGACGAAAATCACGCAGAAACACAGTCATTCGTACTGCACCACCGGGCAACACACTCTCTGCGCCAGCTAACACCCCCCTCAGGGCCGATATCACTATTAATCGGCCCAGAAGGTGGGCTTAGTGAAAACGAGATCGAAAGCACCTCTCAGAGCGGATTTCAGGGGATTCAGTTCGGCCCACGCATCCTGCGCACTGAAACGGCAGGCATCGCGGCACTAGCCGCGCTTCAAATGCACTGGGGCGACCTGGGATAGCAACAGCCCGGGGTGATATCAAGCCACTAGTATTGTTTGTTACACCACCCTAAAGCGGCACAGAAAGGGTAAAACTCGCACCTTGCCCATTTGCTGTCTGTACCTGAACATGGCCACCAAGGCGACTCACCTCGGTATTCACCACATCCAGCCCCATCCCCCTGCCTGAAACAGGCGAAACTACCGCTGAAGTACTTAACCCAGGATGAAAGATCATCTCCGACAGCGCCGCCTGCTTCGCCTCCTGACTCGATCTCACGTAACCACTACGCAGCGCCTTTTCACGCACCGCCTCTTCATCGATACCTGCGCCATCATCGGCAACCGTGATCACACCCATTGAGCAATCCTGATTGCGTGTTAACGAGAGTGTTATCACGCCATCTTCTGGCTTGCCTGCCGCCGCCCTCACCGCAGGAGACTCAATCCCATGATCAATCGCGTTCCACAGCAACAGCTCCAATGGCGCAATCAATTTACCGATGAGTTCGGCGGGCAACACCACATCTTCTCCCGTCACCATCAATCGAACAGGCTTGCCCAGCATGATACTCGCGCGCTCAACCAGAAATCGTAAACGAGGTAATTTTTGCGACAATGGCAGGCCTGACTCAGGTTGCACAACATCCCCCTGCAATTGCTCGATGCGCCCAGGTAAAACGCCCGGCATCGGCAACATCGACTCTTTCACCGTCGATATGTTGTCAGCCTGCTGCTGCCCCAACAGTTCAGTCACCACATTCATACGGACTACATAGCGATTCATTAACTCAAATAGTGTTTCACTCGCCTTCAACTCGCCTTTCAAAACAGCCACCACGCATGATTCAAGATACTGAATATTGCTCACCAGTTCTTCAACCCCGTACACCAGCACAGCCCCTTTAAGTGCATGCAAACGACGTAAAAACTCACTTGCAAACGGCATGTGATCCGGCGCCTCCTGCCATTGAGATAAAACAGAACGAATATCTCGTAATGATTCACCCACACCATCAAAAAACTCTGCCATCACACCCACCGAACAATTCTTTAGGCAAGGCTTAGCATAATGGCTTATCGTCGAGGCACCGCTCAGAGCCATCTTATCTTCAATATTCTCAAGAAAGTCATCATCACTCTGATAACCATCACGTAAATTCTCGATATAGCAGATCACATCATCCACCACCTCTGCATAAGCCTTTAATCGCAACGCCGAAACAGCCACTCCCTGCTCATCAGCGCACTGAGTAGCACTGTTAAGCACCTCAACAACCCGTGCAAGCGACAAATGACACAGCGGCAAACTCACCTCTCTAATCTGCTGACAGATCAACGCCTCTGTACAGTCCGATGGTGAAGCAATACATTCCGCCACCAATTCACGAATACGCCCAAGATCGATCAGTAATTGAGTGGTTCTTTCCGGGGATAGCGCCCGCAGAAGTACATTCTGCTCACCCTGGCCAGCGTCGTGATTCGAAGAGCTCATAGACAGTACAACCCTGATGTAGCAATTTGGCGCATTTTCAATTCCTGTCTGCACTGGCAGTGGATCTATGCTTTCACATCCCTGGCGTCACATATGATTGCAAGGAAACACTCCATGCCCCCTAATATATCCACACAAATACGCTGTTTTTTCTGACAAGTACACCTGTAAAATTTTACAGTTGACGTAAGGATTCCTCTACGTTAGGGATCAATTTATACCCATAATATTTCGAGCCATTTTTCAGAAAACATGCCATCAACATTAAATAACCACTTAAAACTCACTATGTTAGATAAAAAAGCCATAAAAGCAGAGCATCGCCAAACAGGCACAAGCGGCGTATCATATGCACCAAATTACCGAAATTAATGCATTAGACAGGCAGTAAATAATCAACATGAGCACGACACAAAACGACCCCGTCCCGCACTTGACGACCGCGTTAAGCGGCCCTCTGCTACAACTCGAGCGCCTCCTGCTGGATCAACAGGCCGACATTGAGGCGTGGTTTCGCCGACAATGGCTGCTGACAAATGCCCCGTTTTACACCTCGGTTGATCTGCGTAACGCCGGTTTCAAACTCGCACCAGTCGATACCAACCTCTTTCCTGCCGGCTTTAACAACCTCAACCCAGCGCTGATCTCGCTCAGTATTCAAGCGGCGCAGGCAGCAATTGAACGCATCTGCCCCGCGGCCAATCAAATCCTGATCGTGCCGGAGAGTCACACCCGCAACACCTTTTATATGGAAAGCATCGCGGCACTACAGGACATCCTGCAAAAGGCCGGTTATGAAGTGCGCCTTGGCTCCCTCTCCGAGGAGATCACCGAGAGACAGACGATCCAATTACCATCAGGCAGCAGCATCACACTCGAACCCCTAGAACGCTCAGGCAATCGCGTCGGCATTGGCGACTTTTCACCCTGCATGATCCTGCTCAACAATGACCTGTCAAGCGGCCGTCCGGCAATCCTCGAAGATATCGAACAGGAAGTGGTACCCCCCCTTGAGCTCGGCTGGTCAAAACGACTCAAGTCCGAACACTTCACCCACTATCGCCAGATCGCCAAAGAATTTTCAGAGATGATGCAGATCGATCCGTGGTTGATCGACCCACTCTTTTTGCAATGTGGTGAGATCGACTTCAAAAAACGCGAAGGCGAAGCGTGCCTCGCCAAAAACGTCGCTGCACTACTCTCTTCTATTCAGAAAAAATACGATCAATACGGCATCGATAAAGAGCCCTTTGTGGTGATCAAGGCTGATGCTGGCACCTATGGCATGGGGGTGATGACCGCCAGCTCCGTGGAAGAGGTACAGAGCCTCAACCGTAAACAGCGCAACAAAATGGCCGCCTCAAAAAGCGGTGCCAACGTCAGCCAGGTATTGGTACAGGAAGGGGTTTATACTTTCGAAACCTTGGGCAAAGAGGCATCCGTCGCCGAGCCAGTGGTCTATATGATCGATCACTTTGTGGTCGGTGGTTTCTACCGTGTACACACCCGTCGCGGCCCCAACGAAAACCTCAACGCCCCCGGCGCGCATTTTGAGCCTCTCGCCTTTGCCGAGCCTTGCACCACTCCGTGCCAGGAGATGGAACCAGATGCAGAAGCCAACCGCTTTTACGCCTATGGTGTGATTGCACGTCTTGCGATGCTGGCCGCAGCACGCGAAATTGCTGAACATAAATAAGAGCAAGACGAAATGACGAACAAAGCCAATCTAAAACTGGGCGTCGTGATGGATCCGATCAGCACCATTAATCCAACAAAAGATAGCACCATGGCGATGCTACTTGAAGCGCAACAACGCGGCTGGCAGCTCTACTATATGGAGCAGGGTGACCTCTTTCTCGATAACACCAAAGCATGTGCCGCGATTCGCCCGCTGAGCGTCAATAGCGGCCTCGATAACTGGTTTGAACTGGGCGACGCGGTCACCAGGCCACTCAGCGATCTCGATGTAATGCTGATGCGCAAAGACCCGCCATTCGATATCGACTACATCTATACCACCTACCTGCTTGAGCAGGCTGAGGCAGCGGGCACACTGGTGGTCAACAAACCGCAATCACTGCGCGATGCCAACGAAAAACTCTACACCGCATGGTTCCCACACTGTTGTACGCCCAGCATGGTGAGCAGCCAGCCAGAACGGATCAAGGCATTTCTTGCTGAGCATCACGACATCATCGTCAAACCACTCTCGGCAATGGGCGGCGCATCGATCTTTCGTGTCACCGAAGAGAACCCCAACGTCAACGTCATCATTGAGGTGATGACCAACAATGGTCAAACACTGACGATGGCACAGCGTTACCTGCCGCAAATTTTACAGGGTGACAAACGCATCTTACTGATCGATGGCGAACCCATCCCCTACGCGCTGGCGCGCATCCCGGCCGATGGCGAAACCCGCGCCAATCTCGCCACCGGCGGTACCGGCGTTGGCCAACCACTGAGCGAACGCGACCAGTGGCTATGTGAACAGATAGGTCCAACACTTAAATCAAAAGGCCTCACCTTTGTCGGCCTTGATGTGATTGGTGACTACGTCACCGAGATCAACGTCACCAGCCCCACCGGCATTCGTGAACTCGACAACCAGTTCAACCTCAACATCAGCGCGAAATTGATGGATGCCATTGAAACTCAATTGGCCGAGGTGCATCTGGCGTGAAGCCTCGCTGGTTAAGCCTGCTGCTGATCGCAACACTGGGCTTAACTGCCTGTAGCGAAGCACCACCACAGGTTCACAAAGCAAAGCTCTTCACCCTTGGTACGCTGGTCGATGTCAGCGTGCTACACCCGAATGAGGCAACCGCACAACAGGCGGTTAAAATTGTTGAAGACGAACTCGCCATCATCAACAGCCAGTGGCATGCATGGCGCGATAGCCCACTCACGCTGATCAACCAGCAACTCGCACAGGGTAAAACCGTCACCATCAATTCCGTCAGCCATCACTTTTTGCAGCAGGCACAAACACTCGCTGCCAATAGCAATCAACTCTTCAATCCAGCCATTGGCAGTCTTGTTTCACTGTGGGGCTTTCATCACGACGATCGCCCAGACGGCGCGCCACCAGTCAAAGAAAAAATAGCGGCCGCGCTAAAACAGGCACCATCAATGGCTAACATCACCCTCACCGAAACAACCCTCGCCAGCAACAACCCGGCCGTGCAATTTGATTTTGGTGCCTTTGGCAAGGGCTATGCGATCGACCGGGCAGTGGAACAACTCAAACTGGCAGGCATCGAAAATGCCATCGTCAATGCCGGTGGCGATCTACGTGCGATTGGTGCAAAGGGTGACCGTCCATGGCGCATCGGCGTACGCCACCCCATTGAAGCAGGGGTGATCGCATCGATCGAGACCAATGGCGATGAAAGCGTCTTTACCTCCGGTAACTACGAACGCTTTTTTGATTTCGATGGCAAACGTTACCACCACATCATCAATCCACGCAGCGGCTACCCCGCTAACGATGCCATCTCGGTCACGGTGATCCACAACAATGCCGCCACTGCCGACGCCGCAGCTACCGCACTTTTTATTGCTGGCGAAACTGAGTGGCCACAGATTGCCAAACAGATGGGCATCGACGAAGTGATGCTGATCGGCAATGACCTAACCATTCACATGACACCAAAAATGGCGCAGCGCATTCAGCTTGAGATCGACGATGCGCAGGTCAACATCATTGCGGGTGACTCATGACACGCGCCGACTACTGCGCCGTGCTGTTCGCCACACTGCTGTTGCCCTACCTCTACATCAACCAGTGGACTGGCGATGAAGCAGGTATTAGCGCCGCCATCATGAACGGCAGTGAAACCACCGAAATATCACTCGCTCACGACCACACGCTTGAGATTAACGGCGCACTCGGTACCAGCATCATTAAAATCGAAGATGGCAAAATCCGTTTTGTCGCCTCACCCTGCCTCGGTAAACAGTGCATCCACAGCGGCTGGCTAGAACATGCGGGTGAGTTCGCCGCCTGTCTGCCAAATCGCATTAGCGTGGCGGTGCTAGGCGAAGAGCCGCGCTTTGATAGCATTAATTTTTAATACCGATGAGCGAAAAACCTAACAGCGCAACCGCCACTAAAAACGGCATCACCATTACCACCACAGCAGAGGATCATTTAATCGCCTGGCTGGCGGCACTGGCGATCGCCATCCATATTATCGAAAGCGTCCTGCCCAGCCCGCTGCCCGGCGTAAAACCGGGACTTGCCAATGTCATCACCATCGCCGTCTTTATTCTTTATGGCTGGCGCACCGCAGTGTGGGTTTCGATGCTGCGGGTATTGGTCGGCAGCATCCTGATCGGCACCTTTCTTTCACCAACGTTTATGCTGAGCTTTAGCGGTGCGGTCGCCAGCCTGATTGTATTGTGGCTCGCCAGCCGCCTGCCCGGTGAAGGGCTAGGACCAATTGGACTCTGCCTGATTACGGCGATGGCCCATATGTTTGGCCAATTTTACACCGCCTACCTACTCTTCATTCCGCACGATGGGCTCTTCAAACTACTGCCGCTACTAATGACAGCCGCGGTCGTTTTTGGCATCATCAGTGGCATCATCGTACGCTCGATGTTGCTGCATCTTGAAAAACGAAAAAACAACACAACCGCGTCAGCGACCGCCCAGCGGAACGAACAGGAAGAGTAATAATGGTCGCCGTTTCACAACCAATGCCATCGCGTGTCACATCGTCGGATCGACTCGGTCTGACAATGTTTTTTGCCATCGTGCTGCACGCCATCATTATCCTTGGCGTCACCTTTGCACCAGAAGACGAAAGTAAAAACGAGATCGCCCCGTCACTCGATATCACGCTGGTGCATCAACAGAGCCAGGAAGAGATCGAAGATGCAGAGCTACTCGCTCAGGCTAATCTTGCCGGTGGCGGTAACGCGGAAGAGACCTCGCGCCTGGCAAACCCCGCCTCAACCGCCGCCGATATTCCGGATCCCGGCACTGCAACCGCCAGCAGCATCGCTGCTGCGCCACCACCGCAGGAAGCCAAACATTCACAGATTGTGATGACACAGAAAAAAAGCACGCACGACACCGTCGTCACCGAACTCACCCCCGAGGTAAAAGAGCAAAAGCAGATCACCGCCGCCGAACTGATGTCACGCAGCAGAGAGATCGCCGCCCTGAGTGCCGAGATCAACCGCACCATGGAAAACTACGCCGGGCGTGAAAAGCACCGCTTCATCTCCGCCCGCACGCGTGAATTCCGCGACGCCGCCTACCTCGATGCCTGGCGCAGCAAGATCGAGCGCATCGGCAACATCAACTACCCCGAAGCCGCCCGCCAGAAAAACCTCTCCGGCACACTCATCCTTGATGTTGCGTTGAGGCCTAATGGCACTGTCAGAGAGATCACCGTACGCCGCTCATCCGGCCACAAAATATTAGATGACGCCGCCAAGCGCATCGTCAGACTCGCCTCACCCTTTTCACCCTTCCCCAAGGCGATGAAAAAAGATACCGATATTTTGCATATCACACGTACCTGGCAATTCCTTAGCGAAAACAGACTTCAAACAAACTAAATGTAGCCTAGGCTGAGCTTCCAGCGCGCCCCAAGGAAGTGCCCTTGGGGTAAAACCCGGGGGGGGGGGGGGGACGGTGTTTTTCAAGATAGTTGTCACCATTATG
>Ga0316203_1001779_pt1 | contig 13405 bp, 8 predicted proteins | sample 6monrhotite_MG_FD_204940 | JGI IMG/M metagenome (GOLD analysis project Ga0316203, IMG submission 204940) | Microbial mat bacterial communities from mineral coupon in-situ incubated in ocean water Damariscotta River, Maine, United States -... | ecosystem: Environmental > Aquatic > Marine > Coastal... | reverse complement strand
CTGGATGTGCCCGCAAAGTTGACCAGCGAGCTATTTCTCCTGGCAACTGAGGAAAAATCTTCGTTATTCACCGTATTCCTTGGCGCATTTCAAGTTTTTTTGTCAAAAACCTGTGCCCAAGATCAGTTTATGGTCGGTGGGCCGGTTTCAACTAGAAAGGCTGCTCGATTCGGACGTACTCTAGGGTATTTCATCAACACCTTAGGTTATAGCGCAGACCTGAACCCGCAACTCCCGTTTAACCAGTTACTGACAGAGCTTCGGCAACAAACCCGCAATGCACTGAGAAACAAGGACTATCCTTATCCTTCGCTGGTCCGTGAGTTTGGCCGTGACACAGACCGTAGCCGGCCTGCATTTTTCCAGACCGCCTTGGGCTGGGAAGACCCCAACCAATTCCTTAAAAACAAGGCCCCTTTGGTCACTCAGCCCCCTGGCTCTCCTGAGTGCTGGGATCTGGGGCCTTGCTCCCTTGAGCTGCAAGACAAACGGCAAATTACAGAGTTTGAACTGTTATTACGAGTGACCCACAACCAAGGCAATTTGACCTTGTTTTTCGAGTACGACACTCAACTGTTCACCAGACCCCAGATAGAGCAGTGGCTCCATAATTTTTACGCTTTGTTAGGTTCGATCGCCCAAAGCCCTAAGGCCCCGATTGGGCAACTTAACCTGTTGAGCGAATCACAAAAACAGAGAGTCCTAGAAAAATGGTCCAGTAGAACATCCCACCCCCTAGGAAGCTATGATCTGGCTGACATGGTGTCACAGTGGGCGAGTATCCGTCCTGATTCGTGCGCGTTATCAACACAAAGCGAGACCATGACTTACCTTGAGTTAGAGCACCGTTCGAACCGGCTGGCACATTGGCTGCTTGACCACGGTACCCAGACCGAAGAGTTAGTCGGCCTTGCCAGCTCCCCAACATCACACATGTTAGTCGGGCTCTTGGCCATCCATAAAGCAGGTGCTGCATACCTACCCTTAGACCCGAATTACCCCGACGAGCGGCTTCAGTTCATGGTTGCAGACGCCGGTGTTTCTCAGGTTTTAGTAGACTCTGTAGACCGGTTAACCTTTCTTAAAAACGTGAAGGTTTTAGAGCTTAAACAACTTGAGGCCGAAGCCCTGGCCTTCGGTTCTGCCCTTCCGAAAAAGCACCGTAGCCTCAGCCTTTTGTCCTATGCAATTTATACCTCAGGGTCGACCGGTAACCCCAAGGGTGTCTTGGTTGAACACCGAGGCCTGACCAATTTTATCCTGCATTTGGTCACTTTGTATAAGATCAAACCGGCCGACCGTTGCCTGCAACTAGGCTCTTTTAACTTCGACATATCGATTTTTGAAATCGCCATGACTTTGGGCGGTGGGGCCACCTTAGTCATGGCTCCGAGAGAAGAGCTACTGCCTGGGCCAGGGCTGGCTCGTCTCTTAGAAAAAGAAAAGATTACCGTGATTTGTATCACACCCACAGCCCTGGCAAGCCTCCCTGAGGTGAAGTTACCCAACCTCCGGCTGATTGCTGCAGGAGGCGAGGCCTGTTCGCCGACTTTGGTTGGGCAATGGGGCCAAGGTCGACAGTTTTTTAACGCCTACGGCCCAACCGAAGGCACCATCGCCGTAGCGACAATGGAGGTCAAACCAGGGGTTGACCCAGTCCCCCTAGGATTACCCTTTGCAAATGTCTTGTGGTATATTTTGGACCCTTCTCAACACTTGGTTGCCCCTGGCAGCCCAGGGGAGCTCTATATCGGCGGACCAGGCTTGGCCCGTGGGTACCTAAACCAAGACAAACTAACTGCAGAGAAATTCATCCAATTGGACCCAGGCGACGGGATCATCAGGAGGTTATACCGCACTGGGGATTTGGTGCGATATAACCCCGAGGGGCAATTGCTTTACCTCGGACGGTTAGATCAACAAATCAAATTTAAGGGATACCGAATTGAGCCCGGTGAAATCGAAGCTGCGTTGGTTCAGTTGCCTGGAGTCGAGCAGGCTGTAGCTACGGTTTTAAAAGACCATCATCATTCTATTTTAGTTGCATATTTCATCGGTCAAGGGAACCCAGAGAGTTTACTTAACCAACTCAAAGGGTTCTTGCCTGCACACCTAGTCCCTATGTTTTTGATCCCACTAGAGGCTTTTCCCTTTACACCCAACGGCAAGTTGGACCTAAAGAAGCTCCCTTCGCCTAAACAAACCGGGCAGGGCCGAACAGCTCCATCTAGGAAAACAACGTTGATCGGACAGCAGGTCAGCCAATTATGGTCCGAGGTTTTGGGCCATAGTGACTTTGATGATAGCAGTGCATTTTTTGATGTCGGTGGAGATTCTTTGATGCTTGCTAGCCTGCACCAAAAGCTAGAAGAAACCTTTGAGCTTGAGATGCAAATCACCGACCTGTTTCAGCACCCAACCTTAGGTGCTATGGCTGAATTATTTACAGGGAGGCAGCCTCAACAAAGTATATTCATACCCAACGAAGGTCAAAGAGCGACAGATGAACCCATCGCGATCATCGGTATGGCAGGACGGTTTGCTCAAGCGGAAAACCTTGATCAGTTTTGGGAATACTTAGAGCAAGGCAAAGAAGGCATCCGGCATTTCAGCTCAACGGAGCTAAGGCAAATGGAGGGACACCAAGAATCCTGGGACCACCCGTCCTTTGTTGCCTCAAAAGGATGGCTCGAAAAGCGTTGGTCCTTTGACCCAGCATATTTTGGATACAGCCCGGCTGAAGCATCTTTGATGGACCCACAGCACCGGCTATTTCTAGAATCAGCGGTGTTGGCCTTGGATGATGCAGGTTGTGACCCTGCCCGCTACAAAGGCCGGATTGGTGTTTATGGCGGATCTGGCAATTCGGGGTACTTACAAGAGCACTTGCTCTCTGACCAAGAACTGGTTGAGCAAGTGGGAAAAATGCGATTGATCATCAACAACGAGAAAGACTTCCTTTGCAACCGAGTCTCCCATAAATTAGGGCTCACAGGGCCGGCAGTGGTGGTTCAATCAGGTTGTTCGACGTCCTTAGTTGCTGTACATATGGCCTGCCAAGCCCTGATCCAGGGGGAAGCCGAAGTGGCCCTTGCAGGAGGAGTATCTTTGGTGGATTTAGATCAACCGGGCTATTTTTATGAGCAAGGCTCCATTGCCTCCAAAGATGGGCACAACCGAACTTTTGATTCAAATGCGAGCGGAACAGTCCCCTCCCAAGGCGTTGGAATCGTAGTGCTCAAACGGCTCTCTGAAGCGAAGCGAGACCGAGATCATATCTACGCCTTGATCGAAAGCACAGCGGTCAACAACGATGGAGCCGATAAAATCGGCTTCACTGCTCCTTCGGTTTCCGGCCAAGCGGCAGTGCTGCAGCAGGGATTAAACACAGCGGGACTATCTCCTGATCAAATTGATTATATCGAGGCTCATGGTACGGCAACCGCTTTGGGTGACCCCATCGAAATAGCCGCCTTAGCCCAGGTGTATGGAACACGTAGCCAGGGGCTAAAGCAACTTCAACTTGGCTCATTAAAAAGCAACTTTGGTCATTTAGATGCTGCGGCAGGCGTAGCTGGTGTGATCAAGGGCGCATTGATGTGCGCCAAAGAAACCTTAATCGGCAGCCTGCACTTTGATCAACCCAATCCAGACCTTAAGTTAGATCAATTACCCTTTGAAGTGGTCACCAGCTCAACGCCTTGGGAATCTACAGGACGAGCTCGACGTATGGGCGTCAGTTCGTTTGGTATTGGCGGGACCAACAGCCATGTCATCCTCAAAGAGTACCGGCAAAAAAAGAAAAAAAAGGCTGACCTCCAACCATCACTTTGGACACTATCAGGAAAAACAGAGTTCGCCTTACAGCAGCTTTCCAGTTCTCTAGAGCAGGCCTTGTCTGCTGAAAAATCCCCTGAGCTTGGCCGGTGGGCCTTCAGTTTAACTGAAGGACGACCTCAACAGAGCTACCGGTATTCCTTTGTGGCCCAGAATAAACCACAAGCCCTGGAATCCTTAAACCGCTGCAAAAACAAAAGGCACTTGCCTGCGGATAAACCAAAGGAAACGGCCTTTTTGTTCCCTGGTCAAGGGACTCAATATGTCGGTATGGGCCAGCATCTACTGGATACCCAACCGAGTTTCAGAAAGCAGATGACTAAGGCGAGGGAAGTTTTTGGAGATTTAACCAACCACGACCTTTTTCACAACCTTTACCCAGAAAAAACACGAAAAGCCGAGGCATCGAAACTACTGGGGCAGTCCTGGTTGACTCAGCCGGTGTTGTATAGTGTAGAGTATGCTTTAGCCCAACTTTGGGCCAGTTTTGGACTTCATCCAACCCGAATGCTCGGGCACAGTGTGGGAGAGTATACAGCAGCGGCTTTAGCAGGAGTCTTCACCTTTGAAGAAGGGCTATATTTACTCACTGAACGAGGTCGTTTAACCGAAGAAATCCCTCCTGGGGGCATGGTACACCTGCGATTGACCCTGCAAGAGGCGGTTGCATTCGTCGTACCTTGGAGCGGTGTCGGCGTCGCAGCCCATAATGGCCCTCGGTCAGTGGTGGTATCAGGGCCAAGCGCAGCGATCCAACAATTGTGTACCAAAGCGTTTGAGCAATCCATTGGTCACCGACAACTGTTCACCAGTCATGCCTTCCACTCGGAGATGCTCGATCCGATGTTAGAGCCTTTTAAGGCTTGCTTTGACAAAGTAAACCTTAAAAAGCCCAACCTTCCTTTGGTATCCAATGTAACAGGAGACTGGGCCATACCAGAACAAATTTCCACTTCCCAATACTGGGTTGATCATCTCAGGCAGCCGGTGAAGTTCATGGAGGGATTGACCACTATTTTAAGCGAACCTAACATTGCAGTTGTAGAGGTAGGTCCTGGTGTCACTTTGAACGGCTTATTGCAAGGGCACCCTGCCTACTCCAAACAGGTCACCTTATCTCAGAGTTTACCACCGGCTAATGCTGATGAAAATGAGCAAACCTATTTGATTCAACAAATACCGGCCCTGTGGCAAGCTGGATTACCACTGACGTTTCACACTCTTTTTGATGGACGGAAAAAAACGCCTTTACCTTCGACTATCTTTGAACGGAGTGAACACAAAATACACAAGCCCGATCATCAATCACGCAAGCAACCGTCTAGCCAAGTTGAACTATACCAGTTTACTCGTTCACGAGTGAAGCCGTCGGTCCAACAAACTCCTGCTCTTCGTTTCGCCCTTGGGTTTTCAAACACCCAAATGAAAGAACTCGAAGCACACTCCGCTCAGCTTGTTCATTTGCCGCTAACCCCTGCAGGCTGGGCAGATATTTTTTCGGAGCAGATGGGCCCTGAGGTAGAACACAGCCTGCCTATGGAAGTGCTCCTTCGGTCCGAGGACTTGGAATTGGATGTTTGTTTTGACCTGATACGGGTGATTGGGTCTTTCCATGTTGAGGCATCTGTGAAGCTGGTTGTGTCCAACGCTGAAAATCCAGTAAAAACCATGGATGACGCCGCTTTGGCGGGTATCCTAACAGGCTTAAGTTTTGAGTTCCCGAAAATAACCACCCAAACGCTTCACCAAGGCATGGCAACCTTCGAAGAGTTGGTCATACAATTAAACCAAAGCATTGGGTTTGATCAGCTGTTTTATGACACCGGTGACTGGTTCTGTTTCAACCCAGAGCCTTTGGAACCCAAAAAGTTAGGTTTTCAAATAAAAGAAGGGGGAGTGTATGTGGTCACTGGGGCCAGCGGTGGCATAGCCGTTGCCTTGATCAACCACTTGATCAAGCACAAAGGGGCAAAACTCATCTGTTGCACCCGGTCCCCCGAAGCTTTACAAGCCAAGTTGTCCACCGAAGCTCAGGGTCATGTTCTCTGTATGCAAGTTGACTTGTCCGACCCCGAGTCTGTATCCCAGGCTTTTGCAGCGGGACAAACCCTTTTTGGGGAGATAAACGGTGGATTTCACCTTGCAGGTGCGGCGCCCTGGGGCACTTTGGCTGAAAAATCCAACCAAGACATCCATGAAACCTTAACCCCCAAACAAATCGGGACAATCAACATAGATCTAGCCTGCCAAACCTTTCAAGTGCCCTTCATGGTTGCTTTTTCATCCATAGCCAGTTTAACCGGTGGTTATGGCCTCTTGGACTACAGTGCGGCAAATCATTGTTTAGACCATTTTGCTCGGAACTCTCAGGGTGCCAAATGGATATCCATCAACTGGGACACCTGGTCGGAAACCGGTATGGCCTCCGCGGAAAGTGACCGGGAAAAGAGCGATTTGTTGCAGATTCGACAACTCAAAGGTTTAACCAACAAAGAAGGGCTTGAAGCGCTGGAACTCGCATTGTTGTCTGGATCTAACCAAGTGATGATTTCCAAACAAACCCTGGCTGCCCATAAGCTGGAGGCCTTGAGCTTTGCGCAGCGATTACTCCCCACAGAGGGCCCGGCCCCAATCGGCTCGTCCGATTCATTAGATCAAAGCTTGGTCGAATTACTGAAAGATCAGTTTTGCCGTTGCTTAGGTGTTGATTCGGTCCAGTTGGATGATAATTTCTTTAGCCTAGGTGGGGACAGTTTGATGGCAATCACCTTGATCAATGGCATCAACCGACTGATTGACCCTCCGTTGCCCACCACGGCCTTAATCGCCAGCCCCAGCATCGAAGACTTAGCCTTTGCGATTGGGCAGACCCAAAACAAAGCTGATCAGCCTTTGAATCAGGTATACAAATACCTGGTACCTGTTTCCAAACCAAGCGGAAAAAGGCCGCTTTTTGTTTTCCCTACCGGTGGAGGATATGTATACTATTACAAGGATCTAGCTCATAATTTACAAGAAAAATTTAACACTGTTGGCTTTCAGGCCCGGGGGCTAGATGGTAAAGAACCACCCTTTGTTACCATCGAAGAAATGGCCGAAGATTTCGTCGAAGAATTGGTGCGCTTCCAACCAGAAGGCCCGATCATGCTTGGTGGGGCGTCTTTTGGTGGGTTGGTCGCTTATGAAGTCGCTAGACAATTGATGGCCCAAGGCCGAAAAATCGGGTTGCTCTTTCTCATCGACACCCCTGGACCGGGGCAAATGCCGGTACGTTTTGATGACAACGTGATGATCATTAAGGAGTTGGTGGGCGACTATTTACCGCTCGACGAACGAGCCTTAGCCAAAATGAACCCAGAAGAGCAAGTCGATTACATTGCCGAACTGGCCCGGCAGGCGAATATCGCAGACTTACTGCCCCCAGATTTTGGGGTTCCGTTCCTCAAAGTGGTTGCGGCCCACATGACCGCAATGTTCACCTATGAGCCTCAGCTATATGGCGGAGATGAAAGGCTGTTGTTTTTCCGGCATACCGACAGCCTGCCAGAGTATGCGAGCCACCCAGAGTTACCATGGACGCAACTCAGCGGTGGAGAGATCGATATCAGAAAAGTCAAAGGCAACCATTACACTATGAATTTTGAACCCCATGTTCAAAAAATTGGAGCCGAAATCCGTCGCCGGCTGCTAGAAATGAAACTATAACCCAGACAATGAACAACGAGGTTCCCTGGATATAGAAAATCAACCCGAATAATGCCCACCCCCTTTGAAGGGGGGGGGCGGTCGTTTTCCCTACTGATTTAACAAACAACCTGTTTCGTCAAAGTCCCTTGCCACTTTAAAACCCCGTCATTTTTGATCAGGACGGTGCTCAACAAATACATGACAGGAGACTCACTACCTACGGGGCTGATCATCGCAGGGAAGTTCTCTAACGTCCCATGGCCCTCATTATTTTTAAAATTTTCGATCAGCTGGCTGGCTATTTTTTGTCTTTCGTTAGGGCCGGTAAAAAAAGCACTAGGCAGGGCCTCTAACGTTTCGAATTGCTCCAAAGGACAATTAAAATGTGTGGCAGCGCTGTTACTGAACATATCGGCCGGCGTAATCAGCAAGGATTCAACAGAAAGCTCACCAGGGAAAGCGACAAAAATATAAGGTTTAGCGTCTTTCACAAAATGGTATTCTGCCCTTCTTTGGTTCACCCTCTTCGCTGTGCGGGTGATAAAAAAGGGCGGGATAAAAGGCACAATAAAACGCAAATAGGCGATTTCAGGCCAGTACGAACTGGCCGCTTGAATCAACTGCATCAACAAGATGATGCTGGTCCCCACGGTCAAGGTCGCCAAAATAGGCTTCGCTACGATCCGCTCTAACGTGCATTGGATCAGCCCGGTTTTATGTATCGCCATTTTTACTCTCAGCTTGTGTTATTGGGATTTTCATGCAAAACCGGCTTCCTTTCCCTTGTCCATCGGACTCAGCCCAAGTTTGCCCATGATGAAGCAAGACGAGTTCTTTCACCGAGTCCAGCCCCAGCCCCGTACTGTTTTTCTTTTCCTTCCCTGGGACTTGAAAAAAGGGATCAAAAATACGTTCTAGATGCTCTTTTTCAAGACCCTCACCATTGTCTTGAAGGGTCAGTAGCAATTCCCCATCTTCAATTTTGATTTTCCAGTGCAAGGAATCTTTCGTATATTTTATCCCATTGGAATGATAATTTTCCACCACTCGGGCGAGCTGCACCCGGTCCCCCTGGATCATCACCGCTTCACCAAGGACTTCAACTTGAATCGCCCTCGCATCTTGTTGAGGCCGCAACGCCTTAACAACCCCAATGATCATATCTTTGACATCAAATTCCTCGATTTTCAGCGACAATTGATTGCTTTGAAGTTTACTCACGTCCAACATCATCATCACAAGGTTATTGAGGAAATCAGAACTTTCCTTAATTTCCTGAAGCATTTCGGTGAACTCTCCGACTGTTTCGCTCAGGTCTTCTGGGATTCGTTCATTGTCAGCCAAGCTTTTGAGTTCAAAGAGCATCGACTCACTGTTGGCAGACCCAACCATCAAACGGTTTTTCATGTCGTGGCGAATCTGCCCGGCCAGCGATTCTTGCCTTTTTTCTGCCAAGACTTTTTGTGTGATATCCACAAATTGCCCTTGGACACCCTTGAGCTGATCCAGTCCCTGGAAATTGGTCATAGCGGAAAACAGAGAAAAATAGTGGGTCTCTTTGCCCACCTGCACTTCAACCTGTGGTATTTTTGCCCAACCTTGGGATGCGAGCTGTTGTTTGTAGGCATCATAATCTTCTGATCCAATGCCAATTTCATTGAAAAGATGGCGCAGCGACTTTCCCTCAATTTCAGGTGAATCAAAAAAGTTTTTAAAACTTTGGTTACCTTTCTTTAAAATCAAGCCCCTGTCAGTAAAAAAGCAGCCTGTGATTGCATTATGAAAATTGTAGAAACTGAGATCAAGCAATACCTTAGGAGGTAAAATTGACATCAAGATTTGAGGCTCAATATGAGCCAGAAATTCTGTGAACAGCTCACCTAATTGATTTTTCGTTTCCACTTCACCCTTTTTTTGAATACACATTTCCCTTGGGACTGGCTCGCTGCTGGCAAACTCAAGCCAAATCAACTCGCATCAAAGCCAACACCCAAAGTCAGACTTGGAACCCCTGGATAGGGGTTTTTCTACAACCAAATAGCAAGAACTCACCGGAGTAGACGCACAGGTCACTTTAACTACCCTTGACGTAATAGACGACCGGTCATATTGTCAACTGATATCGCTTTTAGTTCAGGCTGCAAAAGGGCTGCAACTGAGGTATAATACCCCATCAAGTTCTCTGTTGCAGGGGTTTTAAGGCACTTGAATTTAAAGGGTCCAGTCTAGAGAGACCGAGCTAAAACAACGGGCATTTCTATCACCATCCAACCATTCAGGCCTTGATCACCGTAAAAACAAGGTCCATCCCAAGGAAGTTCGATGTCAAAAATCCAGTTATATTCGCTAGCGACCCCTAACGGTGTCAAGGTCTCCGTTGCCTTAGAAGAAATGGGGCTTGAATATGATGCCCATACCATCAACATCATGGCAGGGGATCAATTCACCGATGCCTTCATCAAGGTGAACCCTAATTCAAAAATTCCCGCCATGGTGGACCCTGATGGCCCTGGTGGCGAACATGCCATTTTTGAATCTGGGGCTATCCTGCTTTATTTGGCGGAAAAAACCGGCCAGTTTCTCTCTAACGACCCAAAGCCCAGGAGCGAAACGTTGCAATGGCTGTTTTTTCAAGTGGGGGGCATTGGCCCCATGTTTGGTCAGTTCGGCCATTTTTATAAATATGCGAAAGACACTTGCGAACACCCCTACCCAGTGGAACGTTATACCAAAGAAACCAAACGGCTTTTGACAGTCTTAGAAACACGACTGGAGGGCAAAACCTTTTTGGTTGGGGAAGAGTATTCGATTGCAGACATGTCGATCTTCCCTTGGGTGCAGTGCTTAGATGTATTTTATGGTGCATCCGAGCATCTAGAGCTGTCTTCCTACCCCCGGGTCAATGCTTGGGTGGCTCGCATCATGGAAAGAGAGCCGACCCGCCGTGGGCTCGAAGTCTGCTCCTTCCAAAAGTAGGTTTGAACCGCAACACCCAACCTCTAGGGTTGGGTGTTGCGGAAGTCCCTTGTGTATGGCCCCCAGAAGTTTAGCAGGGAGTGACCCAGGCCGCCGAGGTGTACAACCACAGCGAAATCAGCCAAGCTAAACAAACAACAATTTGCTGTAGCCGAGAAACACATCCAGGTTACAACCTCAGCCAAAACCAGATGTCACCTCCACAAAAAGCGAAATGTCGAAACAACCTGAGGCCATAACCGTGGTGACATCGATCAATGGCCACCCGTCTTTCCAAGGGGAAGTGGGAGAACCGAATGCGGTTTGGATGGGGCTAGTTCGCCTGAACCGTCACTCAGCGTTTTCAACGCCCCAAGTTGATTCATGATCGCCAGGGTCTACCGGTTTGCTAGAACATCCAACCACTCCAAGTGGCTGTCTGGACTTTTGTTGGTGGTCAGCGGACTTCTGTTTTTCTATTTTGACCTGTCCACGTTTTTCACCCTGGACTACCTCCGTAACTCCCACCAACAGTTTCATCGTTATTACCTGAAACAGCCGGTCCAAACGATTGCGGCCTATATGGCGGTGCATATCCTCATCACGGCGGTGTCGTTGCCTGGAGGCACCTTGATGTCCCTAGGAGCAGGTTCCTTGTTTGGGCTCACCACGGGGGCCATGATGGTTTCCTTTTCCAACGCCATAGGAACCACCTTGTCGATGAGCCTCACCCGTTGGTTCTTTCGTGATTGGGTTCAAGATAAATTTGGGGACCAGATCAAGAAGATCAACGAAGGCATTGAACAAGACGGCGTCTTCTATTTATTCACCTTGAGGCTGCTGCCCATGATCCCATCCTTCATGGTCAACGCCGTGATGGGCCTTGGGAAAATCAAGGTTTTCACCTTCTATTGGGTGACCCAGGTTGGGACGTTGCTCAGCACGGTGATGATCGTCAATGCCGGTTCCCAACTGTCCCAATTAGAAACCTTATCGGACATTTTCTCAGGCCAAATGTTGAGCGTACTGCTTGGGGTTGCCGCCCTACCTCTGACCCTGAAATTTTTGTTTGTTTACGCAAACAAAAAGAAGTCGGTGCCGGTGGGTTAAGGGGCTTTCCACTCGGTATGTGTTTCATTCAAAATCTTTGGGGTCGATTTCTTCTTTGACCGACCCTTCCCAAAGGTCTAACCCCGTCCGGTACGCCGCACGAGCGATTAAATGAGCCGTCAAAGGGGAGGTTAAAAAGTTAATTGCAATCATCAAAAGCACAAACCCGATGACCCAAAAACTGGGAAAGAAACAGACCGCCCCGAATAACAGCAGGATCAAACCTAGGGATGGGGCGATTCCAGTCGCATGAATCCGGGTATAAATATCAGGAAACCGAAACAGGCCAACCGCCGAAATCAACATCAACAAACTGCCCAACAGGCAGCTGATCGCTCCGATTAAAGAAATCATTTGCCATACCTCTTCAACAGAAAGTGCACCATGGCGACAATCGGGATAAAGCTCACCAAACAAAAAACCAAAGAAATTTCTAAGAAGATTAGGTTTTGGAAGATAAACCCAAAAACCAACAACAGCCCCACCACTAAGTTGCTCAGTAGGTTCAAGGCATTAACCCGGTCCATGATCATTGGGCCTTGGTAGAGATGAAGCAAGGTGATGAAGATGGACAAAACAAGCACCCAAAAACTAAGCTGTAAGATTAATTCAGTGGGGTTCATTTGCAAAACTCCTTGATCGGGGTTTCCAAATCTCGTTTCACTTCCCTCAAAAACTCGCTGGGGTCGCCGAGAAACAAAGCGTGGATATACAGCGTTTTGCTGTCCTTCGAAAGATCAACCGTCAAGGTAGCTGGGATCATGGTGAGCAAGGCCGATAACAGGAATATTTCAAAATCCCCGGTGATTTCTAAGGGGTAGGCGATGATTCCAGGTTGAAAATCTTTGCTCGGCAGGATCACCTCTCGGGTGACCTGCAAATTCGCCTTCACTTTCATCCTGGTGTATCCAAAGACAAACCAAACCCCATAAACCAATTGCCAAGGCAGGCGTCTCAGCCGCCGAAGGGTACTTTTCATTTTGCACCTCCCCCCAAGACCGCCTGGATATATTCATTTGGGTCTGAAAGTTGGGTTGAAATTTGGTCTGTTAAGCTCAAAAAGAACTCAGCAAACACCCCCATGCTTACGGTGATGCAGCTAAAGAGAACCGCCGGCAACAGCATATAAACCCTTGATTTGCCGAGGGCGGACCAGTTTTTTTCCACGTCGATTGTTGGGTCAGGATGGTCTTGCCAAAAGGCATGATGCCAAATTTTAAGCATGGAAAGAAGGGTCACCACGGAAACCAAGATCGAGGTGATGACAATGGGGTACACTTCCTGCGAAAGCCCGGCCTTGATCAAGGTGAATTTACCAAAAAATCCTGATAGCGGCGGGATACCCGCCAAAGACATGGCGGAGATTAAAAACAACACACCCAAAAAGCCAAACTTAGAAAACAGTCCACCTAGTTTTTTGACCTGGAAGCTACCGCCCACCATGGCGATGATCCCGGCGATTAAAAACAGGTTGGCTTTGGCAAAGATGTTGTGGATCATGAAATATATCCCCCCTGAAATCGAGAGCTGACTAAACAACCCCAATCCCATCAATATATAACCAATTTGGCTGATGATATGAAAGGAAAGAATACGCCTCATATCGGTCTGAGACCATGCGCCCAGCACGCCCAGGACCATGGTGAAGCCTGCGAGCCATAAAAGCAGCGTGGAAAAGGGGTTCCCCTGCACCGTAAACAACAAGCTAGAAAACCGAAACAAAACATAGACCCCCACCTTGGTGAGCAGGGCGGCAAACAAAGCCGCCACAGCCACCGGTGGGGTGTGATACGAAGCAGGCAACCAAAAGAAAAAG